>VOFJ01001611.1_pt1 | contig 30099 bp, 59 predicted proteins | sample 5384081 | NCBI WGS metagenome assembly VOFJ01 (sample SAMN12384729, study PRJNA508395) | human gut metagenome | isolation source: healthy gut I | host: Homo sapiens | reverse complement strand
AAATCCAAAAAATGTTACCTTTATCTGCTGTACTGTCATAAATAGCAAGTGCACTTGTAAGCATGTCAGACGGCATAGCCTTTAAGGTTTTATTCAATATTGATAAGAGGGTTCCCTCTCCACTTCTAACTGCAAAGCATGCCTCCATTGTTTTTGTAAGTGGAATACTCTTGAAATTTTGACTGTTATCATATATTAGTGCCTGACTTGCGCCCATGAGGAAACAGTCTGCTTTTTTCATGAATGACCATATCTGCTGCATCGTCAAGCGAATCACAATCTATAAGCTTCCATTGGGGATAACTGAATGCAATATGCTGTTTTATAGGCATATTTTTCCCTGGCACAGCTACAGTATACACCTTATTCTCATCAAATTTTTTCCTCATCTGTTACCGCCATCAGGCTGTAGGTCCAGGCTGTGTTTGTAAGTGTATATCCGTTTTTTTCTGCAAAATATGGATTCCTGCCAGCATAAAAAATCATGTCAATCTCTCGTTCTTGTAAAGCCTGAAGCATTTCATCATAATCATCATATTCCTGTATATTAAATTCCAGTATCTGATTTCCCCAGACAGTCTTTGGCATAAGAAAAATATTCTGCCAGCATACCGGTAAGTTTTCCAGTCTCTTCGTCCATGGAAAATACTGCCGCATCATTACTCAAAAATCCGATCCGGATCCCATCATGTTCTTCCAACCAGGACTTTTCTCCGCCTGTAAGACTTTGACAATAATCAAGCGTAAAATACTTTTTATACAGATCCGCCTTGAAAAAAGGACTATCCTGATCCAGCTGACGCATAGCCCAGTCCAACTCTGTCTTGATATCGCTGCGCTCTTTATTTATTACAAAATATATGCCGGATTTACCAATCGTGGTAACGGATGATATTCCCTGTTCAGACCAGATGGATTCCTCCAGAGATACAAAAGAATCGATTTCATGATTCGCTAATTTCTTTTCGACATCATCATCACTATTCACATTTACATGCTCTGTATGTATACCATTTTTATTTTCCCATTCTGTCAGCATGATTTCAGGCTCTGTATCCATAAGTACACCGACACGTTTCCCGTCCATAAACTTAAAATCATACATTCCAATATCCAGATTCGATAAATCAGCATAAAGAATATATTTTTCCTCACCCATCGGTTCATCCGAAGAAAAGCATCTTCTGTGCACGTTCATCGGTGTAAGAAATATCGCCCATGATATCAATCTCACCGTTTTCAAGCTTATCAAAACAGTTGGACCAGTCACATTTCACATACTCAAATTTCCATCCGGTATAGCCTGCCAGAGCCTGCATGAGCTCGTACCCATAACCTCGTCTGACACCGTTTTTATCGACATAATTAAAAGGTATCCTCAAATGAGCCGACACGGATGGTCTGTGGCTGTTTTTTTTCATCATTATTCGTTTCAGCAGCCTGGCAGTGTACCGATAACATCATCCACATTCCCAGGACCACAAATATACATGCAAATAGTACGGCTGATTTTTTTTTTCTACTTTTATCCATATTTTTTATTTCCTTCATCCGTTTGTGTTTTATGATGTTCCAAACACCAGGTCAAAAAAACAGCAAGTATTGTTTTTATATCAATCGGTTTTGCAATATGTGCATTCATCCCTGTTGCTGTGTACTGCTGCTGTGTAGTTTCCATCATCTCTGCAATGCCCTGGGTGATAAAAAAACGCTAAAAAAACAGGCAGCGCATCTCATTTCATGCAACTGGCTGCCATTTTACAGGCCCTGTAGCTTTGCGTCGCAGACTTTCATCTGTTTTGCCGATTTCCATATTAGAGCATTTAAAATTATACAAAAAAACTGATTTTATTATACTCCCTTGCTCCACTTTTACACAAGAAAAAAACCTCACCGCTTTAACGCTTAAAAATAATTTGAAAACCTGCTAAAAGTTGTTAACCGAACTTCTTAGCAGGTTTTTATTACTAATCTGTCAGATTATTTTGTAATGTACTGATCAATTCCTCTATAACGATTGGCTTGGATAAAAATCCATCCATACCGCATTCCAGTGCCTTCTTTTGGTCTTCGTCAAAGGCATTTGCAGTCATTGCAAGGATCGTAATTCCCGCCAGAGCCGGATCCCTAGTGCACGGATCCGCTCCGTGGCCTCGTAGCCGTTCATCACTGGCATCTGCACATCCATAAGCACCAGATCATAACCGCCCGGTTTCGACCTCTTGACCTTCTCTACTGCCTCTGCCCCATTTTCTGCAGTATCCACCAGGAAGACCATATTCATTAAGGATCTCCACCGCAATTTCACTGTTCAGCTCATTGTCTTCCACAAGCAGTATACATCTGCCTCTGAAATCTGAACCATGCTGCCGGAAGAATAGGCTTCTCTGCTCTCAGCCTGATTCTGGCCAATGGCAGTCATCAGGGTATCTCTGATATCGGACATAAACAGAGGTTTCGCACAGAATGCAGTTACTCCTGCAGCCCTGGCTTCCACTTCGATGTCTGACCAGTCATAAGCAGTCAGAATAATGATTGGCGTATGGTCACCCAGACTGCGGATCTGACGGGGTAACTTCAATGCCATTCATATCCGGCAGTCACCAGTCGATGATATAAGCATGGAAGGCATCCCCCAAGCTCCATAGACTGTCGTGCACGCAGAACAGCCTCCTTACCGGAAAGTGTCCATTCCGAACGCATTCCAACCTTTACAAGCATCTTTGTCACACTGTCACAGGTATTAAAAATCGTCATCTACAACCAGTGCCTTAAGACCTTCCAGCTCTGCGATCTTCTCTACATGGTGATGCTCAGGCTGAATCCGGAATGGCAGGCGGATAATAAATTCAGTACCTTTGCCCTGTTCTGTCTGAACCTCAATAGTACCGCCCATCATATCCACGATGTTCTTGGTGATAGCCATTCCCAGTCCCGTACCCTGAGTCCTGCTGACTGTAGAAGTACGCTCCCTCTCAAAAGGAGAAAAAGATCTTCTTCACAAATTCCTGACTCATACCGATTCCGTTATCCTTTACCCGGATTTCGTACAGTGCACAACCTCTCTGTGTACCCGGATATTCTCTCAACCGAACAGAAATCATTCCGCCTGCAGGAGTAAACTTGATCGCATTGGACAAAAGATTTAACAGCATCTGGTTTAGTCGTGTCTTATCGCAATACACATCCTCATCCGTAATATCCATGGCATCCATATAAAGTTCCAGCTGCTTCGCATGAATCTGCCCACTGATGATCGTCTTCAGGTCATGAAGCATATCAGACAGACTGACCTCTGTTTCTTCCAGGTGGATCTTGCCGCTCTCAATACTGCTCATATCCAGGATATCATTGATCAGCGAAAGCAGATGGTTACTGGAGGAAAGGATCTTTTTGCCCAGATAATCCCGAACCTTGTTTTTATCATCAATATTGCTTACAGCCAGTGTGGTAAAGCCGATGATCGCATTCATTGGTGTCCGGATATCGTGAGACATGTTGGAAAGGAAGGTACTCTTGGCCCTGTTTGCTGTCTCCGCCGCACGGACTGCCTCAGAAAGTGCCTGGTTCATTTTCCTTCCGAAGTACGATCCGACATAACAAGGATATATTTCTTTTTCCATTTACCACACTGCCTATGGCGACAATATGAAACCAGCGGTGTTCCCCTGTTTTCTGATGCACATATTCAAAATCCCATTCTCGCTGTTCATGAACCTTGATTTCTTCCAGATAATTTTTCTCCGGATCTTCATGTTCCCCGGATGCAATTTTCCCAGAAAACACGAATATCTCTACGGATCTGTTCTACCGTAATACCCAGTAGATTTTCCGCATTAGGGACTGACATAATCTACCTGATATGTCTGTGCATCCAGCATCAGAAACACGTCCATCCACATTCATCGACAGTTTTTGAAACAGCTCATCCCGGTACAGGATCTCCGTATCCTTTCTTCATGAGATTTACCCTGTTTTTTTGAATAATAAAACTAATAAAAAGACGGCAATACAGAACCGCACGACCGCACCAACAAGAAGTATCGTACTACGCTGCAGAACTGTTCATACTGGCATTGACGATATCCGCCTGGACAAGTCCCAGAAATACCCAGTCCTGAATGCCTGATTTTTCATAAACAAGATAATAGTCCCTTCCATCCAGATTTAGCAGCATCGCACCAGTATGTCCTGCTTTAAACTTCTCCGAAAGTTCATTGACCTCTTTTTCAGACATATCAGAATGCTCTCTCAGAACACCGAAGAAATTATATACGTTCCCCCATACCTCAAAAGAATGATCAACCACAACACGGCCATCAGGATGAACAATATAACTCTGTGCATTTCCATCAAAAGCAGAAATATCCAGTACATTTACGATATCAGAGTTTTCATAAGCAATGGCGATCGCATCATATTCAAATCCCTGATAGTTTCCATGAGCCTTGGGAGTGGCAAAAACAAGTAACTGAGATTTTCCTGGGACTGCTGCATTTGATATCACATCATTTCCCTGCCGGATGTCTTCTTCCATATTTTCCTGTAATCCAAGGTACCCTGTTTCACCGGTTACTGTCTTATAGTCCCCGTCAGCTGACAGAAAAAAAAAATTCTAAAAAAGCCTGCATCTTCCTGTGCATTCTCTATATACTTACGAATTTCACTTTCGCCTGAGGTATGCTGAAGATTTTCGCCCCACAAATATGAAGATACGTCAGGTTCTTATTTGTCAATTCCCGCAACATATTATCCGACTGGTGAAAAACCTCTGTCAGATGAGAAACACTTTCCTCATAGACCGTTTCTGACACAAACTTGAAATATTGGAAAACAGTCAAAACAATTCCAAAAAAACAGCGATAAAACAGCCGCATTCCATCGTTTTCTCCAAACACCCGTTTCTTTTTGTTTTATTATATGATTCTTAATATCCATTCTTCTCACCTCAAAGTCATATAATCTTCCGGCTCTGCCAGAATGGCATTGCCATCTGAAACATATGCTGTCCAGGTGTCTTTCACAAAGGTATCTTCTCCATCAAACGCAATATTTTCATCTGCCGGATAAGCTTCCATGTGTTTTGGTGGTGCGCAAGGCAGGTTACCGTGAAAGTGTCCTTGTCCTGAACTTTTTTCCATCTTTTGTAACTTTACTCAATGTATAACCATCATCCGTTTCCTCTGATCTCTACAGAAATACCACTGACCACAGGCAGAGAGCCACGGTTAAATGGGATAAACCTCCCTGATAACCTTCTACAAAATTTCTGACCGTCTCCTTCAGTTCAGACCCGCTCATCTTGCGCTATAAGCAGAAAGACTGTTTGGCATGATCATGTTGCCTGCCCATTTTTTCTGTATATCCTGCCTTCAGTACATTTCCGGTAAAGCTTGTTTCCGGTTGCGATCAGCACATCCGTCCCATAAATACCCCGCAAAGTGTTTGCCATAACAGAATAGGCTTCATTGCCTCCGCTGGTATGGAAACGATTGGAATAAGTTTTCTTCGAATCCAACACAATATCCTCAGAAATAGCCTCTTCTTCAAGAAGCTGAGAATTAAACGACTGATATGCCTGCTCTGCATTATACTCTCCTGAGATCATCTTTGACACCACATCCCTGGAAATGGAGAAAAAAGTCATTTGATGCAATGCGGATATACATATGATTTTCTTCGATCACGGATTTCACATCTTTCAGATATTCCGTAAGCTTGAAGATCCACATCCTGGCTGTAGCTTAACAGATCCTGTCCATCACTAAATGATCTGGTTCTGAGCATCCTCTGAAAGCATTGTATTCAACACCTTCATTGCCTTCTGCCGGCGTGCGTTTCATCCTGTGTCAGATCACGGTTTAATGCCACCTGGAAGTAGGGTGTAGTCATCAGCCATTTTTCGCCGTTCTGTTGAAAGAATGGCAGAAATGTTGTGTTGATGCCCTGATCCTGGAACATTTTTACACCGGCAGAACTTCCGAAATACATGGCAAGCTTACCACTTTGGTACATCTCAATCACATCATCATAATTCATATCCAGATCGTCCTGGCTCAGCCCGGTATCCTGAATAAACTGTTCCATGCGCGCAAAGGCCCGGCCAGACGGTATCATCCAGACCTTCTCTCTTTGTATTATCCGGGTCACTGTAGGTGGTGCGCCACTTGCGTCCGTCTACAGAAGACAATTCTGATGCAGACAGACCCTGCAGTGTTTCCATACAGGTATAATCGTAATAATAGTCTGCACTAAACCCACGGATCCCTACCTTCTCAAATGCCTGACAGGCGGAAACGAAACTCTCATAATCAGTTGGCAGGGGAATATCATACTCTTTCAAAAAGATCTTTGTTCACTACAAAACCGTGGGCATCTGCACACACGGGAAGCCAGTTTATGCTGCCATCCTGATTTTTGAAACTGCTTAGATATGTATCATAGACAGCACCTGCAGCATTGGTTGTGGAAAGATCCATCAGGCTGTCCTTCAGCGAGCTTGCATCATGGAGGGAAAACCGGCAGCAGGTTATAATATCCGGCAATCCGCCGTTTTCGTTCAAGAAAACGTATAGAAATCCAGGTCATTATTGCCTACTACAAATTCAATGTTGATATCCGGAAGCTGTTCCTGAATATAGGGCGCATATTTATCATACAGGCTGTGTGCTCCATAAATACACCGTGATGGTTTCTGCATCTTCTTTTTCTGCAATTTTTTCTGCCGCAGCCAGACAGAAGTGACATGACTGTCACCATCACCAAGAGCACAGAAACTAACTTGTTCCATTTTTTCTTTTTCATTATAACTTCTCCCCTGAAATTGCGTTTTTTACTTTAACTCATTGAATCACTTTTACTAATAATTTTCCATCAACAGGCTTTTGCTATATGTTCATCCATTCCTGCTTCTTTAGTTCTCTCAGTCTGTCCTCCGTGAATGCATTTGCCGTCATTGCAATGATTGGAACTTCCTTTGCATCCTCTCTGTCCAGAGACCTGATTGTCTTTGTCGTATCGTAACCATTCATCACAGGCATCATGATGTCCATAAGAATAACATCAAACTCACCGGCTCTGCTATTTCGAACAGTTCAACAGCTTCCTGTCCATTCCATGCTTTTGTCACGTCGGCGCCTTCATTCTGAAGCACAAACTCAGCGATTTCCATATTCAGCTCATTGTCTTCTGCCAGAAGAATATGCAACCCCTTTATAGATTTTTCGGATACATCCTTCTGTTCTTCCGTTTATCCGCATTCATATCTATTTTGAACGGAATCCGGATCACAAAGGTGGTGCCTTCACCGTTTTCACTTTCAAAGGTAATCGTTCCACCCATTGTCTCAATCAACTTCTTTGAAATCGGCATTCCCAGACCTGTTCCGGCGCAAATCTTGTGCGGCTCCCTGCGTGTTCCTGTGCAAATGGTTCAAAAATATTTTTGGAACTCATCTGCCATTCCGATTCCTGTATCGCGGCAGACAAATTCCATTGTGGTCATTCCTGGCTGCTTAGATGGAATTTCCATGCAGCTGATATAGATATGTCCGTTTTCTCTGTTATACTTCATCGCATTGGACAAAATGTTCATCATCACACGTTTCACATATCCCGGACTTCCGATAAGATTGCGGTGTATGATTTCTTTTTTCTCCCACTCGATCTGAATATTCTGTTCTGCAGCGATCTGTTCGATCACAATAAGTACTTCCTTAGAGATTTTGCTCAGATTAAACGGTGTTTCTTCCAGAACGATTTCATCAGACTCAAGCTTACTCATATCCAGAACTTCGTTTATCAGTTCCAGTAACAGATTGGATGCCTCTTTTTCACCTTTATCCTGTATTCTGCCTGTTTCTCCATATCATCTGCACAATGATCAGCCACATCAATCAAACCGCAGATTCCATTGATCGGAGTCCGGATATCATGGCTCATCCGCTGGAGAAACTCTGTTTTTGCCTCATTGGCGGCTTCTGCCTTTTTTGCTGCTATCAGAAGTTCTGCTTTATATTTTTTCTTCTTTTTCCCTGTTCCAGTTTCCGATGCATCCTCTTGATTCTGTACATCCAGAACCAGAAGATACTGAACATCAGGAAATAAAGAAAAATGAACACCCGCTACACTTAGTGGAAGATTATGAAATACTTCCGTATCCGGAAGATAGGCATAAATATAATAATCCCGCTGCTTCAGCATGATTCCGTAACCCCCGGTTCCTTCATTCTTTAAATGAAAAATATGCTGACTGTCTGTGTGCTTTTTCATTGCCTGAACAACCTCATTGTCAGCCGTATTCTGCCCCAGCAGGCTCTCATCGTTGCTGGCAACAACAATCCCCTCGTCTGCAACAATAATCGTTCCATCTTTCTGGATACTATAGCCATTTAAAAGTCTCTGTATCGTCAGTGTATAGTTTCTGGCAAATTCAGGAGATGTGTAATAGTAGATTGCCACAATACCCGGTGCATCTTTTCTGGCGCAGGCTGCAATATCGATATAGGACCCGTCTTCCCTGGTAAACCGTTCTGAATAGCTCTTTCTTCATATCCGTCAAAATCCATGATGCTGTCTTTTTGCAGATACGCCGTAATCTCATCCGCCAGAGACTCGTTCATGCTGTACTCGCAGACCGTCTTTCCCTCTGCGTCCAGTACAAGGATACCATTCACCCAGAGAGTCTGCAGGTTTTCTTTCAGGAAATCCCGACTTAGACCGCCGTTTTCTTTTTCCGTGTTAATATTTGTACTCATCTGTCTGGCACTTTCAATAGCACGGAGAAGACTTTTGGATTCCGAAGATTCATTATAATGGGTGTAGGTGGAGCACTGCACTTTCACATAATTTACAATCTCCACCATTCTTTTCTCTCTGCTGCTTCTGCTTTTTCTCCGTATGGAAGAAATAAAACAGAGAGCCTACTGCCACACAGATTCCAACCATGCCACCGAGCAGCTGGATCTGTTTTTCTTTTTTCTTTCTCTTAATATCCAAGGTTATCCACCTCCAGATACTTCTGGGGATCATCCAGATATTTTTCAATGATTTTCAGGGATGTGCCATCCTGACGCATCTCTTCCAGAGTCTGGCTCCATCTGTTCACAGATTCCTCTGTCATCCTCTTTTGCAAAAGCGACACCTATTCCAGTGATCATCAGAGGCTCTTCCAGGATACGGAAGCTTGTGTCATAATCCTTCTTATACTGGACAATCGATTCCTCATGTGCGGCTACTGCATCTACATATCCCTTCCCCAGAAAGGTATAGATCAGCTCCCGGTGTCCCAGACTGATCAGATTGCCCAGTTTTGGAATCCTTTCATCCGTCCGGTTCAGAAAGATACTTTCCGGTTTGGTTGTGGACTGGACAGCCAATGATTCTTTCCCTCCAGGTCCCTCAACTTATAAATATCACTGTTCTCATTTACAGCGACCACCTGGCGGCTTGCTATGTATGGTCCGGCCCAACGATAATCATCAAGGCGCCCTTCCATAGAAAAGCAGCCCATGATGCAATCTATCTCGCCTCTCTCCACAAGCTCTTTCTTCTTCTCCCAGTTAATCTGGACAACATTCACCTGATAGCCCATTCTGTTAAAAAGCTTCTGTAGCAAGTTCAACATCGATCCCCGTCGGTACACCATCCTCATTCAGATAATTGTATGGGGGATAGCTGTCGCTGCCGAGGGTAATAACAGGCTTTTCGATTTCATCTTTCGTGTTATCTGTATTTTTTTTGCACCCTGCCAGGGTAACTGCTAAGATTCCAACAAGCAGAATACCTGCGATCACTTTTTTCCTTTCATTTTCTGTCTATCCTAACTATCCTTCTCGTATTTTTCATATCTGATTCCCTGCCATAAAATTATTATTGTTACGTCTATGAAATAACACCGTAAAAAAACTGTCTCACAGACAGTGCACCTCATTTCATGCAACTGGCTGCCATTTTACAGGCCCTATAGCTTTGCGTCACAGCCTTTCGACTGCTTTGCCGATTTTCTTATTATAGCTTTTAAAATTCTGCAAAAACCTATTTTATTATACTCCATTGCTCCACTTTACACAAGAAAAACCTCACCGCTTTAACACTTAAAAATTAAAAAAAGAACAGCCGATACATATGTTCGAACTGTTCTCCTACTTCTGAAGTCCATACAGCATTGACATTACTGTTTCCTGCTCATTTGTACTCAGATCGTTCCATATCCTTTGGAACTTCTTTTTCTCTTCTGTCAGCTTCTCCGAATTAATATCATAGGTTATTACGTTTTTTTACTTTCTTCTACGTTTTTTGTGAGGCGGCCAGCCTGTAATAGGGCCAACTTCCGGATCTTTTTGCATTATTAAAATGCATTCTAAAAATTTTTTCCATACACTTGGTTTAACCCCGCCCGGATACAATTGTATTTTTTAGTTCCCTTGCCGCAGCTCCCATAGGATGCTGGCTGTCATACACCAGGCAGATCTGGCGCTCCGGAATTTCATCTTTTAATGGGATCTGTACGATCTCTTTTTTCAAAAGGGAAGGTGCGGCCATTGGCTGGGGCAAAAAGGCAAGCCCAAGCTCGCATTTTACCAGAGGCAGAATTTGATCCGCAGTGGCAGCTTCCGTATCCGGGGAAAGATCCAGACCATGTGATAAAAATACACTGTTGTAGAATTTATAGGTCATAGTTTCCCGCCCAAGAGAAATCAGCGGATAGTTCTTTACCTCCCGAAGGGAAAGCTCCTGACTGCTAAGGGCGGTAAAAAGTAGTGCCTCCAACCAGAATTCCTGAAACGGCATGAGCATGATCTGTTTCAATCCAGGGGGAAATCCACCTCTGCCGGATGGAAACTACTGCAAAAATCAATCTTTCCGCTTTTAACTGGATCCTTCAATGGCTTCCGGTGTGGAATATAAAGCCGTTCTCCTTCCGGAGTGAGCTGTACGCCGCGGTTGGTACGGATAAATAAAGTGGTATTCAGCTGTTGTTCCAGACAATTCATGGCCTGGGTAATATTAGGCTGGCTGTTGTTTAACGCCTGGGCCGCCTTGGTAAAGTTGTGGTATTTTGCCACATAATAAAAGATCTTATAATACTCGAAATTAACATCCATAATATTTTTCCTTTTCTTTTGGCATATCATATGTTTATTTCAGTTATATCAATTATAGTTTTTACTTATTTCTACGTCAAGCGTATTATGTACTCGAAAACCATATGGCGTTGTACTTGCCACATGCTTCCCTCTTAAGGTAGAAACTACCACCACCTCCCCTGTATATCGTTTAAGAGGAAAATACCCTTTAGGATGATTTCTACTCCTAAAGGGTATTTTTTTATAAATAATTATTTATTTAATTTATGAAATAATATAAAACAATACTTAACCGCTCAGGTATTTTCCGGATAAATCCCAATAAACGTTAGAAGCGGAAGTACACGGAAATCATGTAAAACAATTTTTCATTTCCCTGGCTTTTTTCCCCTTAACAGGAATGATCTTCTGATAGCCAATTACCGTTCCTGTGTAAATACTGTTCCATATTTCCCCTTCTTTAACAAATACCTCATATTTTTTTCTACTCTCTGGCTATAGCAGACAGCCTCTTTTAATACCAGATACCCCAAATTGTATGAGTCGTCCAGGCAAATCGTTATCTCTACTGGCAGCTCACTGCTTTCAGGCTGATACCATGCTTCCAAAGTATCCTCTGTCAAATTGGAAGCCGGATGCGCCGGATCTTCATTTTCCGAAAAAACATGTGCTGTACTCATTAAATTATGAGCAAAAGATTTCTTTTTTCCAGCTTCCAAATTCTTCCAGACGTTTAACATCATTTTTATGAAGAAGTCCGTTTGGCATAGGTGGAATGTTTAACAAAAAAGGTTGCATTTCCTCCAACAGCCCCAATATAGATATGAATCCAGCTCTTCCAGACTTTTCACCTGATCATCTTCTTCTGGATGATAAAACCATCCAGGTCTTATAGAAGTATTTACTTCTGCCGGATACCAGATCAGATCCGTTTCACCTTCAAGCGCTTTTCTGCTTCCAAGATCTTCCATATCACTGGTAATCTGGCGCATTCTGAATTCCTCATCATCGGTCTGCTGGCTTCTTTCCTGTACACTCTCTGCAAGTGCTGTACGCGCAGGAACTACACTCCACTCAGATTTTCTTACATCTCCAGCTTCATTTCCACACCATCGGATATCTGGCCCGCACACACAGATGCATGCGTCTGGCTGATATTTTCGAACACATTCGTAATAGCGATTCCAGTCGTAGACCTGTTTTTTCCCATTAGGTCCTTCCCCACAGGCACCATCCAGCCAGACACTGAAAATATCCCCATAGCCGGTGAGAAGCTCAGTCAGCTTTGTGCCAGATAGTAATCGTCATATTCTTTTCCACTTCCATAGCAAGGCTGATTGCGGTCCCATGGGGAAAGATAAATTCCAAATTTCATTCCATGGCGGCGGCATGCTTCAGACACTTCCCGGACTACATCTCCCCTGCCATTTTTCCATGGGCTTGCTGCAACGCTGTGACTGGTATATCTGGTCGGCCACAGGCAGAAGCCGTCATGATGCTTACAGGTAAAATTACGCCTTTCATGCCGGCATTTTGTGCTGCAGTCACCCACTGGTCTGCGTCAAACTCTGTAGGATTAAAAATTTGTGGATTTTCCGTTCCATCTCCCCCATTCCCGATTGGTATACGTATTCATTCCAAAATGAAAAAAACGCATAAAACTCTGTTGCCTGATAGGCAATCTGGCGGCAGGAGGGAACTATTTTTTATTAATTCCCCGATCAGTTGGCATATGATTTCTCCTTTTTTTTCATCCCTTCAACCCGCCTGCACCGATTCCCTGAAGCAGATATCTCTGTCCAATGAGATAGATAATAATTGTTGGGATCATAACGATTACAAGTCCGGCAAACAGGGCACCCCAGTCTGTAGCATATTTCTGCACCTCAAACAAGTTTGCCATACCGATGGGAAGGGTTTTCTTTGCATCTTCCGTAAGAAGAACAAGTGCCAGTGGATATTCATTCCAGAAGCCCATGGCACTTAACATCGTAATGGTCGCAATCCCGGGTTTTGCAAGAGGCACCATAACTCTTAATAACAGCTGGATATTAGTAGCACCGTCAATTCTTGCAGACTCCTCATAATCCCTTGGTACCGCAGACATAAATCCCTGTAAGGTAAAAAATACAGAAAGGAAACTGCATAACTGCATAAACAAGACATAATACCGGCAGGTTATTTAATCCGTTCACAGCCTGTAATTCCAGAAACAAAGGAATCATAATGTAAGTAGCCTGCAGAAAAATGCAAGCCATGTAGACCGTAGAAATCATCCTGCTGCCCACAAAACGGTATCTTGCCAGTACATAAGAGATGGGAATGACAAAAAGCAGAAGCAATACAGTGGAAAGCACTGTCACAAATATGGAATTTCCAAATAAGCGGCAATATTTGCTTTCTGCCATGCTGCCACAAAATTATCCAGATTCATAGCTGCGGGCAATGCATAAGGATCTGTCAGATATTCTGCATTTGTCTTAAACGCAGACATCAGGTTCCAGAAAAAGCGGATACAAAAAGATAACGGTAAACAGAATCATCAGGATCCTGATACACCAGGTTCTTACAGTTTTCATCAGTCTCCCTCCTATTCTTTTTCAGATGATACTTTTTTTAGAAATCATTGCAAGGACGATTGCAAGGATCAAGGGTAAACATGGCAATTGCCATGGCATATCCAAAATTGGCGTTTCGCATACCCTGGGTATACATATACTGCAACAGGACACTGGATGCGCCGTTTGGTCCACCACCTGTCATAACATTGGACAGGGTAAAAATCTTAAATTGATAGTACCAGACAGGGAAAGTATATAGGTCGTTCCAATTGATCTGCGTAGCAGCGGAATGGTGATCTTAAAGAACTTCTGCACTCCTGTTGCACCGTCAATGGAAGCAGCTTCATAAACCTCCTGGGAAATCCCATCAATGGAAGCCACATGCATGACCATATAATAACCAATGGCCTGCCACACCAAGGCTGCACCGATACACCAGAGAGCCGTTTTTCCCCTCTCCAAGCCATGCGTGTTTCCAGGTGGAGAGATGGAACAGATCCAGCATATGATTCAGAATTCCTCTTGTGGGATTAAACACAAAGGACCACACAATACCAACTACAGTCATGGAAACAATACTTGGGAAAAAGAATACGGTCCGGTAAAATGACTTTTCCTTAAGCTGTCCCCGAGTAAGGATAAATGCAAATACAAGACTTAGAAATATGGTCACAGCTGGGATTACCAGCATCAGCTTAAGAGTATTAAACAGTGCCTGAAGAAAATCCTTATCCTGGAACATATACCTGTAATTATCCAAAAATACAAATTTGCTGTTAAAGCCTACGCTAAGTGCAGTGGAACTGGTAAAAGACAGATAAATGGCATTTACCATAGGGACAATCATAAAAACAATGGTTAAGATCAATGCAGGAAGCGTACACAGGGCTATAAATAATCTGGGCTTTTTACCACGCTTGCTCACCTCTTTAAATTTAAATATTGAATAATGTGGATGACATCACCGATTGGCAATATACTATTTAGGGTTACAAAAAGGCTGCCGCATACATTGTGCAGCAGCCTTTCCATGCTTTACCGTTTTTATCAGGCTGGCATATGAAGTTTAGTTGGCAGCTTCCATATCAGCACGAACCTGTGCGAAAGAGCTTCTACGTTCTGTGCCCACTCTTCTACTGTCATTTCATCGTTCATAACAGAAGTGATCGGGTTGAAAATCTCATCTTTCGGGTTGATCTTGCAGTCAGCCGGAACTGCTGCAAAGCTCATGATCAGGGAGGAGGCATTTGCCTCTTCGTAGATTCCGTACATATTATAGATTGCAGTAGACAGCTTATCTTTTGCTACTTCACGGGCACTCTTGGTAGCATAGAGGGCACCGGAAGCCTCTGCAAATGCAGATACGGATTCATCACTGTACAGAAAACGGAGGAATTCTTTTGCAAGCTCCGGGTTCTTGGCAGCTGCCGGAATGGAGAACTGCTCGCAGCTGTCGAATACATAATGCACATCATCTGCGTTCTCAGTTGGGATCGGGGAGCCATTGCAAACTCAAAGCCTTCTTCTCTTGGAGCATCCTGCATCTCATTTTCCATCCAGGTTCCGTTCGTGATAAACGCAGCTTTTCCAAGCATCATCTCTGTCTGGGATTCTGTATGGTTCATACCAACAGTTCCCTCTAACAGATAGCCTTTATCTGCAATCTCTTTAATATGGGTAAGAGCCTTTAACACACCTTCGTTGTTGAAGGAGCCTTCCCCTCATAATTGGCAATCTTGGTAAGAGCTTCCTCACCGCACTCGTTTGCAATTGCCGGCCAGAGCATTTCTTCCATGTATCCCGGATAAATTCCCTGATAGGTGAAAAGCGCACGTCCGTCAATATCCTTTAAGGTATCGCCAAAGTTTAAAAAACTCGTCCCATGTTTTTGGAACTTCCAGGTTGTTCTCATCGAAAAAGGTCTTGTTGTAGATCAGACCCTGCGGGCCACTGTTGAATGGTGCCAGATAAATTTCATCGTCTCCGTATGGTGCACACTTTGTACTGGAAAGAATTCCGTCTGTAATGTCGTCGCGAAGAATACCGGTTCCGGCATAGTTTTCTCCGTCAAAAACATCGTCCAGGTTGAGAAGTGCATGCTCTTTGATCAAAGGGAAAGGATCACACCATCCTCACCACCATCATTAAGGCAGATGAAAATCCGGTGCGTTTCCGGCTACGATCTGAGGACGGATAATATCACCAATAGTCGGGCTGATAGTCATATTTACCTTCACGCCCTCATGGCTTGCTTCAAAAAGCTCTACCATCTGGTTCCAGTAAGCATCTCCGTATCCACCCTGGAAAATGGCAATGTTCAGTTCCTGTTCTTCTGTTTCCGCAAATGCTGTGAGCGGGGAAAGTACAGTAGCTGCGCTCATGGCAAGAATCATTGCGGATGCTGCAAATCTTTTTTTTTCATATGGTGTTTCCTCCTTCTGGTTGGCTTTTTTATTACGTTTGCCTGATGATGCTATTATATTGCAAAAATCTTTTTGTCGTAAATTAACAAAACAATTCTCGTTATGGAACATTTTCTTGTAAACAATATCTGATATGGATTTTCTTGCTGCATATATGTATTATTTTTCATCTTTTGCTTTTACATAGATTATTCTGTTTTTTTCCTGTATAATGAATGAAAATAATAATATTTTGACAGATACCCGTCAGTGGTCAGCAACAGGAGGAGCCTCCATGGAAAAAAAAACATCATTTTCAGGGGATTTCGTAAATTCAGCATCAAAACAAGACTTGTAATTGCCCTTCTGATGATTTCTATTATACCATTAGTAGGAATCAGCGGCTATTCTTTTCATATATTTTCTGCGGCACTTCAGGAGAAGCTTGCTGCATCTATTTCCCAGACCCTGTCCATGATCAATCTGAATATGGTAAGTGAGATTGAGCAATACCAGTATCTGTGTGGTTCCATCTGTATTAGTGAAGAGATTAAAAAAGGTCTTCTGAAAAAGGACATGGCAGATATGGAAAAGAATCGGGCGATACTGGAGATTCAAAAGCATGATCCGCAATAAAATCATCTATCCTGCCCAGGCAAAAAAACATTACTGTCTATGATACCGATGGAAATATTTTTTTTATGATCTGGGCTATGACGGGTTCTATCGGGAGGATGTGGACCGGATCCTGTCGCAGCTTGAAGAGCAGGACCAGGATGTATGGGCTTATGCACATACTTACCGTGACAGAAATATTCTGGTTCTTGGAAGAAGGATTTACGAGCAGTATTCCAAAAGCCGGGTAATCGGCTACACTCTGATTTCTATTGAAGAAAAAAAATCTTTTCCAAGACAGTACTGGAGCCTGTGGGACTGTCAGATTCTTCCAATATTATGTATATGAATCTGGATGGAACGGTGCTCTCTTCCTGGAACCAGAAGTATAGCCCTGGGGGAAAAAAACGGATGATGAGCTTCTGAAAAAAATCCAGGAAAGGCTTCCAAAGAAAACCGATTCCTTTAGTATCCATGAGAATGGGGAGGAACAGCTGGTGACCTATATTTTTTTAATAAAAATCTGAATCAGCTGTTTGTATATACCATGCCTTACCACTATATCAATTCAGAGGTTTATGCCATGCTGAAACATATTCTTGTGGTGGTAGTGTTTCTGGTTTTACTGTGCATCGTAATTGTAGCCATGGTATATCAGGGGGAATTATGTCTCCTATTAAAAGAATGCTGGAATTCTGCCGTGAGATTTTCCGGAGGAAAATTATCTGTGCGTATTCAGGACAAGCATAAGGATGAACTCTCCCGGCTTTCCGGAAGCATGGATCATATGGCAGATACCATTGAACATCTGATGGATCAGCAGAAGACCCAGGAAAAGAAAAAAAGAGAGCTGGAGCTGCAGATGCTTCAGTATCAGCTGAATCCTCATTTCCTTTTCAATACTCTGAACAGTCTTCGGTTTGTGGCTGCCATGCATAAGGATCAGATTGTAAGCGACGGAATCCAGGCGCTAAGCAGTCTTTTACAGAATACCCTTACCAATAAGAATGAATATATTACGATTCAGGAGGAACTGGAAAATCTGGAAAATTATTTTTCCATTCTTAGGATCCGGTATGCAGGAAGCTTTGAATATTCTTTCCATGTGGAGGAGGATGAGCTGCTCTCCTGCCTGGTTCCAAAGCTGATTCTGCAGCCTCTGGCAGAAAACTCGGTGATGCACGGTTCGTCAGATAATGGCACGGTGATGAAGATTCAGATTACCTGCTGGCGGGAAAATGAGGATGTAATGATCGAACTGTCTGATGACGGCAAAGGCTTTGAGGTGACAGATGACGCCCTGGCGCCTCACCCGGAGCGGAAAAGGATTGGCGTCGCCAATGTAAATGACCGGATCCAGCTGAATTTCGGCCGAAAATACGGGCTGAAAATTAACAGCCAGCCAGGGAACAGGAACTACTTGTACCCTGACTCTGCCGGAGCTTTATGCGGACACGCTTTCATAAAATACACAACTGGAGCCTGTTTGAAAAATCATTCCCGCAATCTCCCACAAATTGTGACGCACATCTTGCAAAAGCCTTTTTCAAACACGCTCTAGTACAGAAAGGACGATACATGTACAGTATACTGATTGTGGATGATGAGCCCATTGTAAAAATTGCGCTTCGTTCCATCCTACCCTGGGAGGAGCATGGCTTTTCTATTTGCGGAACGGCATCAAATGGACTTGAGGCTCTGTCTTTGATCGAACAGCATCATCCAGATGTGATCATCACAGACCTGAAAAATGCCTGGGATGGACGGGCTTGAGCTGATTCGGACTTTAAAGGAAAAGAATTGTCCGGGAGAAATTCTGGTACTTAGCAATTACGAGGATTTTGATTCTGTGCGAAGTGCACTGTTGCTTGGTGCGGCAGATTATCTGCTGAAAATTAAGATCCAGCCAGATACCCTTCTTGCCTGTCTGAATAAAACAGTAGAAAAATTAAAGGACAGAGCGCCCAGACATTTAGAAACTGAAAAAAGGATCAGAAAGAGAATATATCAAAACTGCTGCTGGAATTTTTTTTCAGAAGGATGTAAAGCTTTCAGATTTTATGAGACAGCATGCTAAAACCAGACTTGCATTTATGGAAGACTTCCTGTGCCGTCTGCTATGTAACCTTTGAGAAGTTTTTATCTAATGAAGCATTTTCCATCTCCGGGAATCTTCTGCGGGATATGATCCTGGATGCGGTTCAGGGAGTGTTGCAGCCCTATATTCTGGTGCTGAACGATTATAGCGCACTGGTTATTTTTTCCCAGGCTGAGCTGTCCGGCAGTGAAATTAAGGTGGAACAGTTGGTAAAAAAGCTATACAATCGTTTTACCATGTACCAGTCCTTTGCACCGGATATGCCCTATCAGGAGATGCTGAAAAATTACGAAGACGCGCGAAGTGTGTTCCGGGAATTTTCCTCTAATGAGGGACACTATAAAACTGACGTTGCGAAGACCCTGGAGTACATGGAGGAAAATTACATGTACAGGCTGACCCTGTCTTCTATTTCTGCAAACGTAAATTTAAGCTCCAGTTATCTGTGCAGGATTTTTAAATCTGAGGTTGGCACAAGCATTACCAACTATCTGAATAATTTGCGGATACGCAAGGCTGCAACCCTTGATCAAGGGAAAATACCATGTCCATGAAAGAGATTTCTTCCATGGTAGGAATTGATGATCAGCTTTATTTCAGCAGGCTGTTTAAGAAATGCATGGGAATTTCGCCATCGGAATATGGAAAGAAGTATCATCAGTAGACAGATCATAACACCAATATACCATAATGAAAGGAATAAATATATGGAATTGTATTATAAAAATCCGGCAAAATGCTGGCTGGAGGGATTTCCACTGGGAAATGGACGAATGGGAGCGGTTATTCACGGAGCTTTGGATCATGAGGTATTACAGTTAAATGAGGACACCTTATGGTCAGGCTCCCCTTACAGCGGACAGACCGGACTTTCCCCTGAAGTAGTGAATCAGGCCAGGGAGCTTGCAAAAAGCAGGGAAATATGAAGAAGCAAAACAGGTTATGGAAAAAGAAGCTGGAAGAAGCTGAGGATGTACAGGTTTATCTGCCCTTTGGGGATCTGCTTCTGGATTTTGTGGAGGATAATTATGATGCTGATGGAGATACAGTTGCAGGTGCTTCGCCAGATTCAGATACAGCTGTGACAGATTATGAGAGGCATTTGGATTTAGACCGGGCTGTGGCGTCTGAGAGTGCTATGTGAGAAATGGAGCTAAGTTTACACGTACCTGCTTTATCAGCGCACCGGCTCAGGACTTGTGTATCAGATTAAAAGCAGCCGGCCATTTTCTATTTTGGTCCACTGTGACGGAGCCTTTATCCGTGAGAAAAATTATACGGAAAATCATTTCACGCTTACCGGAATCTGTCCAGGAAGAAGCGGACTGAAAGTTACTAAGGAAAATAAACCGGAAGAATTTCTTTTCCCGGACGAACCAGAGCTTCAGGGGTGTACACTTTATAGGAGAAGGGTGCGTAACTGCAGAAGGTGGAAAGGCTACTGGATCTGCTGATGGAATTCTATTGGAGCATGTAACTGGGGTGGAAATCCGTATGGCAATCCGTACCAGCTTCCGGGGATTTGACAAAGCATATACGGAGCAGTATTCCGATGTCCAAATTCGTCATATGCTTGCTGCAGATTTAGAGAAACTTTCAAGACCATTTGAAGAGCTGCTGGACGAGCATGTAGAGGAATACAGGTCTTTTTTATGGAAGAACTTCATTAAAACTGTGGGAGGATGTACCGAAGATTTCTACTGAAACTTCTCAGTATGATCTGCGGGAGCGTCTTACCGCATTTCATGAGGGCGCATCTGACCCGGAGCTTTTATGCAATCTTGTTTGCTTTCGGAAAATATTTGCTCATCTCCTCTTCCAGACCAGGAACCCAGGCTGCCAATCTGCAGGGAATCTGGAGCAATGATATTATTCCACCATGGTTCAGTGATTTCACCGTAAATATCAATACCGAAATGAATTACTGGATGACAGGGCCCCTGAATCTTGCCCAAATGCAGGAACCGCTGGTAAAATCTTTGCAAAGCGCTGGTTAAAATGGACAGAAAACCGCCAGAGAACTGCTTAACTGTGAAGGAACTGCCTGTTTTCACAACACGGATATCTGGGGGTAAAACTTCTCCTGCAACAGGAAAGGCGGTGTGGGCGTTCTGGCCATTTGGTGAGGCTTGGCTCTGCCGAAATCTGTTCGACCAGTACTTATTTACAGAAGATAAAAGAGTATTTGAAGGATATTATGCCTATACTTGAGGAAAAATGTGCGGTTCTGTCTGGCTCAGCTTCAGGAAACAGATCGAGGGACTCGCCATCTGTCCCGCTACCTCACCGGAAAATCTGTTTTATGAGGATTGTTCCGTGGCAGAATACAGCGAAAATACCCTGGCCATTGCAAGAAATCTGTTTCAGGATTATGTGAAAGGCTGTGAAGTGCTTGGTTTGCAGAATCAGATAATGTGTGATGTGCTGGAAGCGCTGGAGCGCATGGTACCTACTGCTGTTGGAAGCAAGGGACAGATTCTGGAATGGAACCAGGAATTTCCAGAGCAGGATGTGCATCATCGCCATGTTTCTCATCTTTATGAGCTTCATCCTGGCTGCGGCATTACTCCACAGACACCAGAATTGTATAAAGCAGTGAGAAAGAGTCTTGAACTTCGAGGGGGACGAGGGAACCGGATGGAGTCTGGCTTGGAAGGTTCTGATGTGGGCCCGTATGGAAGATGGCGCTCATGTGGAGAAAATTATGAAAAACCTGTTTTATGTAGTAGATCCAATGGAAGAAATGGGAATACGAAGAGGTGGCATCTATCCCAATTTATTTTGTGCCCACCCACCGTTCCAGATTGATGGAAATTTAGGTTACAGTGCTGCGGTTGCCGAGATCCTGGTTCAAAGCCAGGGCGAAGAGCTTGTCCTTCTCCCTGCACTCCCACCCTCCTGGAGAAATGGGGAAGCCACGGGGTTCATTGCCCGCGGAAACATCCGCGTGGATCTTAAATGGAAGGGGAAGAATGTCACCTACACCTTAACTCCTGCTCATGACACCACTTTACGTCTCCGCGTCGGAAAAGGGGACGTGAGGGGCTATTCACTGCGTGGGGGCGTGGCATACGAAGGAAATGGGATGCTAAGCTGAGGAAGAACTTTGTGAGAGCAGACGGTTTTTCCGCCCGTCTTATTCGCCTGTTTATTCGTTACTCTGGGAAGGCGTCCTTCGTACATAATACTCAGTTCACCATACACCTGTGCCCAGTTGCGGATCGTACTGGTCCATTTCTTTGTAGCTTCAAATGTGGCAAGATACAGTGCCTTTAATTGGAGAAATTCTATGCGTTGTTTTCTCATATTTGCAGATAACGCCAATCATCTAAACTAATTAAATATATTATAAGCAAGTGCATGTACCTGACATAAACCATGGATTGGCATGTAGCTTCTATACGAAAAAGCTTAATACCTATTTTTTATAGTTTTTTCAAACTAACTCATATATTTTTTTCCATATCAAGCTTCTTTTCTGATTTTGCAACAATTAGGGATGCTGTCACATCGCCCAGGCTGTTGCTCATTGCACGCATCATTCCAAGCAGGGAGTCCAGTCCCATGACCAGTCCGATTCCTGCAAGCGGAACATTCAACTGTGTCAGAAGTACAGACAGGCATACAAAGCCCCGCTCCTGGAACTCCTGGCGCACCTACAGAAAGAACAAACACGGAGAAAAAACATAGACAGCATCATTCCACCGTTGATATCAACACCGAAAACTCTTGCCAGTGCCATGCCAAATATCACCAGATATATACAGGTTCCGTCCATATTTACCGTTGCCCCCAGGGGAATAGACAGGGAATAGATTTTCTTTGATATACCAAGTTTATTCTCGCAGGCATCCATGTTCACAATGATCGCCGCATTACTGGAAGCCATGCCGAACACCTGAAGCATTGTGGGACTGTATTTTTTCAAAAAGGGAATCAGATTCAAACGGCCGATTACTCCAAGTAATATACAATATACAATGATCATCGCCACGATTCCTACTGCAAAAGTTCCCAGCATGGCCAGCATGGACAACAGCACATCCGGTCCTGTCTTTAATACAACCGATACAATGGAGCAAAAGGTTGCAACAGGTATGAAACGTACCAGCATCACTGTAATCTTCGGGGAACAGGTCATTGCATGCTTCGAATATATCCTTTAATAATCTGGAATGCTCCCCGATCTTCTCTAATGCAATTCCAATCAGAACTGCCAAAAAGATGAGCTGCATCATGTTGGAATCTAAAAACGGTTTTTACAAAGTTTGCCGGAATGATTCCTACAATTGTATCCTTGATTGAAATACTTACATCCGAAACCGACACCGTAGCTGCATCTCCAGCCAGTTTTGCCGCAAGCTCTGGATTACCTGGCTTCAATAATTCAAACACACCTGTTGCCGTAAGAATTGCCAGAACCGTGGTAAGCAGGTAAAAGCCCATGACTTTTCCACCAATACGTCCGGCTTCTTTCAGATCTCCAAATTGGGAAATGCAGCATGCTATGGAGAAAAAATACTACCGGGCCTACAATCATCTTCAAAGCATTCAGGAACATTGTGCTGATAGATGTAAAAATAGTATTGTTCAGTGCTTCGTTCACGCCTGAAGGTACAAACACCTTCATCAATACACCTATTACGATTGCAGCTATTAAAGCCAGCATTGTATGTAATACCATGGCATGGGGATTTTTCTGTACTGTAATTTCTACCAGGTTCATGTTGTTCTTGTTTTTTTAACGCAGTCTTTCTTCATTCGCCTTGAGAAGGACATCCCGGATTATTTTTTTCTTCTTTTTCCTGTGCGCTCTGAAGATCATCATTTTCCTGGTCCAGTACTTCTTCTATGGTATGACCATAAATAAACTGGAATTTCTCACCACGGAGTGACAGATTCACATATACCCTGCCAAACCTTTTATTCAAAATAATGCAGATATTTTCATCGTGGGTCTTTGGCATGCTCCCTTAATTTCACCAATACTTCCTCTACTAAAAGCATTGTCTTTATGGTCTGCTTTTTCTCTATGCCAAACTCTTCCAGACCTTCTTTGATAAACTCTATTCCCGCTTTTGTATGCTTCTGCTCTACCAGCAATCTTTTGCTCATAGTTCTATTAATCCCCTCCTAACCCTAAAATCTTTTATTTTACAGTTTTTGATTCCACTTGACGTCATATAAGTTCCTACCAATACCGATATAACTGCAATAATACCGGAAATCAAATCGGTGCGTGAAGTTCTCCCATTTCTGATAAAATTGTTCGGACCTGTTCAGCATCATGAACAGAGACCATTAAATCAATATCATGAAATTCTGAAATAATACCTTTAAAGTACAGCAGCATAGATGCGCCTAAAGCCCACTCTATATTTGCCTCATTAAATCGATGTGCAATTTTCTGTAGTAATTCAATTTTCTTCCGTATTTCAGGCATAATACCTCCCACTTATATATTTATCTGGATAAAACATGTTTGTTACTGATTCCTACGGATCACTCTGCAAGGACTGCCTGCAGCAATCACATTGTCGGGAATATTTTTGTTACAATACTGCCTGCTCCAATCACAACATTATCTCCGATAGTAACTCCTGGTAAAATAATAGCCCCGCCACCAATCCATACATTATTTCCAATGATAACTGGTGCTGTTTGTGTTTTACAAAATTCAAATGATCCGTCTTCTTTAGGTATCCCAAAGCGATCTATGGCATTTGTCGGATGAAATGCCGTATAAATCTGTACGTTCGGTGCAATTAAAGGCATTATCACCGATACGAATTATATTGTCATCAAAGAATGTACAATTCATATTTACTTCACAGTTATTTCCGAAATAAATATTATTACCATAGTCAACGTAAAAAGGAGCCGTTATCCATAAGTTTTTGCCTTTTCCGCCAAGAAGTTCATTCAGAATTCGTTCTTTTTCATCTGCATCCGCAGAATTCATCTGATTATAATCTCTTTACCAGATCTTTTGCCTTATGCCATTGTGTCAGCAGTTCCGCATCTCCACAATCATACAGTTCTCCTGCCAGCATTTTTTTCTCTTTCAGTCATAGGTCCCTCCATCTGATATCCAGTCCACATTGTTTTTTAATAATACCATAAAAACAGGACTTATAATATGTATTCCATCTGCCTTTCTTTTGTCCGCATTCCCATTTTTTCATAAAATTTTTCTGCTGAAATATTTCCTGCCCACACATTTAATGTTACTTCATAACATCCCAGCTGTTTCGCTTCATTTTTACATATTCAAACAGACTTTCGCCAATATGCTGACCTCGTGCCTTCCTGATCAATACACAGATCATCAATAAAAAAGAGATTTAAATGGAACCATATTGTTTGAAAAAGGCTGCTCCTGTAATTGACAAAATGCATACCCTACGCAAACATCAGCCTCATTTACTGCAACATATATTGGTGTTTCTTTATTCTTCAAAATCTCTCTCAATTCGTCTATGGTATATTTTGTTGTACCTGGAATAAAAATATCAGGTCTTATATCTGCATGAATTTGCAGCACCTGTTTTAATAACTCTAGAATTCTCGGAATGTCTTTTTTTCTTTTGCGTCTCTGATCATCATTTTCGCTCTCCTTTTAACAGACCGATTGATTTATCCGCATTTTCCTCGCCAATCACAATATTTCTATTTCCAAAATAAGGAGATACCATCAACAATGTTTTATCTGGCATCCTCTTACAAACTCAACTGCATTTTTTAATATCTTCATCATCTGGATGCCCTTTTGCAATTCCACCAACCAGTTTAAATGGACCAAATGTGTCATAACCCTTGCATCCGAATTTTCCGATCACCTTAGAATGCTTCTTACCAAAATCTGCTCTATGGATTTATAGTTCGCATTTCCACCATAAGTACAAATCAGAAATCCCTTTTTTGTTGTCTGGTAAGTTTTTCTCCGCAAATCCCAATAATGATTGATGAAATTTCGAAAAATAGATTCCCGATGCAAAACCAATCATATCATAGCTGCTCAGATCTGCATTTGGCTGCTTTACAGCATCAATTAAACTGAACTGACACTCGTCTGCTATGCGCTTTACTAATTTTTCTGTATTTCCATGATGCACAGATGCATATACGATTTGCTTTTCTCATTTGTTTTCCTTTCTGATAAAGTAAAGCGGATATTCCAGGTCCGCTTTGCTACTTGCTCATGAACGCAGTCGCTTCGCGATCTGCGTTCAAATTATCGAAGCTCCTATGTGTATGATGTCTTTATATTATCATATATAGCTTAACTATTCTATATTCTTCGGATCAAAATAACCTGTTTTTGGCAGACATTTGAGTGTGCAAAATCAGAAAAATCCCTTTGCAAAGCGAATGGCTAAAAAATGCCTCCACTTTACTGGGATCTTTTCATGTATAAATATTAATGTACCTCGACGGTTAATCAGATTTTCCTGTCAAGCGGATATTCCAGGTCCGCTTCGCTACTTGCACTTGATTCGGTTAAATACCATATTCACCAACTATGCCATCAATATCCGGCATTGATCATCCGACAGCTGGCAGCTGCCCTTCTGTACCTGGGATTTATTTATAATTATATATGCACTGGCAAACTTCTGAGTCACAAGCTGCAGCTGTTCATTAGTAGTATTCTCTGGCACCAGGATAGTAACTGTGCTGTTCTGTAAGTTCACCCAGTCTGCTTCCAGTACATCCGGATCAATCCCTTCCAGACAAATTATTTCTTCGATTCCTGTCAGCATTGCAAATGCTGTCATATTAAGATTCTCAACTCCGCTGCGAATGTGTATTTCTTTCAAATCTTCACATCCGGTAAATGCACAGCTGTCAATATTCTTCTGCATTCACACAGAACTGCTCCAAACCTGTAGCTCCAAAACACTGTACCCCCGATTCTGTTTACCTTTCCCTTCCACCATACGGTCTTCAGATTCTTACAGTAATTAAACAGGTAATTGTCCATCTCTCCGACCCCGTTCACAAAAATCACTGTTTTCAATCCCTTACAGTCCTCAAATAAGCCTTTATTCGTATTCTCCAGAGGTGCATAACAAATCACAGTTTCCAGATCATGGCAGTGGGTAAAAGCACTGTCCTCTATAGACTTCAATGTCTCCGGCAGAATCAGACAGCGCATTGGCAGCCACTCGCCTTCCTTCTGATTGGTTGCCATATCCGAATGCACATAATCTCTTGCACATTCAAAAGCATTATAGGAAATATTTTCTACCGGCCACACCACCAAATCGTACGCGGTATAATAACATCCACAGATGTTCCGATATACGCAGTAATCGTTCTGCTGTCTTTATCAAACTCAAAATCTTCTTCCGGTAATGCTTCATAAGGCATCTCTGTCGGCACTCCACGGCTTCTTCCTCGAACAGTTTCTTCTGCCCTAGCCGGTACCGCAATTCCTGCCAGTATTGCAATTACAGTCAACAAAGTCAATATCCTTTTTTCTTCATTCTACTGCCCCCTTTCCACAATCAATATTATGCAAATCTTTACACTATCAGAATATAGTAAAAAGAATTTCATTGTCACTATCATTACAGCCAGTAAAATTATGTTTAATCCAATAATTTTCCTTTACGATATGATCTGATTCCAAAGAATACTGCTTATTCTAAGAAGGCACTTCCCTTTGCGACCGTGCATGTATGCTGATCGGGCAAATAGCTCGTTATTTCCTTTCAATCCATCGCGTATTCCTTATTTTTGCAATATACAACACACCTAATGTGCCAGGTCCACAATGACTTGATATAACACCACCTGCCCTGGTTTCCAATATCTCATCAAAAACGCCAAGCTCTTCCAGATAAGCCCGCACTTTCTCTACAGTTTCCTGTTTACAGCCAGAATGTGTTATGAATACACGTTCTGGTCTCGCATTTTTAAAATCTTTTTCCATATCTTTAACATAGTCCATGATAACAGAATTAATTTTTCCCCGGTATTTCTTAGAAGCATTCATGGCGCCATTTTCTACTACAATCCTGGGATGCAGTTTTAAAAAACCCTCCGGCCATAGCCGCTACTGCATTGCAGCGTCCACCGCGGTATAAATAGGTGAGGGTATCAACCACAAAGCTTGCTCGCACATTTGGTTTCAACCTCTCTATCTCAGAAACAATCTGGGAAGCTGTCCGGTTATTCTTTGCCATAATTGCAGCCTCTACTACAAGAAGACCGATACCTGTAGAAAGGTTTGCAGAATCGATTACCTTTATCCTGTCAGAAGCCCCCAGCTCTTCAGCAGCAAGGCGCATCACATTTCCAGAGGTGGACATACCTGCTGAAATAGAAAAAGCAGACAATTTCCTTCCAGCCTCTGCATATGGGCGGAAAAAGTTCCATGGCATCTGCCAGGGCAGGGGCAGAAGTTTTAGGCGTTGTCTTGTTTGCGTCAGACCAGGCATAAATCTGATCCGGGTAATGTTTTTCCATCCTCATATTCTTTATCACCCAGAAGAATATGAAGTGGAAGAATGTCAATCTCATATTTTCTCAATAATTCCTGCGAAAGGTCACAGGTACTGTCTGAAATAATTTTTACCATATTCGTTTCTCCTCTACCAACTCATTTTCTATCAAAGCGCTGTCCCTTTTTATCGACTTAAAACACTTCCATTCTTTTTGTCACGATAACGTTCTGTTTCTCTGCTTGTAACATGAATTACCTTTAAAACATAGCACAGCAGATATGTTCCTTTATCAATGTTTTCTTTTGTAATTCTAATACATAATGCAGTCCGAATATCTGCAACAGAAAATCCCATTAAATTTTAAATATTTCGGGTCTGCCAGAAATTCTTTTTTTTTCGTCCTTCTGAAGACAGAATACAGACTCCCTTTTTTCTCTTGTTCTTTTTTGCATCACGAATGTATTCATTCAGCAAATCATTGGAATAGCCGTGTCCTTTCATGGAACCGGAAACCCATAAGCAGTTAATATATATATATCCGTCTGCATCAATGGGCACCCAGGCATTCTCAGCAGGAATATATTCAATAAAACACTTTCCGCGCTCTGCACTCCGATAAAAAACCAATCCTTCTTCAAAAACGCTGTTTAAACACTGACATCTAGCAGATATGTTCCCTTGTCAATTTTTCTTTTGTAATTCTAATATAATGCACACCTTTCCCAGATATCATGATTGCTTAAATAACCTTGATCTAACACGCTTTCATAGCTTCAGGCCAGTTCATGACTCTCTGGCGTTGCTCCTGCGCAACAGAGCGAATCTACAATGATTGGCACTTCCGGCAAAAATGGCTTCCAAAGGTAGTTTTTATCAATGGGGACCAGATTCCAGAAGCTCTGCAATCTCCTCCCCGATTTCCCAACCATAGGTACCGCGGATGCAATGCTCTACAGGAAGCCATATGAAATACGGCATGTTTTCTAAAAAGCCTATTTAAGCTAACTATACCACGTTATTGAGATTTCGTATACTGCAATAGGCTGATTTCAGCGTATATATTTTTGAAATTTTATATTTTCTATTGTATAAAAATAAGCCATTCAGTCAGAATTGCATCCAACCAAATGGCTACTTATATCAGTTTTCTCCCCTGCCATTTTTTTTGACATACCCCAATAAAACACAGCGCAAAATACCAGAGCAAAACACAACACCAAATACATTCTGAATCACCCTGAGACTGACTGCACCCTTTAATCCATAACTCTCTGCAGCGATAGCCAAAGCGCCAAATGTATTAAATACAGCCTGCCAGCCATATTTTGCAGAAAAACCCACACCGATTCCACCAAGGATTCCTATATATGTATAGATGGATGACGGAAGCAGAAAATACAATGCTGTAAAACAAAGAACTCCTGCAATATTTCCCACAATTCTTTTCTTCACTCTGTACTGCATGTCTTCCATAAACGGTAAGATCGCTGACATAGCTGCAATACCTGCCCACATTGCACGTGGCATTTTAAAAAGCTCTGCAATACAAAGTACAGCCGGTACGCACAGGATCTGGCATAACTGCCATTTTGTCCTGGAAGAAGAGAGATCAAATTCCTGCAGTACATCCTGTATCTTTCTTTTATAAACCCGGTTTCTGTGATTCCGATAAAATACCAGACAGGTAAGTACAGCTCCTGCTGCCATTCCCACCAGTCTCATCTCATAACTTTTCCCTGTTACGTCATATCCATACAGCAACAGATATCCAAGAACAAGTGTGGACTGATTAAACATAAATGGATTATGACAGCCGAACAGAATCAGCACTGCCAATGCAGCAATATTTTTCAACAGCAATACGTAACTGAACGGAAGTACAATA
>VOFJ01000730.1_pt1 | contig 30114 bp, 49 predicted proteins | sample 5384081 | NCBI WGS metagenome assembly VOFJ01 (sample SAMN12384729, study PRJNA508395) | human gut metagenome | isolation source: healthy gut I | host: Homo sapiens | reverse complement strand
CTCCGGTTATTTAGATCCATGTACAAATTATTTACAGCCCAAAAACCTTTCGATCAGTTGGGTGTTTCCTCCAAGCCTATAAAAATCGTATACGGTAATAAAGAAATAGCTCTGGATAATGAGGATAACTGGTTCTTTCAACACCTGAAAGAATACCTCGATACCTATTTAAAAGAGAAAACCATTGAAGAGGTACATACAGAACTATCCCAATATAAAGCCAGGGTGGGAGCAAAAATCCGATCATACCATCAACCGGATCATCACCCAGCTTTACCACTTCTTACAGGAAGAGACGCCTTACCATGATCCTCAGGGTAAGAAAACGGATAAAATCTGTACGTTCATCGCGCGCTTTCTTTCGTTAATGGGCTATATCACGATCCTCCCCGATGAAGAGGAATTTAATATCAGGCAGAAAGAGCGGAAGAAATCAAAGATCCTGAGAGACTGGATCGCTACCATCCGCACAAAAAAATATCCGATAATCTGAAGTGGGAAGAAGTCAACGGAAAATTTAAAAGTGTCACCAACGAAATTCTTAGCCATAAGTCTTATAAGGAATATAATTCTGAAGGAGTGACTCTGGATACCCCGCTCAGTGAATTATTCCCCAAATATTGGTAAATAAAAATTTCTTCTCTGTTTTTCTATCTAACCTATTGATTCTTATTACATAGGAAATACCCCTTCAACTCCCGGAATTTCCTATTTTTAATCCTTTATTTCCCACCTTACTTTTGCATCGTAATCAAATGCAACTCCGGAGTTCTGATGGTTACATAGTTCATTGATCAATGACAAACCGATAACGAAGGCAGCTACAAATTGAGTCTTACAAGGTAGGACACTCCAAGAAAATAAATGGGAGAAAACAATTTGAGAGGCCGTAAGTTATCACCCCGGAAGGAAAACTTGGCCAGTTGGAGCGGAAGGGGATATTTATTAACAAAACATTATTATAAATAATATGGAAATATTAAATGATTGCAAGTTAAAAGCTGATAGCGAAAAAAAAAATCTGTATACTGATGTAAAATTGAATACCATGAAAAAAATCTTACAAAAACCACAATTTTAACTGAAAGTAATTCTAAACAAATGTTGAAGAAAGCATCTTCCGATATAAAATTATTAGATAATGAATGAAGAGATAAAAAATATCCGAATCCTGAAAGCTGCCTGGCAAGATAACGGTGAAGCTAAAGACGGCAACAAACATCTGAAACAATATCAAAAATCCCAAAAGGTTCTGAAAAAACTATTACGAACCCATCCTTTGACACTAAAATTACAATTTGCTTCTGAATACTCTGAACATACAGATTTGCCAATTGCTATTTCCACAGTCAATTTTGAAATAGTCCCCAAATGGTGAAACAGGTTCAAGAACTTTACCAACATGAAATGTACGAGAAGGATTCTGTAAAATACTTTGTTTCAGGAGATATTTTCCATCAAGCCGATATTCCGTTACAGTATTTAAATGGAACCCTTGTCCCCAAAGGCACTCCTGTTTATGTACCAGTCTGTTCTGCTCAAAAACCAGGCCCTGATCATAGGGTTATATAAGATGTCCGAACAAGCAGTCCTTCAAGGCGAAGATCCTATGTACTTACTAACGTACAAATAAAGGACTTCAATTCTGTACAGGATTTTGCCCGCTATATGGCGGTTAATTATAGTCAGGACAGAGGATTCAGAAGTAAAGAAAAAAATCAAAGTTGCTAGTTATGCTACTTACCACGAGTTTATGCAAAAAGTTTATCAAGTCAGTAAAAATCTGAAAATACCTGTAAATACTGTAATAAAGTACTATACCCAGGGGAAATTGTTAACTCCTGATGACTGGGTGAAAGCCTGGCAGGGAAAAGTGGTTGATAATGTGAAGTATGATTTAAGTGTTGGGGATACTATTATAGAAACATTACAAAATTTGGATTTAGGAGAATGTTTGAAGAGACCTTATTTGATTGACGCCATTGCCCAATTAATGAAAACAAAGTCCGGTAAAAATGGAGATAAGTACGGTATAGGAAAAGTAATAAATGCAATACATAATCTGACCTCCCGTGATGTTGAAAATATTCTCGGAGATCCGCGTAATGTCTGTAACATTTTCAGTATATTAAAAGACCGGGGGTAGATTCAATGCTTCCCTTTGCTTGTAGCTTAGCTGTAAAGGAAGAGCCTGCTTTTAGTGGGTTCTTCTTTCAACCTGTCTTTCTTGTGTTGTTACCAATATAAGGTTTGGTATATTTCCCCATGAGTGATCACTAACTGGGGGTGACTTTCAGGATTTAAATATTAAACATATATAACTTCACAACCATTGGAAGATAATTACCCCGTTGCTTTATTTACCGGATTATTCCCGGAAAACCGTTCCTGTTTCCTCTATAATCCGGTAAAAACACCCATTAACACAATAAAATATTATGAAAATAAATTTCTCAAATCACTTGGATGTGACCTGAATTGTAGGTAACTTTGTGTCATTAAAACAGAGGTGGATTACCCCCTTCCGGTACGCATACTAAAATCATAATTCCAGATATATACATTTGACACCAACAAAATAGAATCTCATTGTTTTATCCGATGGGATTTTATTTTGCCGGTCAGGGTACATTTCATATGATTCTTAATTGCGACACTCACCTCTTATAAATTTCAGAGATAATGAAAGACGGGAAGTGTTTTCTTTCCTGTAACCTTTACCAGATCATTTCTTTTCAGAATCCCCAGATACAATATAATTAATAAAGCTTATCAGATCATTCGGGGGAAGATATCGGTTTATATACACTTCCTGAGCCATTCTGCTCCCTGAAAACCTGGCGCACTTCATGGTAATTATATATATAAAAAATACCCCGAAGTGCAACAGTGAATATTGACACAGGAAGTGTGTTTTTATTTCATTTTTAATATGACTGTCAAAGATTATGATTTTAGTAGAAATCTTTCAGAAACGAAGCTATTGGATGAACTTGATTTCAATTCTTCATTTAAAGTAAGCATAGAATGTCCGGCAGGAGGCGGAAATCATACTATCTTTTAGATTACCTGAAAAGGAAAAATATTCCTTTCTTATTTACTACAGATACATTATTATTAGGCCGCAGATTGGCAGCGAGGCATGATCTCCCGTTTTATTGTGCCGAGGACAGGACCTGTTATGAAGCGGAACAACTGATCACGGTTTATCAGCATATTCCTAAATTTATCCACCGGGATACAACCCCTGATAATTGATGAAGCCCATTCTCTGATAACTGATTATAGTTGGAAGAAAGAAGCGATTGAGCAGGTGCTGACCTTCGGTTGCAGATATAAGAGAGTGATATTGCTGTCCGGAACACCTTTATATTCCCGGGATTCGTTTTATGAAGGGATGACTATTTTTTCAGGGCTGTCCGGAAAGAGCCGCAGGTCCGAATTTAGTTGTCGTAAACTATAAGGAGGAGCTGATCGGGGGAATAACGGAACTGACCATGGGTTTAAGAGAAAACGGAAAACTGTTGTTATCTCCCCTGCTTGATAAATCCGATAAGCTTCCTTTGCTTGAGAAAAGCCTGCGTGACAGAGGGATCGTAAAGCTGGCCGTTATAAATTCCATGACTAAGCAACACAAAAAAGAAACGGATGAAACGGATATAGAGGTAGAGGAAGCACCGGATATTATGACCAGCTTTTTGCAAACCGGGGAATTGGATGCGGAAGTGATCATCACCACTTACCGTCAGGGCTATGATTTAAAAGGGAACAATTATGAACTGATCATCGCTCCCGGGAAAAATAAGCACTCCTATACCGATATTGTGCAAATGATGAACCGTTTCCGGGATCTTCCCGGTATGAAAGCTTATTTTCTGGTGAACAGTGAATGCGGGGGAAGATCATCCCTTCGGGCTGCAGGAGGTGAATAAAACGCTTACAGATAACTATACCCGGGAAACAGTGAAGTTAATGGAGAAGATGCGGAATACCGACTACAGGAAATTAAAAATTCAATCAGTGGTTTGAAACATCTGCTTTTCAGAAGTTTATTTATACTGAATACTATATCAACCACCACCTGATCAGTTATACCGTTTATCAGAAGATCAATAACGAACTGTACGGGAATCTTTTTTAACCCTGAAACATGTCCTTTCGAATATGGCATCGGTTTACATACCTCGGGAGTTAAAATTAATTTGGTAATAAATAATAACTTAAAAAAAAAAAAAATGATAAAATATACAAAAGAGGATATCAAAATCGCTGTAGAACAATTCTATACCTACTTCCTCCAGCCTCAAACATTAAACTTTGAAGCATTCAATGCGCCAGTCAAAAATGCGTTACACCGGAAAATACGGGAATATTACGAAGAATTTAAATACCTGGGTCTTTCTGATGAAAAGATACGGGATATTCTGGAAGAGAATATGGGAAATACGGAAAAAAATGAACAGAACCAGAGATATCTGTATGGTCAAATACAGCCCTGATGTAACGATGCGGCTTTACAGACAATTATTGCTCCAGAATTTTGAAATCGGAATGAGGATCAGCGGTGAAGAAATCGAACAGAAAATCAATAGTTTGAGGCGTGAGGTCGGTCTGCCTGATCAGAAACATAATACACAGGCAGTGGAATATTTCAATTTATTATTTGAAACTAAGAGAATCAAGTTTTCCGATACCCGTAAAATGGGTTATGAAATAATTTCTGCATTTTAAATATGAACCTATGAAAAAACGAGAACTTAAACCCAAAAAAAACATCCACAACATTTGTGCCGTGGAAAATCACAGAAGTTTACCACACCGAGGTGGAATACTTCAATGAAGCCGAATTGAAAAAGAATGGCGGAGAATTTATGTAAGTTGATGGATAATTATTTGAAGAATAAAGAGAGGGAAGAAATACATATCTGTCTCTGATTCATGGAGGATCTGATCTGTGTTAAAGATCGGATCCTTTTTTTATATCCGGATAGTAGCCGTCTTAAATTCAGGCATTTTATATTTAACTACTAAAAATCCGTCATTTCCTGTATATTCGTAATACTTTTTGCCTTCCGTCCGAAAATGAACGGGAGGCTTTTTTATACCTGTCAATATAGAGCTCCGGGTAAAGGTACTTTTTTAAATACCTGATCAGAAAAAAAAATTTTATAATATAATTTCAGATATACGGGGATTATTCCCTTCCCTACGCCCTGGGGTTACCCCATTGAAAACAGCTTCTCTCTTTCATTAATCATTAAATTTAAATCAAAATGATGGAAAATAACTTTTATGACGGATCGGTAACAGCGGAAATCGTACCCAATACCCATTTTTTTTCAGGAAGTGGAGGTGGTTTATAAACCCCGTAAAAGTTTGGAATTATCGTCTAAAATAAGGTGTTCCCGTGATGCTTTTTCTTTATATCAAAGAATTTTTTAAATCTTTTATGTCCCATCATGAAGAAGTTTGGATGATTTTATTAAATTCGTGCATGCAAATAATCGGTTCGTCGCAGGTCTCGAAGGGAGGTTTGGAGCATGCTTTTGTCGATGTAAGGATTATATACCAGACGGCTCTGATGGCGCACGCAACAGGTTTTATTTTGGTACATAATCATCCGACAGGTGTTTTGCATCCCAGTAAACCGGATGAAGAGTTGACGAAGAAAATAGTCGGAGCAGGTAAGATTTTAGATATAAGGCTCCTGGATCATCTGATTATTTCTGAGGATACTTATTTCAGCTTTGCGGATGAAGGAATTATTTTATGAATGCGGTGATTTGTGAATAAAGATTTATTTTTGGCCTACGACTACCCCTATGAGCGTTTGATAAAACGATTTAATTGATTACATTTGTTCCGTTGTTAGAGTAATTTAGCAACGGACATGTTGTTTTTAAATAGAAGCGTTTCAGCTTTATCCTTTGTAAGAAAATCGCCAATTTTCAAGACTAAAGGGATAAACGATTCAGACGCTCATGCTTGCCATATATTTACTTTTCGTATATATATCCGGTTTGCGTGGGGTAGTTGTTTATTTTTAGTCGGGTGTTTGGCGATACCTCTTACAAAAATAAACTGACAGTTCCCACGCTTTTTTATGTTATTAACTTATCTGTCCGGGGAATTTGGGGTACTAAAACTCTTTATTAAAATGAATATAAGTGCAAATACTTTATTTCATTTTGTCTCTCAAAGGAAATTCTTAAAGGACATTTTACATGGCAAATTAATCCCAAGATATTGTGTCGAGCATTTTGAAATTAATGACTATCTTAAAGGAGATGTTGTAATTCCTATGAAATGTTTTTTTGCGATATTCCTTTGTCTCAAATATATGAACATACTAATACTTATGGGAAATTTGCAATTGGATTTACCAAAGAATGGGCACAAAAAGTAGGAATAACGACTGTTATTTATATACATAATCAATCTCCACAAATACAAGACATTTTGCCAAAACTCGGTAAGAATTTTTTTTTTTTGATTTCTGTAATAAGAATTTAGCAATAAAATACATAAAACCATATTATGGAAAAATGTGGAGAAACGGAAAAACTTACAAAAAGATACATGTTTTTATAATGAGCGAGAATGGCGTTTTGTCCCTAAAAATAGCCAATTATTAAAGAAAAGTACATTTGAGGAAAAAGAAAGATGAGTATCAAAACTCACTTAAAAACTTCTCCTATTTCATTTAGTCCTAAGGATATAAAATACATTATTATTCAAGAAGAAAAAAATAGAAGTAAAATTATAAATATCATTAAAAAATCCAACTTTTTCCCTGATTCAGATTCGAAAGAATTAGCGATTAGCAAAATATTTTCAGTAGAACATATCCATCTTGATTTATAAACCACAAATAAATAACAATTATGAAAAAGACTATTTTTACCTATTAATGATGTTATCCTGCACTCTTTGGAGTTGCAGTAAAAGTGACGGTCCTATCGATGATCCTGACAATCCTGATAAATCCCGATGCCCCAACTAATGTCATGCTTGATATTTCAGTTTCAGATCTTGTGTTTGGGGCAGAGGGAGGAGAGAATTTACCATTTATTGTAATTCTGATTGGACTATCACAAACGAAAGTGAATGGTGTAAAACGACTGTGAATCAGGGGGGAATGGTGATAGCAAAATAATTGTGACGGTAGGGGTTTACAGTGAAATGGAAGACAGGAATACGAACTTGACAGTTAAAGCCGGAAATATAACAAAAGTTCTGACTGTAACACAAAAAGATGGTGATGCTATTATTTTAAGCAAGGATAAATTCGATATACCGGAAGAAGGTGGAAATGTGACCGTTGAAGTGAAAAGTAATATTCAATATGAGGGTTTCCATTCCATCCCAATTTCAAAATTGGATAAAACATGAACCTGAAACTAAAGCTATTACTGTAAAGAATTTTACATTTACGATTTTAGAAAACAAAGGAATACGAAAAACGGAAGGATATATAGTGTTTAATGGTAACTCTTTGAAAGATACAGTCCATATTTATCAAACTGCCGATCAAGGACACTTATCCTGAGTAAAGACACTTACAACATTTCATCTGCAAAAGAATCTATTGAAGTGGAATTGAAATCGAATGTAGATTACTCCATTTCTATTCCCAGTTCCGCATCGCATTGGATTAAGTTACTCGAAACAAAAAGCTATCCGGACTGATAAAATTTATTTTGAAATAGAAGAAAAATACTACTTATGATAATCGTTCAGCCCAGGTTTTTTATAAAAGATAAAAAACAGTTCTCTTTTGTGATACTTTATATATCAATCAATTACAACAAAATGCACTTATTTTATCTCAAAAACAATATGAAGTACTCGCAGGAGGTGAACAAATTTCTATTGAGGTTCAGAGTAATATTGACTATGAGATAATTATACCTAAGACAGTACAAGAATGGATAGAGCAGATGCCGCAATCTAAGGCACTTACTAAGAGTATGATTAATCTTGAAGTAAAACCCAACCCGACCGATGATGTACGTTCAGCCCAAATTTTTATAAAAAGATAAGAATAGCACTTTGTCTGATACAGTACAAGTGACTCAGGCTGCAAAAAAGGATTTATATAGGAGATATTATTTTTTTGAAACAGAACAGGATTTAATTGATTTCCAGACAGCAGGTTATACTAAAGTTAGAGGGAATGTTATTGTGAGCGGAGGGAAATAACAACCTTACAAAAAGTTGGACAATCTGCTTACGGAAATTAACGGTTCACTGAGATTGGAATGTTCAACCTTGACCACTTTGGATGGTTTGTACGGTTTGAAAACTATAACAGATAGTCTAATAATTAAGGATGGAGATATGACTTCTTTTGAAGGATTGCGAAATCTTGGAACCATCGGAGGGGAATTTTAAAGTAATTGCTGAATCTTCTTATTCTTATTATTATTCTTTAAATTCTTTATCTTCTTTTTTTAAAGGTTTAAGTGGTTTAAAAAAGCATTGGGGGATTTTGAGGTGAATGCTAAATCTTCTTATTCTTCTTCTTTAAAATCTTTAGCATCTTTTTGAAGGTTTAGAGAGTCTTGAAACAATCGGAGGGAATTTTTAGAGTAATTGCTGAATCTTCTTCTTCTTCTTCTTCTTCTTCTTCTTTAAATTCTTTATCTTCTTTTAAAGGTTTAAGTGGTTTAAAAAGCATTGGAGGGGATTTTTGAGGTGAATGCTAAATCTTCTTCTTCTTATTCTTCTTCTTCTTCTTTAAAATCTTTAGCATCTTTTGAAGGTTTAGAGAGTCTTGAAACAATCGGAGGGAATTTTAGAGTAATTGCTGAATCTTCTTCTTCTTCTTATTCTTCTTCTTCTTCTTCTTTAAATTCTTTATCTTCTTTTAAAGGTTTAAGTGGTTTAAAAAGCATTGGAGGGATTTTGAGGTGAATGCTAAATCTTCTTCTTCTTCTTCTTCTTCTTCTTCTTCTTCTTTTTAAATTCTTTATCTTCTTTTAAAGGTTTAAGTGGTTTAAAAAGCATTGGAGGGATTTTGAGGTGAATGCTAAATCTTCTTCTTCTTCTTCTTTAAAATCTTTAGCATCTTTTGAAGGTTTAGAGAGTCTTGAAACAATCGGAGGGAATTTTAAAGTAATTGCTGGATCTTATTCTTCTTTAGAGTCTTTATCTTCTTTTTAAAGGTTTAAGTGGTTTAAAAAGCATTGGAGGGATTTTGAGGTGAATGCTAAATATTCTTCTTCTTTAAAATCTTTAGCATCTTTTGAAGGTTTAGAGAGTCTTGAAACAATCGGAGGGAATTTTAGAGTAATTGCTGAATCTTATTCTTCTTTAAATTCTTTATCTTCTTTTTAAAGGTTTAAGTGGTTTAAAAAAGCATTGGAGGATTTTGAGGTGAATGCTAAATCTTCTTCTTCTTCTTCTTTAAAATCTTTAGCATCTTTTGAAGGTTTAGAGAGTCTTGAAAACAATCGGAGGGAATTTTAAAGTAATTGCTGGATCTTATTCTTCTTTAGAGTCTTTATCTTCTTTTAAAGGTTTAAGTGGTTTAAAAAGCATTGGAGGGGGGATTTTGAGGTGAATGCTAAATATTCTTCTTCTTTAAAATCTTTTAGCATCTTTTGAAGGTTTAGAGAGTCTTGAAAACAATCGGAGGGAATTTTAGAGTAATTGCTGAATCTTCTTCTTCTTTAAATTCTTTATCTTCTTTTTAAAGGTTTAAGTGGTTTAAAAAGCATTGGAGGGGGATTTTGAGGTGAATGCTAAATCTTCTTCTTCTTTAAATTCTTTAGCATCTTTTGAAGGTTTAGAGAGTCTTGAAACAATCGGAGGGAATTTTAAAGTAATTGCTGGATCTTATTCTTCTTTAGAGTCTTTATCTTCTTTTAAAAAGTTTAAGTGGTTTAAAAAGCATTGGAGGGATTTTGAGGTGAATGCTAAATCTTATTCTTCTTTAAAATCTTTAGCATCTTTTGAAGGTTTAGAGAGTCTCACAAACATAGGGGGAGGCAAATTAACTATAAATTATTGTAGCTCATTAAATAATATAGATGCCCTTAAAAATATTGAATCGCTTAACGATATATCAATTACAACATGTCCCAAATTATATGATTTCTGTGTCCTCCAAAATGTAGTACAAAATAATGAGTGGCACTTTTTATTTAAATAACAATGGCTATAACCCGACAAAATACCAACTTTTAAACGGAGAATGTTCACAAATTCCGCAAGAATAATTCATCATTTCTACTCCTATACTTTAAACGTTGGGAGTAGGAATTTTTAAAACTTAAAACTTATAGACATGGATACAATTACATTGAAAGTAAAAACTACTAAACCAACTCAAGAAATTGAGCTCAGATTTTCAGAAACAAGAAGTTCGAAACCTATCCAATTTGAAATAGACTGGGGAGATGGAACGCTAAATACACAGACATCTCATGTTTATAAAATGCCTGCTAATTAGAATACAATTTATCAAATAAGCAATGAGACAGCAAACTAAACAGAAAAAAGCACTTTTATTATTGAACTTGGAGGTTTCTGATAGGATGAAAGATCTTGTCAATAAAGAAGAATATGGATATGCCATCTTAAATCTATGGAATCAAATTGAAGCAGGATTGAAATTATCCAGATGCGCATAGAAAAAAAGGTGCGTATCCGAAAAAACTTAGATGTAAGATGGACAGGTTTTTAAAAATATTAAATGAAGAAATGCCTGAAATATTGAAGGTGATTTTTAGTAAGGAACAAAATTGTTTATGGAAAATTCGTAATGAAATAGTGCACGCTAACCAAAACTATATCGCAAGAACAATATGAACAATTTTATGAAAAAGGTAATCTTTTATTGAATAAGTTGAGAGAAAATCTATCATTGAAGTATGACTTTGAGAATGGATTGCCCAAAACAAAGAAAAAGACGAAGAATAGAAAATGAATTATATAAATAACATTAATATGAAACAGATTTACATTTTATTGGTTACTATATGTGCCATTGCTTTTACTGCGTGTTCAAAAGATGATGATTCATCAGAAGATGGAAAAAGAAGGGGTAATTACGTTGGTTCATAGAACTGATTATTCTGCTAGTAGTCCTGTGCGAATACAAATTGGGGCTTTTAATAAGGGAGACATTATTACAATTGATTGGGGAGATGGAAATGTTGAAAATGCCAATCTGGAAACGATGTGTGATAATATTTTTTCAACCTATGGCATTGGTCATAGATATCCTAATAGTAATCCTTATATTATTACAATTAAAGGGAAAATTAGAGGCTTTTGGTGTTACACCAAGCACATAACCTCATTAGATGTCAGTGGGTGTCCTGCATTGACTTCCTTACGATGTTATGGCAATAACCTAACCTCATTAGAGGTCAGTAAGAATACTGCCTTGACTAAGCTGTCTTGCGGTAATAATAGCTTAACTTCATTAGATGTCAGTAAGAATACTGCCTTGACTAGTTTGGATTGTGGCAATAATAGCTTAACTTCATTGGATATAAGTAAGAATACTGCATTGACTAAGCTGTCTTGCGGTAATAATAAGCTTAACTTCATTAGATGTCAGTAAGAATACTGCCTTGACTTATTTACGTTGTGGCAATAATAGCTTAAACTTCATTGGATATAAGTAAGAATACTGCCTTGACTTATTTACGTTGTGGAAATAATAATCTCTCTGCAAGTGCCCTGAACAAGATTTTTAACGATTTACCAATAAATGATGGAAACATTTATTTTAACGATAATCCCGGAACTGATACTTGTGATAAGAGAATACTGGACTATAAGAGATGGGAATGTAATTGTAGATAAAATCTTAACCTATCACCATTCCTGATATGAGTCCTGAGAATGGTGATATCAAAACTAAAATAATATGAATGGTAAAATTTGTGCTTTAGATGAATTTAAAGAATTCCTAAAACAGCTTGTTGAATCCGGCAGATTAGAAGGTACAGAGTTAGGGGGTTGCAAAATTAGTTCTGGGCAAAGGATATGGAGTCTTGTCTCCTGAACAAATGAAAGTGTTTGACAGAATGATTGATACAAATGTAATAGAAAACTGTCAACGGTGTGGTGTCCCTATTCCTTGGGAAGAAATGTTTATTGCTATTGATAATGGTGGTTATTGTTGTTATTGTCAGCATATGATGGAAAAAGATTGAAAAGGAATAAATATAAGTTACCCCCATTTCTGATATTTAAATAGTGAGGAATGATAATTTAAAGACTGAATAATATGGAAAAAGAAAATAAATTTGGTAACTGTAATATAGTTCCTAAAAATTTAACCTCACACTCCCGGCTCAATACCGGGAGTTTTTCAATTTAAATCAAGCATTATGGACACCAGTTAAAACCGTCGGAAAAAGTCCTCTTTAGAAGAGGGTTTCCCCTTTCTGCACTTCGGGGGAATTATTATATATAATATACAGCGAAATGCAAAAATTAAGATAAAATATAAACCCTGTCAGGTTTGACACAAACATCAACCGAAACGTCAACCAAGCGGAATAAGGAAAAAGAGAATCTTTTGTAATTGCCGAATAAATAATAGTCTGCGGAAATAGCTCAGTCGATAGAGCACTAGCCTTCCAAGCTGGGGGGTCGCGGGTTTGAGTCCCGTTTTCCGCTCTCTGAATGAGGTAGTTACGAAAGTAGCTACCTTTTTATTTTGTGGTTTTTCGTGGTTTGGAGGCATCTGTTTAAACCGAGGTTTAAACCAACTTTAGCCATGAACGCCTCTATTTCAGTGGTTTGTTACAAATCAAAAACACTTTCAAACGGAGAACACCCATTAATGTTCCGAATATCCAAAGACGACCTTTGTAAAAAATGGAAAAGGATTATAAACCGTAATCTGTTAAAAAAAATCATAGAGACGGCTGTAGGGAGATTCTTGAAATACGGGTATGTAGCGTGGAGTACTCCTTTCGTCATCGTCTCCACAGCTTTCAGCAACCTTGTCCGTGCCAAAGGGAAATCGACAGAGGCACTGAACGGAATACTGATAGGTACCATACAGAATATCGTACTCAATCGCTTGTTTATCCTATGGCTCGGCTACAGGATTGCCGGTGCGGCATGGGCTACGGCCATCGGTTATACGGCAGCAACGCATATTACGTTATCTTGCTGACGGGTAAAGACTCCCCACCTGACCATATCCATAGCCTGTTTCAATATGAGAAAAGAAACAGTGGGACCGTCTCAGGCAGTCATACGTCTGTCATGCTTCGCAGGATTGGGTATGGGCGTGATACTGACCTTGCTTTTGCGGAGTGTTTTCCGAAGAACTGATCAGTTGTGTCATTGATTCGGAAGGAATTCGGAAATATGGTACACCGCTCGTCCGGACGTTGCTGCTGTCGGGACCAGTGATGGGTATCCTGTTTATTTATATCAACACCTTGCAGGCGATCGGGGCGGAAGCGGCACAACCTGTAGCAGACATTCTTTTCCCTCCTTCTGGCTGTTTGGCTGTTTTGGCGGACTGAAAAGAGAATGGGGAAAGCCCCCTCTTTTGTTTAACTTAAGATCTTTATCGGACATTACTTGTCATTATCTCATAGCGGTTTGGAAAGGGATAAGCTTCAGGGGTTCCGGCATTAACCTGAATGGCTGTTCAGCACTGTACCCTCAATGATCTGACATAAACGGACATACCGTCCTTCTTAGATCTCCGGTCAATCCTACCTGAAACGATTCGTCAAACACCATGAAAATAATTTCCCGGCAGAATACCGGAATAAATTTATCCGCAACCAGCGAAAAAAATCAAGACATATAAGAAATCACCGGGGAGCGCAAAGCTCCATGCCATAAAAAATCCTCAAAAACAATTCCCCTATTTTTAGTATGAACCGGATACCTTCACATTCATTTCATCTCTTGTACTGGCGGACTTAATATCGACATGCATCTCGATATCTTTTATATTAACGGGTAATTCCAGAAATGAATACCCCGGATGACAGTGATAAGCAAACAGCCAGCGATTACCTTCAAAATCAGTTTTGTATAAAGACCGGTCTTCATATACCAAGTATTTAGGTCGATTAAAATAATTCGATTCTTGCCCTCGAGGTATATCTATTTTCAAGAAAACCGACATGACTTAGGGTAAGCTTCATCCGTCAACTGTTTGGCATGTACAGGACATTGTTTTACACAAGCATTACACTTGATACAAATACCGGAAACCTCAGAAGGATGATCCTGCCGGATAGCCCCCATAGGACAAACTTTTTGCACAACGTCTGCAATCGATGCACGCATCGGTCGTAACAGGTTTTGCTTTCAGGAAATTCACCACCTCTTCATCCCTTCCTTTGGGTTTATAATATCCACCGTAATCAGGGAGCCTTGTCCCGGAATCTTTATTCCGGTAAATTCTCCTGGTTGCAATATTCTTCTCACGATCTCTGCCGAAAACTGTTCTGCCTTTTCCAGATCTTCCCGGTCGGGACGCCCGGTAGCCAACCGGGTCGTGAAAGAATGCTGACCGACAAAAAGCCGCAGCAGCTATCGGATGAAACCCTCTATATCTTAAAATATCATACAGTTCGACGAGCGCATTCCCATAGGACCGATTCCCATAAACCACAACAGGTACCGCCCCAGGCCCCATTACTCTGCCAGGTAGTCAAGTAGTTCAATAACAGATTCGGTAAACGGCCGGCGTAAACAGGCAAACCGACAATAGCCAACTCCGATTCCCGAATATCAGGCACTTTCTTCCGCCCCGACGGCAATGTAAAGTCTTTCACTTCCGTCACGACTTCCGGTAATAACGTAGTGATACATTTTACCAAATGGGTAATCACTGTTTTAGTTGTGCCTGTCGGACTAAAATAGACCGCATGTACTTTCTCTATTTTCATAAAGTATCGGATAAATAGTCTGTCCAAATCTTTCCCACCCGATCAATCCCGAACAAAGCTGCAATTTTATTCCGGTAAAACCAATAAATCATGTTTATTAATTTTTGAATAATTTGCATATATCATCTAATTCCCCAATCTGCTTATCGCTATTATTCGTACCGATCAACTCCGGCACGATATTCCCTTCGACAGGGGCGCATTTGGATTTTTCACAGAAACAGGAAGTCGGGCAAAAGAGATAATCCATCTTGTTTTCATCATTGAAATAATCGGTTTGACATGTTTTCCGTTCAGAACAGGTTTTACTTCATTGCCTGTACAAGGATAAAAAGCCCGATTTTAAAGAAATTCTAAAGGTTTTTCCCAAAATAACCGTTCAGCACAAAGTATTGCCTCCGTCCCTGTGGACTAACAAACATTCACAAAATATCATTTCCCTTATAAAATGATTTATATATCTTTGCCGTCACGTAAAATTGCGTGGAGTTGCCGGATCGTTGTCTCGTCCGGCAATGAAAAGGGAATCAGGTGTAAATCCTGAACAGATCCACTGCTGTAAGTTTCATAACACTTTTCGGACGTGCTTTATCCACTGTTCCTCGTTTGGAATGGGAAGGAAACCGAAAAGGAAACAAGTCAGAAGACCTGCCACGTGATTCATTTGTTTAACGTTCAAAGGGAAGAAGAACATAAACGTCAGTAAATCATGCTATTCAAAAAAAAAAAAAAATTCTCTGTTTTTCATATTTGCCGTAATAGCAGGGCTATTCACAGCCTGTGATTCCGCAGGAACGGATTATCCCTACGGGCCGGTAAGCCAAGGTAATATCGAAGCCCTTGTTCTCAATGAAGGGGGAATCAATCAGAATATGGGCGGTATCTCCATTTTAAACAAAGACGGATCAGTCATTCCGGATATTTTCCGGGAAGTGAATCACCGACCGCTGGGTGATGTGGTCCAATCCATCACCAAGATCAACGGTAAATATTTTGTGACTTTGGATAACTCCAAAAAAATCGAGGTTATAGATCCCGAAACGTTCGGTTCCGTCGGTACAATCCTCTATACCCAAGCGGGATTTCCACGCCAGATCGTAGCCATTTCCCCGACAGAAGCTATCGTATCCGATCTGGAGAGACAACTGGTGCGTATCCGGACTGTGGGACCTTATGGCGAACCTCTGGAATATATCTCCATACCGCGATCGGTCGAATATCTGGTAACGGTAGATAATAAAATCTTCGGAATGACTACCGGCGGAATATATGTCTTCGATACCGACAATATCAGCAAAAAAGCTGTCCGGGTCATCCCGGAAGTAAAAACGACGAAAATACCAAAACCTGCCGGATGCTGGTCGATAAATACCAAAGAGTATGGGCCTTGATGAACATCCGGGAGGGGAATCGAGTCTGCGGAATAGAATTGGTTTGTATCGACCCCCACCAAGAAAAAAAAGTCGAGGTCTCTTATACCCTTCCCATCAGTGAAAAGGCAAATCCACAAGCAGGAGACGTAATCGGTACAATCACCTATAATCGCACGGATATCGATCCTACACTGAACTGGATTTATTTCAACGTCAAATCCTGTAAAAAGTAACACGGCAGCAGGGATTACCTCTGTCCAAAGTGTTTACCGGATGAATGTCGGCACGGGAGAATTCGAACACTACCTCGATCTTCCCGGAATCGATATGATGTATGGGTTTTCAGTCAGTCCGCAAGGAGAGGTCTATCTATGTGACTGTCTGGATTACAGTGCACAACGCGGTTATATCCGGAATTACAAAAAAGACGGTTCCATCCGGAATTTTCGAGTCGGTATCTATCCTAGCCAAGTGTATTTCCCCTAATTAGCCTAGCGATATGAACCTATACAAGAGTCTGATCTTCATTTTATACCTCGGCATATTCCTTGGGTCGGGATTCCGTACTCCTGCCCAATCCCGGGATTCGATCACCCTATACGGCACATTAGACACCGTGCAGGTCATCCGCCAACGTATACAACACGCCAACGAGGCAAACGCAGGAGCCCGGGTAACCCATATTTCCCCAGCCATTTTACAAGCCAACAAAAAACCCGCTCGCTGGCCGAACTCCTGACCGACCATACCTCTATTTACATCAAGAGTCTGGGAACAGGAGCGTTATCGACAGCTTCTTTCCGTGGAACCAGCGCTTCCCAAACACGGGTAAACTGGAACGGGATCAATATCACACCTCCCTTTATCGGGTACTTTCGATTTTTCACAGATCCCGGTCTTTTTTACAGATAACATCAACCTGTACTATGGCAGCAGCCATGTAAAAACGGTACCGGAGCTATCGGAGGTAGTGTGAATTTATTCACAGACACCGATTGGAACCGAGGCGTAAATGGCCGGGTACTGGCAGAGTATGGATCGTACAACACATATACCGTCGGTGGACAGGCGAATATAAGCGGTAATAAATCGGCCTCAAAGACACGGTTATATTATCAGCATTCCGACAACGACTATACCTATCTGAATAAAGTGCTGACCAATACTCCTTTCCGTGAAAAAAGGCAGGATGCCGCTTACTCTCAATTCGGAATTATGCAGGAAGGCTATTTCAGAGTATCTCCCTACACCCGCCTGACAGCTGTCGCCTGGTATCAGAAAAAAATCACCGTAACCTCCCCAACCGCTCGGTGTAGTCAACCGCTCCCAGGAAGATCAGGAGGAAAATAATTTCCGGGCATATGCCGGACTGGATTTCAGCCGGGGTATCCATGAATTACATGTAAAGGCTGCCTGGCTGTATTTCTGCCAAACTTACGATATCCGGTATGACGGAGGTTTATTCGATCCCAAGGGAAACAAAAACCGCTCTAACACGGCACAGGTCGTGGCCGATTATACGTACTCCCCGACCGATAAGCTTATCCTCAACACGACGTTAACCTATTCTCACGACCTGATCCGGGTGAGTAGCTACATAGACATCGACTCATCGAAATATACGCTCGACGGTATCGATTTTGATATTCCTCAGGTGGAATCCCCTTTCAGCCACCACCGTAACATACTCTCCTGGTAAACTTCCGCTTTGTGGACGCCTATCCGGTGGATGATGATCAACGGACAATATATGTTCGAACATAACGACAATCGGAATGTATCCACCTGGTCGGCAGGAATAGTATTCAATCTATTGAAAAAAATTAAAAATTGAAAGGAAGTACTGCTTATAATTATCGTTTCCCCAGTATGAACGACCTATATTGGCGCCCCGGCGGTAATCCGGATGTAAAGCCGGAAGAGGGGTATTCTTACGATGCTTCTATTTCTTACCGGAAGAGTATAAACAAACATCTCTTATTCGATGCCGAAGTTTCCGGTTATCTAATGAACATCGACAACTGGATCCTTTGGCTCCCCAAAGACGGAAACCAATGGGTGTGGACTCCGCAAAACAAACGAAACGTACGTTCCTACGGCGTGGAACTTTATGGAAAAACCACTTTCCACTACGGGGAACTCGTATCTTCTCTTTCGGGTAATTACAGCTGGTCACAATCCCGGACCCGCAAGAAACAACACGTAGACGACAACGCCTATATGCGGCAAATTCCATATGTACCGCGATTCAAGTGGAATCTGGGCTGGAATACCGATTATAAAGATGCTTTTTTCGTCTGGCAGATGACTTACACCGGCCGGCGTTTCATTACTACCGACGAATCATATGCCACGGGATCCCTATTCCGTACATAACCTCTTGCTCGGTTACCGCTACTCCTTCCGGAATGGGACAAGCCTAACCCCTCAGATGCGGATAGATAACCTGTTCGATACCTACTATGAGTCGACCCAATATTATCCCATGCCTTTGCGTAATTGCTTGTTCTCGCTTTTATTCGAATTTTAATTGAATCATATAAATCCTTTAAATAAATAGAAACCATGAAAAAAATTAATTTTACGCTTTTAGTTTGCCTCCTGTTAGCAGGAATATTCGCATCATGTGACGATGACGACAAATATCCGGTTCCTCCCGAAGTATCTATCGAGAGTGTAAACGGAGTGTTCGCAATGCCTCAGGAAGACTCTATCGTACTGAAAGCGAAAGTAGAAAAAGTCCGCTGCCAACCACACTGAGCTGGTCCGTCAAAGGAAATGAAGTCTCTAAGGATACAGTATTTACTTTCAAAATGAACGAATTGGGGACCTACGATGTTAAATTAACCGCGACCAAATGCCGATGGAGTGACTTCTGCCACAACATCCATCGAAGTGTACGGTAAATACAAATACGGTACTTTTTGTTTTAAATGAAGGTTACCAGGCCGATCCTTCTACATTGATATTCATCAGCCCGAAAGGTATTCTCACGGACAGTGCCTATTACAAGGCAAACGGCAGCATGCTGAGCCTTCTTTCCCAAGACTTATTTATCGCCAACAACAAACTGTATATCATTTCACAAAAAAGCGGAGACGACGGTTATCTTATCGTTGCCAATGCAGAAACCCTGAAAAAGAAGCCGGCTATAAGACCGAACTGGAAGATAAAGTAAGCAGTCCGACTCATGTTGCCGTACTGGGAGACGACGATATCTATCTGCGCGACAACGAAGGAATTAAGGTATTCCACCCATCCAGCGGCGAACTCTTTCTCATCGAGGGAGCTGAAAGGGCTAATAAGAATACCATGGCTGTAACGGAAGGGAAAATATTCGCTGCAGCAGGAAATAACGTCCTTGTGATCGAAAAAAGGAAAAAACAAAATCTCCAAATCGATAGAATTCAATGATCCGGTCAGAGGAGTCGTCAAATCGCCGGACGGTAACTTGTGGGTATCCACTTCGGCCGGGGGAAATCTCTAAGGTCGATGCCCAAAATTATACTATTATCAAAACCAATACTTTACCGGGAGATGCCATTAGCACTCAGTCGGCCTCATACACTTCTACCCGTGTATTACAGCACAAGGAGATACTTTGTACATGAACGGCACAGGTACCAAAATCTATCGTCACATTTTTAGTAAAAACCAGACGGATCTGATGGTCGATGCGGCAAACATCGTGACAACAACTAGTGTTTACAATACCATAGCCGTCAATCCGGTTACAGGCGAAGTCTATCTGAATACAATCAAAGGGTGGGGTAACGACCGTCTGATCAACCATTATCAGTGTATTCGATTTCAGCGAAACCGAACCGAAATTGAGCGCCAATTATAAGAATCATACCAATTATCCAGCCGGAACATTCTTTACTTATAATTTTCAATAAAAAGAATTTTGTAAATGAAAAAAATACTATTCTTTTTATTTCTATTCTGGAGTTCGCTTACAGGTCTATCGACCTCCTGTAGTGACGACAACAAAAAAGATCCGTATCTTCCTACTCCGCCTCAGGTTTCTATCGGAAACCGAGTGGGCAAACCACCTGTTTACCGGGTGAAACGATCGAGTTAAAAAGCGATTCTGAACAATCCGTTACAGACCACTTTCCAGTGGCAACTGAACAAAAAAACGGTTTCCACAGACTCAATCTATCGTTTCACCTCTCAGGACCCCGGTAGTTTTGAAATTATCCTGACCGCAACCAATCAAGACGGCAAGGATTCCGACACCTTATTTCTGAAGGTCAACGGTAATCGGTTCGCGATCTCCGATCTGAAAAATTGGACCGGTAACGGAGAAAACACCCTCGGTCTTTGCCATTCAATGGGTTACAGGGGAGCATCTGCAAGAACCGGCAGACCAGGAAGTTTTTTTCATTGCCTGGGGATATCGTTGGAATAAAACGGAAACTTTTACAGGAATCGATATGCTCAAAGCTATTGCCAAGAACGATCCCCGCCTTTATGTCGCCTTATCAGGAAATTATATCAAAGGATTCGGTTATGACGGTAATAACGACGGTAAAATCGAACTGAAAAAGTTCTACTTTACATCTGACACAAGCTGATTTTACAAACGGGCTCTACGAACTCTCCGAATACGATTCTGACGAATTGAAACCGTTAGATGCAGCCGATTATTGGATGGGATCGAACGATGCCTATACCACCTACTGGCTCGGTTCGGGCAATCAGGTGCCGACAGCTGCCGACTTTGAATATTCTCAGACATTTGTCGACAATCGCCAACTTGAAAATCTCTCCTGGGATGTATGGACACTTTCTCCCATCGATTACACGTCTATGGTCAATGTATCCCCCATCCCCCGATTGATCAAAGCTGCAGAAGCAAATAAATAAAAAAGTTAAAACGGTGCCAACAGGTAAAAACTGATGCGCACCGTTTTCTTTTTTATTCAAAAAACCTTCCCGGTCATTTTTTCAATAATCCGGTCAAGTCCTCGAAAGAAGTCAGTATAGTAGACATTCCATTTTTTTTTCCCAACTCATTTCATGCGGGGAAGTAACCGTCAATACGGGTAAATTTTTTCTATCGGCATTTCCGGGCAGACCGGAATAGCCAAAACGATTCAGAGCATTGACACACCAATGCCAAAGGCAGGGATCGTCCGTCCTGACGACGACTTCCTGATAATCCTGTACGATGGGGAAATAGCCCCACGTCCCCGGTCAAAAACATATTTTCCGGTGATCGAACAAACAGTCCAGTCCATCGTTAAAGACTATATCCTCCGTAACGCCACACTGCAATCCTTTTCCGGGCGCGAGCAACCACAGCCGGTCGGCCTGGATCAGTGCCTGGTCGATATCGTGGGTAGACAGCAGAATGGTCTTATGTTGTTCGCGGGCAATGGTATGCAATAAAGTCATGATCTCGATACGGCTTACCACATCCAGGAAAGCTGTGGGTTCATCGAGCAAAATCAACGGACATTCCTGCACCAATGCTTTGGCGATCATCACTTTCTGCCGTTCCCCGTCCGACAATTCGGCCACGTAATTTGCAGCTTTATGGGATATTCCCACTGCCGTAAGAGCCTCTTCGACGAGCTTATGATCTTCCCGGTTCAAACGGCCCCAGAATCCGGTATGGGGCTGACGCCCCAAGCTTACCAGTTCATATACGGTCAATCCGCCGGCCTGTGTCTTATCGGTCAGTACGACGCCGATCTTGCGCGATTTTTCCCGTTCGGAATAATCCCTCAGCGGACGTCCTTCAAGCCATAATTCACCTTCCAAAGGCAATTGAAAAGCCGAAAGAGTACGCAACAGAGTAGATTTGCCTGCCCCGTTAGGACCTAACAGACAAGTCAACTCTCCCGCCCACAAATCGAAAGACAGATCCCGGTGTACCACTGTAGAACCGTTCTTACCATGAGAGTAGCCGATAGCCAATTGACGGGCTGCAATTACAGGTAAAGTTTCCATAGTCAATTGAAATATTGAATTTTACGCTGTTTGACCAGAATATAGATAATGACGGGAGCACCCAAAACGGGAGTGATGGCGTTCGATGGCAAAATCCCCGTTTCGCCGGGTAAGACACTGATCAGATTACACAACAGGGGCTACCGCCCCTCCCAGCAATAAGGTCACAGGCATCAGGGAATTGTGGTTCGAAGTACCCAGCATCAAGCGGGCAATATGCGGCACGGCCAATCCGATAAAAGCGATAGGCCCGCAAAAGGCGGTTGTTATTGCCGTCAGCATACCGGTCGCAATCAATAACAGATTGCGGGTAAGCCGCACATTCACACCCAGATTTTCGGCATACCGGTTTCCCAACAATAAGGCATTCAAAGGTTTGATCAACATGACCGATAAAAACCAAACCGGCGGTAATCGAAACGATAAATACAGGCAATTGCCCGGAAGACACTCCGCTGAAATTTCCCAATCCCCAGATCATATAAGAATGTACTCCTTCGGCCGTAGAGAAAAAATTCAATAATGAAATCACCGAGGAGGTGATGTATCCGATCATGATCCCAATAATAAGTAGCATCAAATTATTCTTTGTAAAAGCAGAAAAAGAACAGCAAGATTCCCATGACGATCATAGCCCCGGCAAAAGCTCCGGCCAATACCGCCAGACAACCGGATATACTGAAAACCCCGGCAGTAATACTTCCTCCACCGAGCAACATCACCCAGGCCACGCCCAGGCTGGCCCCGGTATTGATCCCCAATATCGAAGGTCCTGCCAGCGGATTACTGAAAACGGTTTGCAACATCAACCCCGAGACAGCCAAGGCTGCTCCACACAGCAAAAGCAGTTATCCCCTGCGGAATACGCGATTCCAGCAAAATGAACCGCCAGCTCTCCCGTTCTACGGCATGTCCGCACAAAATATCCCATACTGCGCCTGCAGGAATACGTACCGAGCCTACCCATAAGTTCGCCGCGAACAACAGAAGGATCGATACGATCAAACCGATACTATATTTCCATCCGGATGGTAAAGATTTCATTTTTCCAATCTTTTAAAATAACGGCACTCTCCTGCCGGTAACACTCCCGGGTGAAAAATCCGGATCAGATCTTCCAACAGCCGTTCGGGATGAAAAGGGGTCTCTGTATAAAAAAGGTACCTGTCCCGAATTACATCCATACACCTGCCCGGTTTGAAAGGCCCGGAAACCGGCATATGAAGCGTAGTCGGACTTTAATTCGGTCAGGGTTTTATCTTGTTGCCGGTTGTATTTGAATAACCAAAAAATCGGCATCCTGCCCTCGGTCAAATACCGTTTCAAAAGACAAAGGAATCGAACCGCTATGTTCGTCCTCCGCCCACATATAAGTAGCCCCGGCATCCTGATACAACCGTCCGGTCGTGCTTTTTCCTCCGGGTACATACCAGGCGGAACCGCTTTTCAATTCAGATATCACCGTCGGCCGCTGATTTACAGACTTGACCAAATCACACAGCTGTAAATAATCCGCACGGACAGCAGTGAATAACGAATCAGCCTGCCGCCGTTTCCCGAAAAGCAAACCGAAAAAACGCATCCATTCAGACCGCCCCAAAGGAGAGGTCTCCATATAATCGGCACATTCGATAACCGGTATCCCTAATTTTTTCAATCCGGCCATAACCTCCACTATTTTCAAAAGGGGAGAGCAGGATAGCATCGGGATGAAAGTCGATTATTTTTTCAATATCCGGATTCATAGTATTTCCGGCGTCGACCATTCGCCCGGAAGCACAACGATTTTGTATTTCAGGTATTTCGATATATTGCAGATCACATATTCCACCAATCCGATCGATTGCCCCCAGTTCGGACAGAAGCCCGCAATGTACCGAAGAATATACCAATGCTTTTTCCACCGGCGTCCGGACCAAGGTCCCTTCAGGCAATCCTTCCGGCAATTCAGTTTCCCGGCCGACCAAAACATAGGTATGTAAAATCGGGCCGTATCCCAAGGGTTTTTGTACCCGCACCAATATATAATGTTCACTCGAATCTATCCGAATCCGCCCGGCATATTCCATCCGGAGCGCGGACAAAGCATCTCCTGCAGAAGCCGAATGCCTACTTTTACAACCTACACCAAGAGCCAACAACAGCCCCAGCAACCAAAACCGCATCAATCTATCCATATCTCAATGATCAAATCCATCCCGGGACAATACTCCCCGGGTATAATAATGTTTCACTTCACGCATTTCTGTCACGAGGTCAGCCAAAGCCAGCAAAGCTTCGGAAGCATAACGCCCGGTAATCACCACCTCTGTCCCTGTGTCACGCAGCCCGATGACTTCCAGTATTTCTTTATCGGAGAGCAAACCAAAATACACAGCTATAGTCAGTTCGTCCAGGATGACCAGGTCCCATTCACCCCGAAGCCAGTATTGCCGCACATTCCCGGAGTCCTTCCTGGACAAGGCGTACGTCTTCGTCTTCGGGCCGGTGATCAAGGAAACATCCTCTTCCAAACTGCCGGACCGCCAACCGCCCGGGGAAACAGGCTTCCAGCCGGGTTTCGTTATATTTCATGCTTTTGACAAACTGCCCGATAAACACCCGTTTACCAGCACATAAAGCACGTACCGCCAAACCGAATGCAGCCGTTGTCTTACCTTTACCGTTTCCGGTATAAACCTGAAGGTATCCCTTTGTTTCCATTGAAGCGTAAAAGTACAAAAAATGCCTTTCCTTACAAAATACGAAAAGCCCCCTGCCAACTAAAAGCTGCAGGGGAGCCGTCCGATGTAAAGTATTTCCCTCAATTTCGTTCCAATTCTCCGTTTTTAGCCTGTTCGAAAGTCGGATTATAAGCATTATGCCCGACAACCCAAGAAGTATCATCCGTCAAATCCCCCGATTGCTTTTTCCAATCCTTTAAAAGATACCAGGCCTAACTGGTACTCGATATTGATCACTCCGACATTTTCCAGGGCTCTAAAACAATCCAGATTAGTCAGGACATTATTACACCAACTATCCTGATTTTTTACTGTAAGTAGTCAGCACCAATATCCCGACTTTTTTCAAAACGGGAGTATAGATTTCCTGTAACATGCTCACTAAAGATCCATTCACATAGCTGGTTTTGATATTCAATTCACCCGTCACCTCCTCAAGGCCGGAAAACGAAGGGCATCACAGACTCCGGTATAGGTCATGTTATTCACTATCCTTAAAACCGGAAATTCCGTCGGCTGTACTTTTGTCCGAATCCTTCGGAAAGGGTCAATTTTCCGCTAATCTCTGTCAAATCAGGAAAACGAAGCACACCCAGGCTGGCACCATATGCCTGACTCACCGACAAAGTCCCTATTTTCTTTAATCCGGGGAAGTTGTATTCTACCCGTCCGGTAATAGTTGCAGGCATATTACTTACCGATACATTCTGCACCTCTTCGATTCCTGAAAAAGAAATTCCGGGAATCCCGTTAATGGTCAGATTCGTATTCAAGGTTTTACTGCCCTTTAACGTCAAAGCATTTTTTCCGGTAATCTGCAGGGCATCTACTTCAAGGCCGGTCAGATCCAAGGAAGTCAAGGCATCCAAATTGTTTAAAATACAATTGTTCAAATGCATTCCCTTGAACTGGGCCAGCAAAGAAATATCCTGCAATTTTTTCAGTCCAATGAGCGAACATTGTGATCCGATGGATTTCAATACGGGGAAAGCGTCAATCGAAGTAACCTCATTCAAATTACTCAGACTCATCGAACCACCGATAGAGGTCAGGGCATCGAATCCCTTTAATTCGCTGACTGCCAAACCGGACAGGGGTGAAATTACCAACGACTGTTGTCAGATTCGGAAAACCGTCGAAAACCGTCAATGCACTCATCGAGGAGAAATCAAATTTTCCATCCACTTCCTTCAATGCTCTCAATGAGCTTACCTCTGTTATTGCCATTCTGGTTAAAAAACAAAATCACCTTTCACTCGCGTCAATGCAGGCAAATTCAACTCTTGTATCTTATCAGATGCATCGATACAGAATCCTCGCAGACCGACTTCTGTCAAAGACTCCAAACTGACTTTTTCCAAATTTTGAATGTAATAAATTTTAAATCCACCGAGTGATTTTACTGAAGGAAAATTCATTTCTTTTTACTTGATGCGTCCACCACAATTCAAAATAATCGGCGACTTGCTCCAATTGGGTGAAGTTCAAAGTTTCAACAGCATTCATCTGCTCCAATTTAATAGCAGTCGCCGATTTTAATTCCGGGAAAAGCTAACTCTTTCACCCTATAAACATTACTCAATGCTAATTGATTTCCAATCAAACTTAATTTCGGAAAGCTCAACTTTTCCGGAGCATTCAAGACACCGTTCACTTTCATGGATAAATTTTTTCTCCGATAACCGATAAGGCCGAAAAATCTATATCTTTCACATCTTTAATCTGAATCGACAAATTTCTTCCTACCTTTTCCAATGCAGGCAAACTCAACGTTTCAACGGTATCAGCTCTGAAAGTCAATTCTGAAGCTACTTTTTTCAAATTTGGCAATTCAATCTCCCGTATCCACCGAAGTCCAATGGTTGCATTCTGTATTACACGTCCCATCACCAATCCTCCAACCTGTTCCAAATTTTCCAAACCGGCAAATGAAGTTCCGGCATAAGTCGGATTTATGGTCACCGTTCCGACAACCTCTTTTTTAGTGAGGCCAAAGCTGCCAAAGAAGTAAGGGAGTCTTCCTTCACAGTTCCTTCTTCTTTACCGATAACCAAATTTCCATTGACTTTATTGATCCCCTGAGCAGCAAAGGCTTCCAAATCTTCAACCGAAGTCAGACGAACATCTCCTTCGCTACCCGTCAAGGTTCTCCGTACTATATACTTGTAAACACGCTGAGTATTATTGTAAGCAGTTACTGTAAAATTTTGTAACTTTCCCCAATCCTCAACTTCACCAGGATCCGGAGATATCCGGGCATTTTCACTACACAAAAATCTCCATTATCGCCCCCTCAAGAGAAAGATTTTCAGGGATACTCAAAATCAGACTATCTCCCTTAATTATCCCGGCATAGGAATCTCCCCTGCTGAACCAGTCGGAATGAGGTGATGTAGTTTTCATTTCCGGAAAACAGGCTGTCATCGTCCTCGCAACTCGTCAGCGAAACAATAATGCCAAGCAACACAATATATATTAAATTATTTATCTTCATAGGTTTATCATTTTTTTACATTTACAACTTTTTTCAGCTGATTAATCTCACAGTTGAAAAACAGGCTTCATCTGTTACTCCTGAATAGCAGGTTTTATCCATTGCTGGTCTTCTACCAATTGCTTGTAAGTCGGATTGTACAAATTATTTTCCACACTCCATTTCTCTTCGGGACAGGTCAGGATGGCCTTTTTTTAATTGCCTCGTAAGAAGCTAGTTTCCCATGATCATGAATCCGGATTCCCCCCACTTTTTCCAAGCTGGACAAGAAATCCAGATTTTCCAGGGTTTGATTCAAATAACCGGTATTCTCATTATCTCCCCAGGGAGTTGGTCCGATCGGGCGCAGTTCCAATGTCCCCCAACCTGCTTCAAAGCCGGATACAAGACCACGGCCGGTCCCCTCGATCCATAATAGTCATATCCGGTCTGAAACATCATATCCTCCCCCGACCGTCGCCAGATTCGGAAAAAGTCTTTTCATCATAATAGTCGATACTTATGATTGCCTTCCCTCCGATAGACTTCAATTCGGGGAAATGGTATTCCTTGATATTGGAATATAATTCAAAATTACCGGTTACTTCTTCCAGTGCAGGAAATTCGACGGCCTTTACATTGAATTGGCCCAGTAAGAGAAATCCCCGTTAATTTTACGGATATTACCGATTTTTCAATGCTCCCTCCGTTCAGGCCAAGATAACCGATATTCAGTTTTCCCCACTTCCCTGAAACCTTCTAATTTCGGGAAATATCCCGAAAGGTTATCCAAACTGATTTTACCTTTAAAAATATCGTCACCGATCACCGTCGTATTTTCCAATCCGGTACCGCTGAATCGCAATTCCTCGATTTCTATTCCCTGGATATCCAGGCGTTCTATACCTTTCGATACTACAAACACCTTCAAATTTTTCAAACCGGCAGGCAACTTCAAATATTCTGCCGTACAGTTCAATGACAGCTTCCCTCCGATTTTTTCCAAAGCCCCTAATTTTTCAGTATCCAGTCCTAAAAGTGTGACGTTTAAATCTTCGATTTTTTTTGTGGATTTCCACAAGAGGAATAATTGACCGATGACAATTAACAATTGACAATGATTGGAAAGCTTTACTTCCATCAAAAACAGCTGAAAAAAAAGGGAAATGAGTAGGGAAATTGAATGTTGAATGATTTGATAATCAATATGATGTAAATATTTCCTAAAGTATGTTGTTTTACAGTAAACTGGTATTTGTCAATAGTCAATTAACAAACGTCCTGTAAGGGGCATCACTTTGTAAACTTTATGAAATTTCGACTAATTTAATCGAACGTTTTTCCATCGACATCCAATAGAATAATTCCAATCATTAGTGTCCCGTTAAAATGGGACGAGTTAAACAATTAATCAAATAGCCCCGGAATAATGGGATTATATAGATCTTTGACATCATTGAAATTAGTCTTGTCGAACAGGTCACGCAAGAGGGTTTTGTCTGTCAATGATATGCTGAGAATTTGCAAAACTTCATAAGTTGAGCGTTTCAACTTCATGTCATGTTGGACAATAGCCACAAGACAGTATGTGATAATAGCCACACTGATTTGTATGCGGACGGCGTTCTCTGTTGTGCCCCAGAATTTCTTTATCTTGAGGTGCTGCTTGAGCCATTTGAAGAACAGCTCAATCAACCATCTTTTCGTGTAAAGATTGGCAACATCCAGTGCAGAAAGTTGTTTCGCATTCGTCAGAAAAGTGAACTCACGGTCATCTTCTTCATCGTAATATCGGACGAGTCTGAATGACTCAGGATATTTCTTCCCGGAGAGATAACCGGTCAGTTTCACTTCCGCATCAGTCATTATATTCTTTGGCATCCTTCGTTTCCATTTGACTGTCTTATACTTTAAATTCGTTTTGGCTCTGACAACAAAGAAAGAGTCTGTAAGATGTATCCTATAGAGCTCTTTAAAAGAATCATAAGCCCTGTCGAATATATAATAAGCGTTCGGTTCATAATGGATTGAAGACATTGCTGTAGAATCATGCTTTGATGCAGTGGTTACAGTATAGAAGGCAGGAACTTGTGCTTCAATGTCATATAAGACATGAGCCTTCACTCCTCCTTTCTTGCTTCGGAATTTTGCCCAAGGGAATGTTGCAAGGCATAACGGAATCGTTGTTGAATCAAAACGCATATTTCTTTCCGGAAATGTCAAGGATGTTGGTCGTCCGCTTCTCGCAGGCTTCTTTCATCATATAGAATGCAAATTCTTCAAAAATTCTGTAATCACGGTTCTGGTTGGCTGTCGCAAGAGTTGTCTTGGCTATCGGTTCACGACCTAACCCAAGATGATATTGCTTGGCCCTATGCGCCTCGAAAGCAACGATTAAGTCTCGCAGGCTCTCACGGTTACTCAGTTGTCCAAACATCATTGCGAGCATCTGATTCCAACAAGTGAAATGTTTCACATATCGGTTGCCATCATACTTGCGAACATAGTTGTTGAACTGAGTCCTGTTCAGAAAAAGCGGTTAATTGAGAGAATACGTATTTGTCTTGGAACATAGCAGCCATTTGTATTAGACTGCAAAGTTGCAAAATCAAGTCCGTTTCATTTCAAAAAACCATGTAATTGGCTATATTTCAATAATTTCAAAGAACTATTCATCCACTTTTACGGGACAG
>VOFJ01000997.1_pt1 | contig 30150 bp, 55 predicted proteins | sample 5384081 | NCBI WGS metagenome assembly VOFJ01 (sample SAMN12384729, study PRJNA508395) | human gut metagenome | isolation source: healthy gut I | host: Homo sapiens | reverse complement strand
ATCAGTATTACTTCGTTCAGTTACGTATTGCTCAATATAGAAGAACACATAAGCGACCGGGGATTTACATTGAAGGCTTTATCAAGTAACAATGAGATCTTGGGCTTTTTTATTGTCGATCTTCCGGGAGAGTCAAAACATAATCTTGGATATGATCTGAATTATGACGATCATAAGATACACAAGAAGTTGCACATATGGACTACGCAGTTGTGACAAGTAAAGCAAGAGGTTTGGGGCTTCAGAGAAGATTTTTCAAAGAGGCAGAGAAACAATTAGAAGACACGATATATGAATACTTCCTTGGGACCGTTCATCCGGATAATATCTACAGCCGAACAAACTTTGTCAAAGCAGGTTACAGGGAAGCAAGACAAATGTCAAAATATGGTGGTATGCAACGTATCATCATGGAAAAGGAGAAATGACTATGAGTGATCAGTATGATGTTATTATGATCGGAGCAGGACCTTCTGCTATATTTTGTGCTTATGAATTAAAGAGAAATAAGCCGGACATGAAAGTTCTTATGATCGAGAAAGGTCGAAGAATTGAAAAAAGAGCATGTCCAAAACGTAACACTAAAAGTATGTGTTGGATGTAAACCGTGTTCTATTACAACAGGATTTGCCAGGAGCAGGAGCATTCTCAGATGGTAAAATTATCCTTATCCCCAGATGTAGGTGGAAATCTTCCAGAGATTCTAGGATATGATAGAACGATCGAATTATTAAAAGAATCCGATGACATTTATTTAAAAATTCGGAGCAGATGAGAAAGTATACGGAATCGACGAAGAAGAAGAGATCGCAAGATCCGTAAGAAAGCAATCCAGGCAAACTTAAAACTGATCGAATGTCCGATCAGACATTTAGGAACAGAAGAAGGATATAAAATCTATTCAAGACTTCAGGAACATTTATTAAATGAAGGTGTTGATATGATCTTTGATACAATGGTCAAAGATATCATCATTGAAGACGGAGTTGCGAAAGGAGTCGTTACAGACAAAGGCGAGACATACACAGCCGATGAAATCGTAGCAGCTGTAGGACGAAGGATCCGAATGGTTAAGCGGAATCTGCAGAAAATATGACATTGAAACACAGGTAGGAACAGTCGATGTCGGAGTTCGTGTAGAAGTTCGTGACGAGATCATGGAAGAATTAAACAAGAGCCTTTACGAAGCAAAACTTTGTTTATTACACACCAACATTTGATGATAAAGTTCGTGTATTCTGCAGCAATCCATCAGGGAGAAGTGGCAACAGAATATTATGAAAATGGCCTTGCAGTCGTTAATGGTCATGCATACAAAGCAGAAGAATATAAAACAAACAATACAAACTTCGCATTGTTAGTATCTAAGAACTTTACCAAACCATTTAAAGAGCCAATTCAGTATGGCAAACATATTGCACAGTTAAGTAACATGCTTTGCGATGGTAAGATCTTAGTACAGCGTTTTGGAGATTTCGTAAGAGGAAGAAGAACAACAGAAGAACGTCTGGTTCGAAACAATATTACACCTACTTTAAAAAGATGCAGTTCCAGGAGATCTTTCATTGGTATTCCCATATCGAATCATGAAAGATATCGAAGAAATGATCTATGCATTAGATGAAGTAACACCAGGTATGGCAAGTGATGAGACACTTCTTTACGGTGTAGAAGTGAAAATTCTATTCTAATAAGATCTTAACAAACAAAGACTTTGAAACAAATATCAAAGGACTTCGTGCGATCGGTGACGGAGCTTCTGTAACAAGAGGATTACAGCAGGCATCTGCGAATGGATTAAGCGTTGCGAAGAGTATCTTAAATAAATAAAATATCAAATAAAAATATTTAAAACAAAAAAATCCCTGACAGGTTTCTAAACCATTAGGGATTTTTCTGTTTGAGAATCCTGCAAAAGAATGATTCTTCCTTATAAAAAAAAATTATTTTTTTGAATTTAGGATGTTTTTCATAGAAAGCTTTGTTCGCCTGCTCTCATGCAAGGATCAATCGATGAAGTCCTTCTTTAGGACATAAGAAACTTCCCAAAGGATAAGGTGTTTTGGTGTATAATCCATGAAAATCTGTTCCACCAGTCATGAAAAGATCATGTTCCTTACAAAGAGATGTAATATGCTCTCTTGTTTTTCATCATTTCTTGGATGATTTAATTCAATTCCATCAAGCATATGTTCTTCGATCATCATCTCCATCACATTGTCAGCTTTATACTGCCCAGGATGTGCAAGCACGACAACGCCCTCCCGCAGGAATGAAGAAGATCCGTGACCGTTTTTGCATCCATATAGCGGTATGGGAATTTATGAGGGCCGCCCGGACGGAATAATTCGTTATGTAATTGACCGATCGGAGTTCCAGTATATCCCATCATGGAAAGAACCTGCATGAACACCAAGCTCTTTCCCAAGTCTTACAGCTTCCGGAATGGAATGTGTTGATTCGTGGTCAGAGATTGCAATATAATCAAGGCCGATACGTTTCGCATAAGGCATGATCTGGTCAACACGCATAGCACCATCAGATAAAACGGTGTGACAATGTAAGTCTGCTTTCATATAAAAAATACCTCCAAAATATTTATTCCATTTTCTTTAAGATCGTTAAAATATTAGATAATGACTGATGAAATAATTCCTGATCTTCTTTTTGACAGTGATTCAAAACGTTTGGAAAGGTATTCTTTGACAAGCGCTTTTTCCTGAAGGATCAGTTGGTTTCCTTTCTCTGTGAGTTTTACATAAACCATTTTTCTGTTTTTCATCACTTCTAAAAACGTGTGACATACTCATCCTTCACAAGTGGAGAAACGGCTCTTGTAGCCTGTTCCTTAGATGATGCCAGATAAGAAGATAACTGTGACATATTCAATGAACGACCTCCAGACAGTGCAAATAAGATAAGAATCTGTGTTTTGGTAAGATCCATGGAAGGTATGTCGATCGTGTTTAAAAAAGAAATTTCTGACAGATTGGAAAAATTTCAAAAAGTGCAGAAACATCATTCAATGTAAATCCCTCTCTTTCGATGTTTTCTAACTAAAAATATACCACTTTATGAATAAAAATCAATAATCAACAAAAATCAATATTTGACAAAAAGTCAAATAAAAAAGATAAAAATAGGAGAAACACTATAAAATGACCTTGATCAAAGGAGGTAACCTATGAGTGAAACAACAACACAGATGCAGGATTTTCTGACACGCCAGGCGAAAAAGTCTGCCATGATAATTGTGAGATAGAGAAAGATCTGTACAAAGAGCTGGGAGGAAACGAGGACTCAGAGATGTCGATGGAGTCGGCGTTCTTGCAGGTCTTACGAATATATCCTGTATTCAATCCAGTGAGATGATCAATGGAGAGAAAGTACCTTGTGAAGGAAAGTTATTTTATAGAGGATATAATATATGAATTAGTCGATGGATTTATGAAGAGAGGCGAATTTGGATTTGAAGAAATCACCTATCTTTTTACTATTTGGAAAACTGCCGGATGAAAAACAATTGAAAGAATTCAGAGAAATTTTGGCACAGAGTATGACACTTCAAAAGAATTTCACAAGAGATGTTATTTTAAAGGCACCATCGAAAGACATTATGAACACGTTGACAAAGAGCATTTTAACACTGGCATCGTATGATGATAAAAGCATCTGATATTTCTATGGAAAATGTATTAAGACAATGTCTGATGTTGATCAGTGTTTTGCCGATGATGGCAGTTTATGGATATCATGGTTACAATCATTACGTCAATGATGACAGCCTGTACATCCATCGTCCAGATCCAAACTGTTCCATGGCAGAAAATATTTTAAGAATGCTGCGTCCAGACAAATCTTATACAGAATTGGAAGCCAGAGTGTTAGATATTGCACTCGTTCTTCATATGGAACATGGAGGAGGAAATAACTCAACATTTACAACCCATGTCGTGACATCTTCAGGATCAGATACATATTCAGTGATCGCAGCTGCACTTTCATCATTGAAAGGTCCCAAACATGGAGGAGCGAATATCAAAGTTGTTGAGATGATGCAGGATTTAAAGAAAAAATGTGGATGATATCAGTGATGAAAGTCAGGTAGAAGAATACTTAAGAAAACTGCTGCACAAAAGAAGCATTTGACCAAAAAGGACTGATCTATGGTATGGGGCATGCAGTATATAGTATTTCAGATCCAAGAGCGCAGATTTTCAAAGCTTTTGTAAAGAAACTGGCCCCTTGCAAAAAAGAAAGAGAAAAAGATTTCGAACTCTATTCTATGATTGAAACATTGGCACCAAAAAGTAATCGCAGATGAACGAAAAATCTACAAAGGGGTCAGTGCAAATGTCGATTTCTACAGTGGATTTGTGTATAGTATGTTAGATATCCCATTGAATTGTTCACACCGATCTTTGCGATGGCAAGAATCGTTGGATGGAGTGCCCATCGTTTGGAAGAATTAACAAATGTGGATAAGATCATTCGTCCTGCGTATCAGAGTGTACAAGATGAGAAAGAATATATTGAGATGGAAGATCGATAAAAAAGAGGGATTCCCTCTTTTTTTTATGCAAAAAATATAAGCTTATAAAATGAGGAAAAACCGGAGACGAGGAGGGTCTCCGGTATTATGAAAAAGTATGAAAAAAAAAGTTTTAGCTAAGTAAGTTTGTTTGTTACTTGCTATGGTTTTTAGTATACTCAGTAAATGTGAAAGAATTGTGTCTAAAAAATGATGAATTTATGTTTTTTGGTCATATTTTGAGAAATTCAGTGATTCCATATGCAACTCCGTCCTTGTCATGATGTTTTGTGATAAAGGTCGCAGCATCCTTACATTTTGAAGAAGCATTTTCCATGGCAATTCCGATACCAGCTTCTTTTAACAGATCAATGTCATTATCACCATCACCAAAGGCAGCGGTTTCTTTAGGTTTTAGATTCAAAATATTCCCGAATAAAACGAAGTCCGGAATGTTTTTCCGGCATCTTTATGAGAAATCTCGATCAGCTGCGAAACAGAAGAAGTAATATAGATCTCATCACAATTATATTTAAGTTCATTCCAAATGAGCTGCTTTTTGCTGCTCGCCAGAGACAACAATATCCATACTGTCAATATGATCAATATGTTCTCGAATAAAAAGAAATAATATCATCAATAGGGAATTCTTGTAGATTGGATGTAAGAATTGCTTGTGGAGTTGTAAAATAGGAAACAGGATCTTCCACATAAGCTTTCAGGGCATAAGCTTTGCCATCAATAAAAACTTCAAGGGCAGTCTCATGCTGTTTAGCAATCTGAATTATACATTCAACGGAAGCAGGTGTCATCTTATATTCATGAAGACAGGTGCTTGTAGGAATATGGTAAATGGCAGCACCATTAGAAGTAATTGCATATTCAATTCCAGGCACAGCAAGAACATCTTTAGGCAGCGTATCAAAAAGAACGTCCACTTGCGATCACAATTTGAACACCATTTTCAATTGCATGACATAAAAAACATTATAATTTCGTCAGAAAGCCGTCCACTTGCATTTAATGTTGTACGGTCAAGATCAAGTGCAATACATTTTATATTCATAAGAAACCTCCAGATTTCGCATTTGTTATACATAGTCGATATTGTGTAATATATTTTTACACATATGAAAATATTGTATCTTTTCTTTGAAACAATTACAATATACGAAAGGGAGGAGAAATAAAAATGGGAATGACAACATTATGCTATATAGAAAAAAGATAACAAATATCTGATGCTGCATCGCATCAAGAAAAGAACATGATATCAATAAAGATAAATGGATCGGCGTCGGCGGACATTTTGAACATGGAGAAAGCCCGGAAGACTGCATGTTTTCGTGAAGTTATGGAGGAAACAGGACTAACTCCATTGTCATATAGATTTTGTGGTATCGTCACATTTTTTGTCCGATATGGGAACTGAAAAAGAAGCATGGGAATATATGTGTTTATACCATATCGAAGAATTCAAAGGCGAGATCAAAGAATGTGATGAAGGAGTACTAGAATGGGTAGACAAAGAAAAAATATTAGACCTTGATCTGTGGGAAGGTGACAGGTTATTTTTGCTATATGCAAAGAAAGAAGATCATTTTTTTCGTTGAAATTGGTATATGAAGAAGGAAATCTGGTGCAAGCAGTCGTAGATGGAAAAAGACTTGGAATTTTTGATATCTTAGATGAAAATGGAAACAAAACAGGAAAGATCAAAGAGATCTTTGGTCCATGAAGATGGAGATATCCATGGAACTGTGCATATCTGGATCAGAAGAAAAACAGAAAAAGGATATGACTTGTTGTTACAAAAACGAAGCAAAGAAAAAAAGACTCCTTCCCAGGCTGCTACGACATCTCATCCGCAGGACACATCAGTGCAGGTGATGAGCCATTAGAAACCGCATTAAGAGAACTAGAAGAAGAACTAGGGATCAAAAAGCAGAACCAGAACAACTTAAAAAGTATGTATGCATGAAGGAAGCATGAATGGAAACTTCTATGGAAGAGAATTTAAGAATCATGAGATCAGCACGGTTTATATGTATGAAGAAACAGTGGATATTACAAAACTTAAACTACAGAAAGAAGAAGTCGAAGAGGTTATGTGGATGGATCAAGAAGAACTGATTCAGAAAGTGAAGAGATGGTGGGATTCCAAATTGTATATACTTGGATGAAGTAGAGAAGTTTTAAGTTGTAGTTGGCCAACTGTAGATTTTGAGTATATGATAAAAAATAAAGAAGCAACCGACAGCAGCAGCGGTGGAATTTTGCTCACATTTTGTAACAAATCGCTTATCCGCCCAATTTCCTACGAGAACTCGCTCTGAAGTTTTGTTTTAGACAAAAGTCTTTGAAGCTCAGACACTCGTCCAATTGGGCTGCGAATTTGTTCAAAAATATGGCAAAATTCCAATGCATCACTTTCGGTTGCTTATTTATTTTTGATCATATACCTGAAGTCTAAAGTGTGGACAATTACAAGATTGGAAAACTTAAGTGGGTGGATGTATGTTAAACATTATCGTTTTTTTTTGTTGGCAGAAAAATCTTTTATTTCAATCAACGAATACAAAAAATTTAACATACAATACACACTGTGTAGTGATTTGAATAGCGTTCCGTTGTATGAGTCAGAAAGAAGATAAGAAAAACTATTTATAAGGATACAGGATGACAACATGAGCACTTTTTGAATGCGTTTTTTACAAATTCGCAGCGCCCTGTGGTCGGATGTTTGAACATTGCTGCGGGCATTTTGACTCGCAGCGAGGGAAGTTTTCGAAGGAACAGGCACGGATCGGCGATTTGTAAAAAACGCTTTCAAAAATGCGGAGTGTCACCTTGGATCCTTATAAATATTTCTTCTTATCTTCTTTCTGACTCATACATGACTCAACACTACCACTTCAAATCAGGATTGTATAAAAACGAATAATCTATAGAATTCTTACTAAATTATGCTATAATATACAAGATTAATCAAACAGTTTCAAAATGAAAGAGGGAGTATCAAATGAAAAGGTTATTATTAGTTTTAATGCTGATTCTGGGAGCAGCAATGATCACAAGCCGATCCGGTGGCGACTTATGCATATACAGATGAAGAAAGCAGCAGGCGAAATCATGGCTGTCTTCGCATGGTTATCCACCAACAAGACAGGGGCAGAACAGGCATATCAGGATTATATGGATGGAAAGATTGATGTTCAAAGCAGATGCATATATGGGGGAAGAACCAGAAAAATGACATAGAAGAAAAGAAAAATTCAACTGTGAAGACAGAAAACAAAAAAAGATAAACAATCTAAAAATACCAATAAAAAATAGTACAACAAAACAAGAAAAATTCATCTACAGAACAGACAAACAACAGTACAACATCTGCAAAAGAATCAACAACACAAGGAACAACAGAAACAACAACGACCAAAGTGACAACAGAAACAAAAAGAACAAAAACAACAAAAAGAAGAAAAAAAGAAAAAGAGCAGAAAGAAACAAAGAAAAAACACAACAGGGTTGCAATCGGAGTAGCTGCAGTTGTGATTTTTGCTTTACTTGTAGTATTTATGCGAAAGAGAATGTAAAAAACGCTATGCTGAAGTGATAGAAAATTCACTTGACACAACAGTTAGTGAGTGCTATTCTATATGTAAATTACATAACGTCTTCAGGGCAGGGTGCAAGTCCCTACCGGCGGTTATAGCCCGCGAGCCTTATATGGCATGACTTGGTGAGATTCAAGGCCGACAGTACAGTCTGGATGGAAGAAGATTTAAGAAGTGATATTGATCATCATGTCCTGGGATTTTTTATAATTCCAGGATTTTTTATTTCAAAAAAGAAATATCAAGATATCAAAAAAAGGAGTTCCTGAAGAATTAGAACAAAGATCAGGAACTCCTTTTTATATTTCTGATTTCAATACCAATCAAAAACCAACCTCCCAAAATCAAAGAACCTGAAGGGAAGGGAGAAAAATATTTGAAAGAAAGAATATATATGCGGCGTGCGATCGAACTTGCCAAGAAAGGCTGTGGATATACCAATCAAATCCTTTAGTCGGAGCAGTGATCGTAAAAGATCAAAGGGTTATTGGGGAAGGATATCATGAGAAGATCGGCGGATTACATGCAGAGCGAAATGCCTTAAAAAACTGCATAGAAGATCCTGAGGGAGCTGAGATTTATGTAACATTGGAGCCATGCTGCCATTATGGAAAAAAACACCACCATGTACGGAAGCATTGATTGAAGCAGGAATCAAGAAAGTATATGTTGGGAATTTAGATCCCAATCCGAAAGTAGCAGGGGGCGGGATCAAGATCCTGAATGATCATGGAATAGAAACTGAGACAGGAATTCTTGAAGAAGAGTGCAGACAGTTAAACGATATATTTTTTTATTATATTCAGAATGATATTCCATATACAGCACTAAAATACGCAATGACATTGGATGGAAAGATCGCAACGGCAACTGGTGAATCAAGTGGATCACAGGAGAAGAAGCCAGAAGACATGCACATACATTACGACATCAGTATGCAGCGATCATGGCAGGGATCGGTACGGTTTTTAGCAGATGATCCGATGTTAAATGCACGAATCGAACATGGGAATGATCCAATTCGTGTGATATGTGATTCAAACTTAAGAATTTCGGAAGGATCAAATATCGTAAAACAGCCAGAGAAATTCCAACGATCATCGCTACCATAAGTAAGGATCAAGAAAAAAATAGCAAAATTAGAACAAAAAAGGATGCAAGATCTTAAAAACGTCAGAGCAAGATGGAAAGGTCAATGTCAAAGAAGTTTTAAAACAGTTAAGAAATATGGAAATTGACAGTGTTTTTAGTTGAGGGTGGTGGAATCTTGAATGAATCCTTGATCAAAAAACGACTGTGTTCACAAAGTTTACGCCTATATTGCTCCAAAAATTATTTGGAGGAGAAAAAAGGCCAAAAACACCTGTAGAAGGCAAAGGGATCGAAAGGATCCAAGAAGCTTTGGTATTTGATGAATTAAAGGCAACACCACTTGAAAATGACATATTACTGGAAGGGAAGGTGAGATCATGTTTACCGGAATCGTAGAAGAATTAGGAACAGTCATATCCCTGAAGCGAGGAAGCAAAAAGCAGCAGTCCTTACGATAAAAGCAAATGTTATTTTTGAAGATCTTAAATTGGGAGACAGCGTAGCAGTTAATGGGTCTGCCTGACAGCGACTCACATTAGCGGGCAATACATTTCAGGCAGACGATGAATGAGACATTCAACCGAAGCAGTCTTGAAAGTTTAAAAAAAAGGGATCTGTCGTCAACTTAGAGCGAGCGATGGCAGCCAATGGAAGGTTCGGAGGTCATATGGTAGCAGGCCATGTGGACGATACAGGGGAACTTGTTAGTGTAAAACAAGATGATAATGCTGTATGGTTTTACGATCAAAGCCCCAGAAAATATCATGAAATACTGTATTGAAAAGGATCGATCGCACTCGATGGAATCAGCCTGACGATCGCTAAGTTAAGTGATGATACCATTTCCGTATCCATGATCCCACATACCATAAAAAATACCAATTTTGGATATAAAAAAACCAGGAGATAAGATCAATCTGGAGAATGACATGGTTTGGGAAATATATAGATAAACTGCTGCATTTTGATCAGCAGGAAACAAACGACAAAACATACAAACAGCACCTTAACAATGGAAATGTTAAGAAATGCTTTGGATTTTAATAAAAAACGAGGAGGAAAAAGACAAGATGAGCGATGTAGTATGCGAAGTAATCGCAGCTTCAACAAAATATGGAACATTTGAGGCACATGGGTATGTAGACCAGAGAAGTGGGGAACATCATGTAGCACTGGTCAAAGGAGATATCGCAGACGGAGAACCAGTTTTATGCCGTGTGCATTCTGAGTGCCTGACTGGGGATACTTTTTGGATCTCTACGCTGTGATTGTGGAGAACAGCGAAGCCGTGCAATGCGTCAGATCGAGAAAGAAGGACGAGGGGTTTTTCTTATATATGCGTCAAGAAGGACGAGGAATCGGATTGATCAATAAACTGAAAGCTTATGTATTACAGGAACAGGGAATGGATACAGTCGAGGCCAACTTAGCTCTTGGATTTAAAGATGATGAACGAGATTACAGTGCAGGAGCCATGATCTTACAGGATCTAGGAATCAAAAAACTACGACTGATGACAAACAATCCAACCAAAATAGATGGATTAAATGAATATGGACTCGAGATCGTAGAACGAGTACCGATCCAGATGCCGATCAATCCATTTGATAAATATTATATGCAGACAAAGCAAAAGAAAATGGGACACATGACAACATACGAAGTTTAAATTAACAGAAAAAAATTATAAAAATTAAGGTCCCAGGGACCTTAAGATTAACGAAGAAAAAAAATTAAAATGAAAGAGTATTAGAAGGTAAATTAGTAGCAAGCGGATTAAAAGTAGGAATCGTAGCAGCCAGATTTAATGAATTTATTGTATCCAAATTAGTATCCGGAGCTTTAGACGGATTGAAAAAGACATGATGTGAAAGAGGAAGATATTGATATCGCATGGGTACCAGGAGCTTTTGAGATTCCACTGATCGCAGAACAAGATGGCAAAAAGCAAAAAATACGATGCAGTGATCTGTCTTGGAACAGTGATCCGTGGAGCAACAAGCCATTATGATTATGTATGTAACGAAGTATCCAAAGGAATCGCACAGGTATCATTAAATACAGGAATTCCAGTTTTATTCGGAGTTGTTACAACAGAAAATATCGAGCAGGCGATTGAACGTCTTTGGAAAAAAAGCAGCAGGAAACAAAAGGATATGACTGTGCATTATCTGCAATCGAAATGGTACAGCTGATCAAAGAAGTAGAAGCATAAAAAGAATCAGAAATTAAAGCAGGAAGTTAGTATGGAACAATATTATTTAGATTTGACGCAGGAACACAAAGTGTAAAAACAGCAGTTTATGATATTGATATGAACCTGATCGTGCAGGATACCAATGCAACAATCTTAAATTATCCACATCCGGGATGGGTGGAAATGGACGCAGACCAGTATCTTCATGCAACGGTTACAGGGATCAGAAACTGCGTTACAAAGATGAAAAGAAAAAGAATCTGGATCCAGACAACATCCGCTCTATTTTTGGAGATGGGATCATCTGCGGATTGTGGTGTTGATAAGGATTGCCATGATCACACCTTACATCAATTATCTGGATTCCAGAACAAAAAGAAGAAGATGTTGAGGAACTAGCATCCCATCATTATGAGATCTGGGCAAAAAGAGACTGGGAATCCCTACCAAACTGTATGTTTCCAGCGATGTTTGCACGTTGGATGATGAACAATTGTGAGGGCTTTAAAGAAAAAGGCAGAAAATTCATGCACAATGCCCCATATATCCCTGGCCAATCTTGCAGGACTGTCTGCAGAAGATGCATTTATCGACTGGGGAACAATGTCTGGATGGGGACTAGGATACCGTGTAACAGAGAAAAAATGGTCCAAAGAACAATTAGAGATCCTTGAATTCCAATGGAAATGATGCCAAAAGATTCAAAAACCATGGGATATCATTGGAACATTATCCAGAGACATTTGCAAAAAAGAAAACCGGATTGAAACCAGGAATCCCAATCTGTGCGGGAGCCGGAGATACGATGCAGTCTATGATCGGATGCGGAGTGATCAAACCAGATCAGGCAGCCGACGTAGCAGGAACATGTGCGATGTTTTGTATCGCAACCGATGGGATCAATGAAGAAGAATTAAGCAAACCAGAAAATGAACTGATCTTTAACAGCGGAACTTTAGAAAATACATACTTTTTATTGGGGATTCATAAGAACCGGTGGATTAGCACTTCGTTGGTATCGAGATAATGTATGCAACGAAGCAGGAAATGGAGCATATTTTGATGAATTAAATGAGAAAGCACAAAATGTGCCATGCGGATCCAAAGGAGTCCTGTTCCTTCCATATTTAACAGGAGGATTTGAGAAACATCTAATGCAAGTGCCTGTTCTCCTGAATATGACGATGGACACAGATCAGGAGTACAGTGGCGTGCAGTTTTAGAAGCGATCGGTTACGATTATATGAGTGTGACAGATATTTATAAAAAAAAGCAGGCGTGCCACTTGAATTTATGACGATCACAGAAGGTGGAAGTAATTCAGAAGTCTGGAATCAGATCAAAGCAGACATGTTAGGGATGTAAGAGTGCCACATTAGAAAATGCACAAGGAGCAGTTCTTACAGATGCAGTGATCGCAGCATATGCGGTAGGAGATCTGGAAGATCCAAGTCAGGTATTTGAAAAACAAGAAAGATCAAGAAAATTTATGAACCTGATCAATAAGAACAAAATACTATCGCAGCATTTATGAACAACAAAGAAAAAACTAATTAAAGACGATATGGCAGCAGTTTTTGAGACTTTTACACCAGATCAGTAAGATTCAAGAACAAAGCAATGATTAAAAAAATGAAAAGGCTTCTTTTACAAGAGGCCTTTTTTCTTGTACAATAAAAGATAAAGTATATAAAAATAAGTTATAAGCGACTAACTTTGTAGATGATTTTTGATCAATTAGATTTCAAGGAGGAAAAAGTCATGGATAACGAAAAGATTGAAAAATTACAACAGATGATCGATGAAAGTGATCATATCGTATTCTTTGGTGGCGCAGGTGTTTCAACAGAGAGTCATATTCCAGACTTTCGAAGCACGGATGGTTTGTATCACCAGACTTATAAATATCCACCTGAGGTTATGGTAAGCCATACATTTTATACACAGCATACGGAAGAATTTTATGATTTTTATAAGAATAAGATGATCTTCTTGGATGCAAAAACCGAATAAGGCACATTTAAAACTTGCAGAGATGGAACAGGCGGGAAAACTGTCTGCGATCGTTACGCAAAAATATCGACGGGCTTCATCAGGCAGCAGGAAGTAAAATGTCTTTGAACTGCACGGCAGTGTTCACAGAAATTATTGCCAGAAATGCGGCAAGTTCTTCGATGTGAATTATGTCGTGAATGCCAAAGGAGTCCCATATTGTGATGAATGTGGGGGGAATCATCAAACCAGATGTTGTATTATATGAAGAAGGTTTAGATTCTCAGACGATCAACGGAGCAGTCAGAGCCATTTCCAAGGCAGATATGCTGATCATTGGAGGAACATCACTGGTTGTCTACCCAGCCTGCCGGAATGATCGATTATTTTAAAGGAAAATATCTTGCAGTACTGAATCGTGATGCGACAAGCAGAGATAAACAGGCAGATTTGTGCATTACAGACCTAATCGGAGAAGTACTGGGAAGAATCAGGGTATAAAGATGAAGAAAAAAGATATAATCTTGATTGCAGCAGTACTGGCAATTTCACTGATCAGTTTGGCAGCGATCAAGATGACACAAAAGACGGAAAAGAAGTGATCGTGACAGTTGACGGAAAAGAAGTGTACAAAACATCCATCAAGAAAGATCAAATTTATCAGATTCCAGAGAAAAATGGCACGAACGTCATGCAGATCAAAGATGGAAAAGTTACAATGAAAAAAGCAGACTGTAAAGAGACCAGATCTGTGCAGACCATAAAGCAATCGAGAAATCAGGAGAAACGATTGTATGTCTCAAGCCACATAAAAGTAGTGATCGAGATTCAATCAGAAGATGGCAAAGAACAGGAATTAGACAGGGGTAACACAATAAAAACATCAGATGAGATAGAAAACAACAGGAGAAATAAAATATATGTCAACAAAAAAGATTAGCGACAGATGCGATGTTTTTAACATTGGCACTTGTTGTATCCTATATAGAAGTATTGATCCCGGTACCAGTTGGAATTCCCGGAGTGAAATTAGGACTTGCCAATGGAGTGATCATGGTTTTGTTATTCTTTACAACATGGACAAGAACACTTGAGATCTCAGTGATCCGAGTTGTACTGGCAGGATTCTTGTTTGGAAATCCAATGACGATCGCTTACAGTCTGGCAGGAGGGATCTTAAGTCTGGTCATCATGGGACTTCTAAAGAAGATCGAAGGATTCTCACCCATTGGAATCAGCCGTTGAGGCGGAGTAGCGCATAATATCGGGCAGCTCAGTGTCGCTGTTTTCTTAATGGAGAATACAAAGATTTATTATTATGCACCAGTATTACTGATCACAGGAACGATCGCAGGGATCATCATCGGAGTGTTAAGTGGAGTGCTAGTTAAGAAGATCCCACCACAACTATTTCGATAAAAGATTTGAAATTTCTACAAAATCGTGGTACTACTATATGTATACACTTTCTAACAGGCAATGATTTTGAAGAAAGGAGTCACAATTGAGAACAAAATTAAATGAGATCATAAAAATGGGCATCTTGGTATGATCGCAGTATTTTTTATAGTTTATATGATCACATTTTCCTACATTGAAGATCGAGATGTGCATCATTACATCATACATACAACGATAGATGAACAGATACCATTCTGTGAATATTTCATCGTACCATATCTATTATGGTTCTTATTTGTAGCAGTTACAGTTTTTTTATTTTATGTTTTTAATAAGAATCAATGGAAAGAATATTATCAGCTGATCATAACACTTGGAACAGGCATGACCCTGTTTTTGATCATCTCATTAGTATTTCCGAATGGACAGGATCTAAGACCAGTTCTTACTGGAGACAGCATTTTTATCAAAGCAGTACAGATGATCTATCACACGGATACTCCGACGAATGTACTTCCAAGTATCCATGTATTTAACTCTCTGGCATGCTGTGTTGCGATTTTGAAGAATCAGAGAAAATATAAGAAAAGCACCGATACAGCATGTGTTGTCTTTAACGATATTAATTATCATGTCGACGATGTTCTTAAAACAACACAGTGTGGTGGACGTAATGCTCGCAGCCCTGATGTATACTGGATGTTACAGGATCATCTATGGGAATGAATTATGGTCACAGAATGCATTTCGCACGTCTATTTTCAGCGATCATTCGTAAACCACGCTTGACACGACCAAGAAAGATTTGCTATAAATACCAGAGAGAAATCGCAGAAATTGAGTAGAGAAGAATGAGAAAAAAAGATTTGATGATCCTGGTATGCATCATATCCATAAGTTTTTTGCATGGCAGGATGTACTGGCAATACAAGCAAGAAGAAATCGAATGGAAAGATAAGAATTACAACAAGTTTTTACACCATGTATGATTTTGCAAAGAAGATCGGTGGAGACAAAGTAGAAGTGATCAATTTAGTACCAAAGCAGGAACAGAACCTCATGACTGGGAACCATCAACGAAGGATCTGATCGAGATGGAGAAATCAGACATCTTCATTTACAATGGAGCCGGCATGGAACAATGGGTAGATGACGTTTTGGAAAGCCTTGATACGGAAGAACTTACAAGCGTTGAAGCATCCAAAGGGATCAAGTTACTAAAAGATCAGGATGCACACGAACACGATCACGAACACAACAGTGAGAATGATCCACATGTCTGGTTAGATCCACAGAATGCAAAGTATGAGATGAACAAGATCAAGAAAGCATTGATCAAAGTGGATGCAGAGAATAAAGATTATTACGAAGCGAATTATAAGAGATACGCAAAAAGAATGTGACAAATTAGATACATTATATAAGGAAGAAACATCCAAACTTACAAAGAAAGAACTTGTTGTGGCACATGAAGCATTTGGCTATCTATGTCACGCATATGGGTTAGAACAGATGGGAATTGAGGGATTATCCGCAGATGATGAACCAGATCCCAAACAGATGAGCGAAGTGATCCGCTTTGCAAAAGAACATCAGGTAAAAACAATCTTTTTTGAAGAACTGGTGAGCCCGAAAGTAGCGAAAACCATTGCAAAAAGAGACCGGAGCCAATGCAAAGATGTTAAACCCCCTGGAAGGACTAAGTAACAAAAAAATCAAAGCAGGAGAAGATTATTTTTCCGTAATGAAACAAAATCTCGCTGCGATCAAAGAGGCATTAAGCGAATGAGTGAATCAAACACAAAACAGATGATACAATTAAATCATGTAAAAATTCGGATACAGTGATACGGAAGTCTTAGAAGAGATCAATCTGACGATCCATGAAGGCGAATATGTTGTTCTGACTGGTGAAAATGGAAGCGGAAAAAGTACACTTATGCGTCTGATCTTAGGTGAAATGAAACCAGATGAAGGAGAGATCATCCTGATGAATAACGATCCAAGATTAAAAGAAACGGATCGGTTACGTGTCACAGAATGGGATCAGTAAGAACCAGAGCTTCCCAGCAACGGTAGAAGAGATCATGATCACAGGACTTTATCAGGAACTTGGCTTGTTTCATCTGCCACATAAAAAACACAAGAATAAGATCAAAGAGACACTAAGGGATTTTGGAATGGAAGAATTCCTTAAGAGACGGATCGGTGAATTATCTGGTGGACAGCAGCAGCGAGTGATGATCGCAAAGAGCAATGATCGGAGATCCGAAACTTCTGATCTTAGATGAACCAACAACGGGAGTAGATGCAAGATCAACAAAGATCTCTTGTACGATATGCTCTATGAGATCAATACAAAATACAATAACCATTTTTTATGATCACACGGAAGACTGCAGGAATGTAAAGGATGTGATGGTGTATTTTAAGAATGGATGAAGGGAGGATCGTGGAAGAATGATCGAGATGTTACAATACGGTTTATGCAGCGTGCATTTATACAGGGAATCTTACTGGCCGTGATCGTACCATTGATCGGAATCGATCGTCTTAAAGAGAATGTCCATGATCGGAGATGCACTCTCATGCATCCCTGGCAGGTGTTGCTCTGGAGGCTTGTTATTAGGAATCAATCCGATCTTAGGAGCAATGGGAATCTGTCTGTTTTTGCAGCCCTGGGAGTTGAAGCAATCCGAAGAAAGATCCCAAGATATTCTGAGATGGCGATATCGATCATTATGTCAACAGGGATCGGACTTCTTTGGTATCCTATCCGGATTCGTAAAAACGGAACGAACTTTAACAGTTTCTTATTTGGAAGTATCATATCCATCAGCAAAGACGAACTGAAGATCGTATGTGTGATCAGTGTGTTAGTATTGCTCTGTGTATTGCTTCTATATAAAGAACTATTTCTATATCGGATTTGATGAAAATGCAGCAAGGATCAGCGGTGTACCTGTCAAGACGATTAATTTTATCTTTACTTTATTGACCGCATTGACGGTATCGATCGCATCAAGAACGGTCGGAACATTGATCGTCTCATCCATGCTTGTGATCCCGATCGCATGCGGAATGCAGGTAGGACGAAGCTACAAAAAGCAGTTATGATCATCGGTGTGATCACAGCATTGGTCACAACAGTGATCGGATTAACACTGTCTTATTATGTAGGTCTTAAGCCAGGAGGAACGATCGTACTGCTCGAGGTGGTATGTTTCCTGATCCTAGCACTGATAAGCAGATATACGAAGTAAATCTTTGACATTTATCAGAAAATTTTATATAATAAAAAAGAAGGCATGCATAACAGAATAAAACTGCATGCCTTCTTTTTTGGAAAAAACAATGAAAGGAAAGGCAAGTCAATGATTGTTCAGCTAATAGAAAATATATATCAGTTTTTATGGGGAGAAATGGATTCATGTTCCGTTACCAGGAGGTGGAAGCCTGGGACTTTCGCTGCTCATTATATTGCTGCTTCCAAAGAGGTATCGTTTTTACGATCAAAACAAAATTTTTACCAATCCGTCTGTTCCCGGATATGGTCAAAGCACTAACAGCAAACAATAAAAATGGAAAAGATGAAAAAAAAAAGTCTTTCTTCTTTACAGACCTTGATCGTATCAACAGCAACACGTGTCGGAATGGGGAATCTGACAGGAGTTGTCGCAGCAATATCCGCAGGTGGAGCAGGGGCCGTATTCTGGATGTGGATCACAGCATTGCTTGGATCATCGACAGCCTTTATCGAAGCAACTCTTGCACAGTTACATAAAGGAAAAAAGACCCCTGTATGGTGGATATCGAGGAGGACCAGCCTATTATATATACACCACTTTATGGAAGAAAAACAAGGAAAGAAGAAAAAACACACGCTGATCGCTGTCTTATTTGCGATTTCAGGATTGATCTGCCGGGTGTGGGATCAGTCAGGTGGTAAGTAATTCCGTGGCAGAATCATTCCACAATGCCTTCCATATTCCAACACTTTATACAACGATCGTGCTTGTTATTGTGGCAGCAGTGATCGTACTAAGGAAGAATGCAACGGTCAAAAAGTATTAGATATCGTGGTACCGATCATGGCAGTCATTTACTTCGGGATTACGATTTTTGTGATCCTCACGAATCTGCCAAGCATTCCAGGGGTTTTTGCAAGAATCTTCAAAGAAGCCTTTGGAATCCGTCAGGTCGCAGCCGGAGGGTTTGGAGCAGTTCTTATGAACGGAGTGAAACGAGGATTATTCTCCAACGAAGCAGGATCAGGATCCGCACCATGCGCAGCCGCAGCAGCAGACTGTGAACGCCCGGCACAGATGGGATTGGTACAGGCATTAGGAGTCTTTATCGACACGATCGTGATCTGCAGCTGTACGGCAATGTTGATGTTATTAGCACCACAGAATCTGACCAATGGATTAACCGGTATGAACTTGTTACAGACAGCAATGAACTACCATTTAGGAGGATTCGGAGTTGTATTTATCGCAGTGATCCTCTGGATGTTCAGCTTCTCGACATTCCTTGGAATCTTATTCTATGCAAGATCCAACGTCGCCTACCTGTTCGGTGACAAATGGGGATGGCAGACAGCCTATAAAGTATTAGCACTTGTGATGTTATTTATCGGAGGAATCCAGACCTATACATTCGTATGGGATTTAGGAGATGTCGGAATTGGGTTAATGACGATCTTTAATATCTTCATCCTGTATGCAATGTCAGGACAGGCGATCAAAAGAGTTAAAGAACTATGAAGAAACAAAGAAAGAAATCGATCGAAGAAAGAGCATATGCATTGCAAGAAGATGAATAGGAAGTAAATATGTGAAATAAAACCGAACAATTTACGTAAATATGATTTTGATTTACGTAAATTGTTCGGTTTTTGTGTATTAAATATTAAAAAATAACAGAAGGAATTGTGCAAATAACGAAAATATTGAATAAATAACATAAATATGTTAATATTAACATAACAAATGATAAGAACGTTAAACTAAAAAAAAGAAAGGAGAAAAATGTTATGTTAGTAGAAGAATTGAAAAAATTAGCACGATCAATTCAAGAACAGCGAGCAGAAGAACAAAAAATAAAAGTAAAAAGCTGCACATATAGATTGCCCGAAGAGACTGTATGATACACTATCAAGTTTTTTTCAAATCAAGATACAGGTGGAATTTTTGATCTTTGGTTTGGATGAAAAACAAGATTTTAAAAAGCAGTGGGGAGTTTATGATCTGCAGGACTTGCAGAAGAAGGTAACAGAGCAATGCAACCAGATGGAACCTCCAGTTCGTGCAGTTTTTACATTTGCAGAATATGAAGGTGTCTGGATCGTTTCTGCAGAAATACCATCCATTGATCTGACAGAACGTCCCTTGCTATTATAAAGGAGCAGGAAAAAGTTCGAGGATCGTATATTCGTGTTGGAGATGCGGATATTGGAATGACTGATTATGAAATCTATAGTTATGATGCGTGGAGAAAGCATGTTCATGATGATGAAAGAGTGGCTGACAAAGGAGATATCTCTTTTTAGATAAAGACAAACTAGATATGTATGTGTTAGATAAGAAATTAGAACGCCCACAATTTTTCTAAATTAGATGAAAATCAAATATACGAATTGCTTGGAATTACTAAGGGTGGAATACCGACACTTTTGCAGCAATTATGAATTTTGGAATTTATCCACAAGGAATTTATCCACAGTTAGCAATCACAGCCATTACCGTATCAGGGACTGAAATAGGAGATCTTGGATCAGCAGGGGAACGTTTTGTTGATAATAAGCGGATTGAAGGAACGATTTCAGAAATGGTAGAAAGCGCATTATTATTTTGCAAACGAAATATGAAAGTTAAAACAATCATTGATCCCGCAACTGGACTCAGAAAAGGACCGTACAGAATATCCAATGAATGCAGTCAGGGAAGCAATTTTAAATGCAGTGATCCATAGAGATTACAGCGTGCATACCGAAGGGACTCCAATACAGATCGATTTTTTTCTCAGATCGTTTGGAAATTCACAGCCCTGGAAATTTATATGGAAGAATGACGGTGGATCAATTAGGAATCGCCAAACCAGATCTTAGGAATCCAGTATTAGCAGTTATGGCAGAGAGTATGACAAAAGCAGAAAATCGTTATTCAGGAATTCCGACGATACGAAGAGAGATGAAGAAATACTCTTTGCCAGAACCAGTATTTGAGAATCGGAGAAATGAATTTGTAGTTATCTTATATAATGAACAGAAGATGCAAGGATCAGAGATGAGATCAGAAGAAGAGAGCATTTTTGGAGTATTGCAAAACGCCAAGAAGCAGGGATGACATCAAGAAATTTCTGAAATTAAAAACATGGAACTACATTATGAAACAATGGATTCAGCCATTGTTGAAAGAAGGAAGATTACAATTAACGATGCCAGAGAAAACCAAGAAGTAAGCAGCAGAGATACTATACAATAAAATAGCAAAGAAAAATGTCTGTTAGATCTATTATGAAACAAATAGGTATAACAGACATTTTAATTACATCATCAAATTATAAAAACAACTTACGTGTCCTAAAATAAGTCACCAGAACCATCGTTCCAGTCAACACCAAGAGATCGGATAGATCGCCATCAAAAGCTTATAATCATGGAACCAGTTACAGACCGTTGCAAGCCAGATCAAACGTAATACACAAGATCCAAACACTGTTAGGATCGCAGGAGTCATGGAACGTCCAAATCCACGCAGACAGCCACCACTGATCTCATAAGAACTTGTCAGACACTCGAATGTCAGAACGATCAAAAAACGAAGCTGAGCATAATGATAGACAGATGGATCACTTGTAAATAATCCAATAAAGAACGTACGGAATACAACAAAAGATCAACTAAGGATTCCACAAGAGATCACACTGCACAACATTCCAAGACGAAAAATCTTCTTACAACGTCCCTCATCCTTCGCACCATAATTCTGTCCGGTAAATGTAACCACCGTCTGAGCAAAGGCATTGACCAGATAATAAGCAAAATACTCATAATTTAATTCCACAGCAGAACCCGCGATCCCCGCCTCCAAAAACTGTTGATCCCAGACTGGATACAGACATTGGCAAGAGAAACACCATTCCCCAAGTCCCGCAGAACCCCCAATCTTCAGGATCTTAGAAAACAGCATCCCGATCGATCGTCAAAGACTTAAAAGACAAGCGGATCGGAAGTTCTTCATGCGTCAGAAAATAAAGAATCTGAACAGCACTTGTTACATTCGCACCAACTGTCGCAAGTCCGGCACCCGCAACACCCATATGAAATACAACGACAAATAGAAGATTCAAGATCACATTCACAACACCAGACATGATCAAAGCATACATCGGACGATGTGTATCTCCGATACTGCGAAGAATGGAAGCACCGAAATCATATAACATAAAAAATGGCATTCCAAGAAAATAAATCCGCAGATATAACGTTGCAAGATGAATGATATCTTTCGGTGCACCCATCAGCAAAAGGATCGGATGAGCCACAAACTGTCCAAGAATCAGCAAAAACACACCACTAAGCAGTGCAAGAGACACAGCGGTATGTACCACACGAGGGATCCGCTTCGTATCATTCTGTCCGATATAATTGGCGATCACAACATTAGAACCAAGAGAAATCCCAGAAAACAATGTAACCATCAAAGCGATCACAGAACTATTACTACCAACCGCCGCCAAAGCCTCGCTGCTCGCAAACCGTCCGACAACGGCAGTACCGACCGAATTAAAAAGCTGCTGTAAGATACTACAGGCAGCAAGCGGCATAGCAAACATTAACATCTTATCGAATAAACTTCCATGAAGCATATCCATCTTCACGGACTGTTTCGAAGAATTCTTCATATACAATACCCTCTTTCAAAAAACTATACAGATTCTAATACTTTTTGGGAAGATTATCAAGATGATTCCAGGAAAAACAACGAAGAAAGAGATGTATCAAATTCGAAACATTTTTGTATAAAAGAAGCAGAATGATATACTAGATGAGACATTAAGAAAAATACACGAAAGAAGGAAAACACCATGCAAATCAGTATTCTGCTGCTAAAACAGATCGTACAACTATTCCTGATGATCCTCATGGGTTTACATTATGGTAAAGATCAAATTTTTAAAAGAAGAAGACAGCAAAGTGATCTCAAAGATCATACTCTATCTGATCGTACCATCTGTGATCATCACCGCATTTCAGGTAGACTATACCCCAAGCATTATGAAAGGACTGGCAGTTGCATGTATTGCATCTGTGATCCTGCAGTTTTTAATTACTGTTTGTCACATGGATCATGGGAAAAATGTTTCATTTGAACATGGTGGAATACACATCTGCCTACTATTCCAACTCAGGAAACCTGATCGTACCATTAGTCACCTATATCTTAGGAAAAGAATGGGTCATCTACGGCTGCGTCTTCATGAGTGTTCAATTATTTTTCATCTGGACCCACTGCAAATGTAAGATCAGTGGAGAAACAGAAATCAGTTTAAAGAAGATCCTGTTAAATATAAACATGATCTCTGTATTCGCAGGAGTATTCTTATTCTTCACGAAGATCAGATTTCCAGAGATCATAGGAAATACCCTGTCATCCGTTGGAAGTATGATCGGACCATTAAGTATGATCGTCACAGGAATGCTGATTGCAGGCGTTGATCTAAAGAAAGTATTTACAAAACAAAAGAATCTACCTGGTCACATTCATCCGATTAGTGATCGAACCGATCATAGCACTTTTGCAGTCATTATTCTGTTAGGAATGAAAAAACTGGCACCCACAGGCAGAAAACATCATCCTGATCACATACATGGCAGCGATCACACCATGCGCCTCAACGATCACACAGATGTGTCAGGTGTACGGAAACGATTCGAATATGCAAGCGCAATCAATGTAATGACGACATTGCCGGCGGTGGTTACGATGCCGGTGTTTGTTTATTTTTATATGAATCTGTAATGTAAAATATTGCCAAAAATGATAATGATAGTATATAAGAGATAATCAAAAGAGAACTTACATACAAGCGGGTAAGTTCTCTTTTTGATTGTACATTCTTCAAAAAATTTATAATGGAGTAAGATTTTACTGTCTATAATACTCCAAGAAATCACGAAGCTTCACAGAAGCATCCTCAAGCACTTCCACACGAGGCAGATAAACTACTCTGAAATGATCCGGATCCTTCCAGTTAAATCCACTTCCATGAACGATCAGGATCTTTTTTCTCACGAAGCAGATCCAGAGCAAACTGTTCATCATTTGTAATGTTAAACTTCTTTGTATCAATCTTTCGGGAAGATATAAAAAGCAGCTTTTGGTTTCACTGCACTGATACCAGGAATATCACACAACGCATTATAAATAAACTCTCTGTTCATAAATACGTCCACCAGGAATGATGTAATCATTGACACTCTGATGGCCGCCAAGTGCTGTTCTGGACAACTGCCTGTGCAGGAACATTGGAACAAAGTCGCATATTTGATAACATATTTAAACCTTCAATATAATCCCTCGCGATCGCTTTTATTACCACTTAAGATCATCCATCCAATACGGAAGCCAGCGATCATATGGGACTTGGATAAACCAGAGAATGTCACACAGAACAGATCTGGAGCCAGAGAAGCAATAGATACATGTTCTTTTCTCCATCCATCACCAGACGGTCATAAATCTCATCAGAGAAGATCATCAACTGATGTTCTCTCGCGATATCAACGATCTGCTGTAAGACTTCTCTTGGATAAAGAGCCCCCGTTGGATTGTTAGGATTGATCAGAACGATCGCTTTTGTACGGGAATTTACCTTCGCTTGATATCTTCCATATCAGGATACCACTCAGACTGTTCATCACAGATATAATGAACTGCTTTCCCACCAACAAGCGTTGCGCAAGCCGTCCATGCCAGATAACTGGTTATTCCGGCCGCCGCAAATTTATTATTCGGAGGTTTGATAATGTAATGCCCAGAAAAAACGCCCTACCTCAAGCAAAGAGCAGTATGGTGACCGGCTCCCTCGGGATAACTCAATCCTCGGGATTAGATCGCTTATCTGGATATCCAGATAACCGGTCACAAGTTGTAATCGTGTATGCAAGATTTTCCTGATATCCACAGCCGTTGCCGCCGTTTTCCGGCTGGCGGTCAATGATGTTGCCGACAATGCAGTAAACATCGCTGTCCTCCTGCACCAGCGGCGTGTTGCCGCCGCCTGTACCATAGCGTGCTGTGACCGTTGGACTGATTTCGCCGGACTCCCGGATACGGGCATCAACACCATGATTCTCATACACCAAGGGCTGATGCCCCTTTTCGTTGGCGCGAAGTGTGCCGGTCATATTCTCGCACACATCCATCCGTTGCCCGCCCTGATCATGCAGGCACATGACGGACGGCATACAGTTGCCGCTGGGACTGCCTTTTAGCGTCGGGCTAACTTCTTCCGCATAACCGATCGTTCCAGCCGATGCCCCAGCCCCGGCAGAAAATGCAGCGGTCAGCACGCAGGGGTACCCCTGACCCGCCTGACCACCCCCGCAGGAAAGCGAGTAATTAAATTCCGACATAAGACTTGCGTCGCCATTTCCTTTGGTCAAGATACCGGCAACACCCACTTTATTATCCGAAGCCTTTCCCTCACTGCCGTCCTGCAAGTCCGTCAAGCCAGCTTGTATCCGTAAAGCAGTGTCTAATGCCTTCGGCAATGGCTTGCCACGTTCCTCCGTCCGGCGCAGGATTCCGAGACACGCCGCAGTAGTCAAATAATACTTTTTCGGCGGATGTGCCTGCAAGATCTGCGACAAGAAAGATTCTATGGCGTCTCTGGGCGAGGGCCCAGTATTCCGCAGCCAACACCCGCCATGCAAGGCCGAACGTGTCGTCCACTCGTATTGCCCCAACAGGTTTCCAGCGTCCGAAGAAAGGTCGAGGAACTGATAATCCGGGGCGATGTAGTCCAACAATTTCCTCCAGGACAATCCGGAAATCCTCCCCGTGCGGCGAGCCTGAGCTGAAGCAGCCTGGGACATTCTCCCAGCAAAAGTATCTGGGGCGAACAAGCTTGCCTGTTCGCCCTCGAAGTATGTCTGCATCTCTCATCTCCTTTGTCAGCCGAATCTGCTCCATAAAAAGTCCCGATCTTGCGCCTTGCAAACCGGCACGGGTGCAGCTCGCGATCGAGAGGTCCTGACACGGACTGCCGCCGCAGATAATGTCCACGGGCGGCAGGTCCGCGCCATTGAGCTTTGTAATATCTCCGACATGAACCATGTCGGGGAAGTGTGTTTTTGTGACTTCGATGGGGAACGGCTCGATCTCCGAAGCCCACACGGGTGTGATCCCGTTTCGCACCGCAGCCAGCGGAAAGCCGCCGATGCCGTCGAACAGGCTGCCCATTGTAAGTTCACTCATGCCGCAGCCGCCTTTGCGACGGTTTTTGTGATGTTGATCGCCGTTTGTGCGGTATAAACTGCGCTCGATAGGTTCGCTCTGGTTGAAGTGTCCAAGCCGAACGCGCCCGCGATGCGCGGGATCTCTCCGGCAGAGAGCATCAGCCCTAAGCCGAGCAGCGCGTGTTCATTGAACAGCGTCAGCCCCGCGATCAGGATCGTAGCCTGCAAAAAGGCCGTGAGGCAAAGCCCCACGACCTGCTTGCACCACTGGTAGAATCCGTCCAGATATCCGCGCGGGACGCTGAACATATACAGACTGCCAACCGCGATCTGGATGAGCAGGATGCCGCCGCGCTTCAAGTTTGCAAAGAAAACCTTGATGACCGCATACGCCATGAGGATGATGCAGAACAGCACCATGATTGGGCTTGTGACCGAGCCGAAGCCGCCAACGTGCGTAGTGGCAAAATCCGCAAAATTTTCAATGGTCAGCTCATTAACGATATTTCCGGCAACCGTGCCGAAACTCGCGCCCGCGCCGCTGATGGCATAGCCGAAGTTTGCCTGCAAGGACACGCAAAGCTCATAGAGCTTCACAGGTACCACGGAAAACAAGCTGACCGCCATGAATCCCTTGATGAGATTCATGGCGGTTCCTTTGATGTCGGCTCTGCCGGACGAGTATTCCAGTCCGCATTCCGCGCAGGCGACCACGAAGCCGACCGCATACAAAATCCAAGCAAGATACGAAAAAAACAGGACGATGCTCTGCACCCAGCTCATTTCGAACATTTCGGCTCCCATATTGCCCATCTCCGCAAAGAAATTCGCAAGGAAGCCGATGATCTGCTTGTAAACCCAGTCCATAATCTGCTCTAAGATCGTGGAGGCTACAAAGTCCCAGATAAAAATCGTTCATCACCTCCGATAAACGCAAAAAGCCGCCGCACAAAGCTGTGCGGCGGCTTGGTTCTGCGTTTTTATTGTTCTTCTTTCTCTGTCAGCTTTTCGCGCACAGCCGCGTCAATGCGGCGGCACATATTCAATGCGCACTGCATATCATCCTCGTTCAGATCCAGATTGGATGGATACCGAACCTGCACGCCATACGGCGAGAGTTCAATGCAGGCATCTGCCAGAGTTTCATATTCCTCATCCAGCTCCGTGCATTTCTTACAGAGCTGAATCAGGTCGTGCGTCTTGGGCGGTTCAATGTCTGCTGCCACCAGTACGGCTTTCAAGAGCTTTTCTGCCGCCTGTTCGCAATGATAACAGATGATTTCCACCGGAACCGGCCGCATTCCAAGCAGGAATTGCGCCGACTCCAAGTCCATTGCCGCAAATTCCAACCATTCTTTATGCATATAGCAGCACTCCTTCCCGCGAGATCTTGCGTTCCAGAGACGCTGTCTGCTGCCGGTTGGTAAAGTCCTCGCTGCGATAGACGACGACATCCAGCGGCATATCCTGTACCGGATATAAGGCGCGGCGGATCTTTTTGATCGCGTCGGCCGGGCGGAGGTCATTGTCTGGGATAATGACGCAGAGGTCAAAATCGCTGTTCTGTGTCGGCACACCGTAGGCGTAAGACCCGAAGAGATAGATTTTTTCCGTTTCCACAGTCTGATGGATCACGCTGCAGATCTGTTTCAGCTTTTCAGCTTCCTGCACACCCATGCTTCATCATCTCCTTCTGTGTTTCTATCTGTATTATACCCGTAATTTGCTGCGAACGCAAGCTGTTTTGGTATTTGCCATCACAGCCCGACGATGCCCCAGATGTAGGTCGGTGCGGTCAGGGTGAACACGAGGCAGGCAAAGAGGATGGCTGGGGCAGTCCATTCAAACTGCCCGGACTTTCGATGTAGGCTAAGTGCCCGGCGCCTTTTTGCATTGCTGCAACAGGTTTCCAAACACTCGCCCCGGAACCGTGCTTGCACCTCTCAGCGCACACGGCTCCCCACTTGTTAGTTCAGTTTGCCTCCATGTAGTTTTTGATGACAGTCCACGCAGAGCGCAATGGTTTTACGATTTTTCGTAATCATCAGCCGCTCCCATTGACTTTTGCCTTTCAAGTCCTTGAGTTTTCTAACGTGGTGCATTTCCAAGTCGCAGCCACATTTGCCGCACAGTTCGCATTTCCGTGCAGCCAACCTGTCCACCAATTTCGTTCTTCCGGAATAAATCACCGTATTCGGTAGCGTGTCCACGCCTGCTGTTTTCTGCATACTTTTCCGCGCAAATCCATCGGCGTAGAACATTCTGGTCTTTGTTTTTCCGTTCTTATCCAGATAGTACACACCAAAGTTTTTGCCGATGCGCAGCTTTCGAATCGCATCTTTCATGCTGATGCGATATTTTGCGGCAAATGTTTTGAACATACTGTACTGCATGATGTAGCCAAAGGAGCTGGCGTGTGATGCGTTGTTTGCAATGCGATAATAGTTTCTGAACCCGCGGATTTCGCTATTATACTGACTCAGAATCTCCAAATCGTCGTTGTCTACCAGCGCATATCTGGCTTTTGTCACCCAGTTCTCTTTTCTATATACGGTTGTTTTAATATCCATCGCTCTGGCGCTGGTCATTGGTTCGTGAAAACCAACAATCCAGCGTCCATAATTTTGTGAAAGATTTTTCTCCGATTTTTCTGAAATCCAGCCGCCGCAGCCCTCTGAAAAAGGGCGCTGACAGCAAAAATTCCTTGAATATGGAAAAGCAGAGGTTCATACTAAAATCTAGTAAAACACTTTAACCGTCTTACCAGATATGCTATACTGTATCTGGGTGATGAATAATGGCATCGAACTATAAATTCAGCAATGAGGAAATGGCCGCAATAAAGGCAGCACGCAGAGAGACAAAGGACAAACGTGCGGATGCAAGATTGAAAGCACTTGAACTGCGAGCAGAGGGTATGGAACTCAGTGAGGTTTCGCAGGCAACGGGCTTCCATGCAGCCTATGTGAGCCAACTGGTGGCGAAATATCGGGATCATGGACTGGAAGCAATCTCCGGGAATCATTATGGCGGTAATCACCGTAATATGAGCATTGAGGAAGAAGCTGCGATACTTGCCCCTTTTAAGGCCAGGGCCGAGAAAGGTGAGCTTGTGGAAATCAGCGAAATTGAGACGGCATACCAACAGGCGGTAGGCCACTCTATTGGCACCAGTCAGATTTACTACGTTCTGCACCGACATGGCTGGAGAAAGGTCATGCCCCGCAGTAGGCACCCTAAAAAGGCAAGCGAGGAGGTCATTGAGACCTCAAAAAAATTAAAACCACCATCGGTGAACTGAAAAATCTCCACAGGGGCTGTGGAAAAGTGCGCCTTATGTTCCAGGATGAGGCGCAGGCTTCGGCCGCATCAACCATCCCAAGTACTGCTGGTGCGAAAAAGGCATCCGACCCAGCGTTCCATGTCACCATATTCGGGAATACCGGTATGCCTATGGTGCGGTCGAGCCGCTGACTGGGGAATCCTGCTTTCTTGTCATGCCCTATTGCAATACTGCGTGTATGAATCTGTTTCTGCGGGAATTATCCAAACAATTTCCGCAGGATACCATTCTGATGTGCTGCGATGGAGCTGCATGGCACAAATCGGGAACACTGGAAGTGCCTGAGAATATTGTACTTTTCCATATCCCTCCATACACACCAGAGATGAATCCGATAGAGCAGATCTGGAAGGAGATACGAAAGCGCGGCTTTCAAAACGAGGTTTTTGCAACCTTGGAGAAGGTAGTAGATCGTCTCTGCGATACCATTTGCTCGCTTACCCCTAATACCATTTTCAGCATTACCGGACGCGATTGGATTATTAAAGCGTTTAATTAGGTTTTTAGTAT
>VOFJ01002798.1_pt1 | contig 30153 bp, 45 predicted proteins | sample 5384081 | NCBI WGS metagenome assembly VOFJ01 (sample SAMN12384729, study PRJNA508395) | human gut metagenome | isolation source: healthy gut I | host: Homo sapiens | reverse complement strand
TATTACGTATTGCTAAGGAATATCCTGTCCGAAGTTTACTTTTTTAAGTTCTGCTTTTCCCTATATTGGTGAATGCCATCGGTGTTTTGCTGTGGCACGTGTAGATACTACCTGCACTTCTTGCAGGTTAATTACTTTCAAACTGTCGGATTCTGCACTCGTTCGTGCATGGACAGTAATGCCTACGCCCAATAAGGCGACGACACTCCATACTATTTTTTTCATCTTGCTTATTAATTAGTTCTCTACGCCGGCATTACCCGGATCAGATTCTATGGGTATGTTCTCAGCCCGTCATGTTAAGGCACCCCTACCAGTGAATCGGTGACAAAATTACGCCTTTTACGGGAAGAATGCAAAAAAACTTTTAGATTTGCTTAAAACAATGTAACTTTGTCGTTTGTTGAAATAACCAAACAACAGTTTATTCATTTTAATTCAGATAAATTATGCTACTATTATTTCAAGCAACAGCAACACAGGTTGCGGATTCTACGCAGGTCGTTGCAGATAAATTAATGAAAGAAGCGATTGCTAATGCCGACGGCTTAGATAAACTATCGCTCATCACCCAACAACTGCTGGATTTTGCCATTCGTGCCGGAGAGCGTATCTTGATTGCGGTCATCGTCTTTATTGTAGGACGTTTCCTTATTTCAATGCTCAAAACCGCTTTGTCGGACGTCTCATGGATAGAAGAAAAGTGGATATCAGTATCAAGACTTTCGTCAAAAGTCTGGTAAATATTCTGCTGACCATTCTGTTGATTATTTCCGTTGTCGGTGCTTTGGGAGTTGAAACTACTTCTTTTGCAGCTTGGTTGGCATCTGCCGGTGTGGCTATCGGTATGGCTTTGTCCGGCAATTTGCAGAACTTTGCAGGAGGACTGATCGTGCTTTTATTCAAACCTTATAAAGTAGGCGACTGGATTGAAAGCCAGGGAGTGTCCGGAACGGTAAAAAGAAATCCAGATCTTCCATACCATTTTGACTACGGGAGATAACAAAGTGATTTATATACCGAACGGTGCAATGAGCAGCGGAGTAGTGACGAACTATAATACGCAGACTACCCGTCGTGTGGAATGGATTGTAGGAGTTGACTATGGCGAAGATTACGATAAAGTGCAGCAGATCGTGACTGATATTTTGGCTGCGGACAAACGTATCCTCCTGAAAGATCCGGCTCCATTTATCGCTCTTCGTGCATTGGATGCCAGCAGTGTGAATGTAGTAGCCCGTGTATGGGTGAACAGCGCCGATTATTGGGGAGTTTATTTTGATATCAACAAGGCAATTTATGCCACCTTTAATGAAAAAGGCATTAACTTCCCGTTCCCGCAACTTACGGTACATCAGGGAAAATTGATAATTCTACGCTATATGCAAAAACGAGAGAGTTTCACTTCGGTGAGGCTCTCTCGTTTTATAGATGAAAAATTGTCTGGTGTGATTGGAAAAGGAATTTCTTTTATTTTATGCCGAAATCTTCGGCCAGTTCGTATCTGTCTTCTTTCATCCCCAGCACATGGTTGATCTTTCTTCTTTTCTCCAGATCCTTAAAATAGTTTTCCACCACCATGTAAAGGTCGAAATTAGTGGTTGACCCTGCGGCCATATCGAGTGATTCCACCATTTTTTCTACTGCTTGGTGAATTTTCTCTGCGTCTATCAGATGCAGTTCGTTGCTGTGTATTAAATATTTTTCCATGACTGCAATGTTTTAATGTTATATTAGTATAACGTTCGGCAGTCATGGAAAGTTCAGTGTTCCGGACTAGACTCTAGCAAGTGCTTGTTCCAAATCGGCAATCAAATCGTCGATATGCTCCGTGCCGATAGACAAACGGACAGTGCCCGGATAAATTTCCTGTTCTGCAAGTTCCTGCGCGTTGAGTTGCGAATGAGTGGTACTTGCCGGATGAATGACCAGTGATTTTACGTCAGCCACATTGGCCAGTAAAGAGAAAATTTCCAGGCTGTCAATAAAGCGATGTGCTTCTTCCTGTCCTCCTTTTTTTATTTCGAAGGTGAAGATAGAACTTGCACCATTCGGGAAATAACGTTGATATAGTGCATGGTCCGGATGATCGGCCAGTGAAGGGTGATTGACCTTCTTTACTTTCGGATGATTGTTCAGGAAGCTTACTACTTTTTAATGCGTTTTCTACATGGCGCTCTACACGCAATGACAGCGTTTCGAGCCCCTGCAACAGAATGAAGGCGTTGAATGGGCTGATAGTAGCTCCGGTATCCCGCAGTAGAGTGGCACGGATACGAGTTGCATAGGCAGCCGGACCGGCAGCGTCCACAAAGCGTACTCCATGATAACTGGGGGGGTCGGGCTCGGTGAGTTGCGGGAATTTGCCCGAAGCCACCCAGTCGAATTTACCAGAATCTACGATTACCTCCTCCTAGTGAGGTACCGTGTCCACCAATAAACTTTGTGGCAGAGTGTACTACAATATCTGCACCGTGTTCGATAGGACGAATTAAGTACGGTGTGCCGAATGTATTATCAATAATCAAAGGAATTTTATGGCGGTGAGCGATTTCGGATACTGCCTCTATATCGATAATGTTGGAGTTAGGGTTGCCTAATGTCTCTATAAATACGGCTTTTGTATTATCCTGAATAGCCTTTTCAAAATTGGAAAGGTCGCTCGGATCAACAAAAAGTTGTTGTAATTCCATAACTGGGCAAGGTATGTGCCAGCAGGTTGTAACTTCCTCCGTAGATCGTCTTGGCTGCTACAATATGATCGCCTGCACGAGTGATATTCTCGAAAGCGTAAGTGATGGCGGCGGCACCGGAAGCAACTGCCAACCCTGCTACTCCTCCCTCAAGGGCAGCTACGCGTTCTTCAAAAACGCCTTGTGTAGAGTTTGTCAGGCGTCCGTAGATATTTCCCGGATCTTGCAGGCCGAAACGTGCGGCTGCATGAGCGGAGTTATGGAATACATAGGAAGTTGTCTGATAGATAGGTACTGCACGGGCGTCTGTTGCCGGGTCTGCCTGTTCCTGTCCTACATGAATCTGTAATGTCTCGAAGTGTAAGTTCTTTCTTTCCATAATCGTATGTTTTTAAAGTTTAATATTTTGTCTTTATTTTCTTGCAAAGTTAGACAGCGTAGGAATATCGAACAATATATAGCTGAAATATAGAAAATAATACTATTTTTGTACCGTTATATAGAATAAGGATGCTGTCTTGTCCTCGATATTCACCCTTTAGAAGAATATTTTTCTATGGATACTTTTGATAAATTGGATAAAGTGGATTTGCAGATACTCCGTACTCTGCAAGAGAATGCCCGATTGACGACAAAAGAGTTGGCTGCACGGGTGAGTCTTTCATCAACTCCTGTCTTTGAACGGCTCAAACGGCTCGAAAGCGGCGGATATATAAAGAAATATATTGCTGTGCTGGATGCTGAAAAGTTGAATCAGGGATTCGTCGTGTTTTGCAGTGTGAAGCTCAGACGGCTGAACAGGGATATTGCAGCAGAGTTTACGCGAATCATACAAGATATTCCTGAAGTAACCGAATGCTATAATATATCGGGAAGTTATGATTATCTGCTCAAGATTCATGCTCCGAATATGAAGTATTATCAAGAGTTTATTCTAAATGTACTGGGCACTATCGATAGTCTGGGGTCATTGGAAAGTACTTTTGTCATGGCTGAGGTGAAACACCGGTATGGGATACATATTTAGTGCTCTAAATATGTTATGTAGCATACTTAACTTCTTTTTGCACATTCATAGCTCCATTTTATAGCAACATCCCTAATTTTATCCAAAAGCTGGAATGGTATTTCAAATATGGAAAACAGATTGCCAAATATGGAAAATACAGAGCAAAGTCTGGAAAAATAGACGATAATTATAAAGTGCCCAATCTGGAAAAAGGCATTGCGGTGATTGAATATCTTTCTTCGAGATCGGAAGGAGAAAACATTGCAGGCAATCAAGGTGGCACTTGATATATCACAGACTACCGCCTACCGTATCTTGAATACATTGGTACGTTTGGATTATCTTTCTTTCGATGAAGATACGAAGCGGTATAAATTAACCCGGAAATTGTTAACTCTGGGATTCCGTTCGTTGAATGAACATAATCTGCTGGAAACAGTCTTGCCACATTTACGTGATTTGAGAGACAGGGTGAAGGAAACGGCCTGTTTTGGCGTATTGGGCGATGAAAAAGGTATTTTTTTATCGAACAAGCTCGAGGAGATCACGCTTTTGCTTTGTCCTGTCACCCGGTAAACCTTTTGAACTGCATTGTTCTGCGCCGGGAAAAAGCAATCATGGCCTATCTGCCGGTCACTGTCCGGAACCGTTATCTTTCTTATATGACTTTCCCTCGTTACAATTCCCGTACTATCACTTCGCGCGAGGTTTATCTGGAAGAATTGGAGAAGGTTTATCAACAGGGATACGCTTTGGACAATGAGGAAGAATTGAGCGGGGTGATTTGTGTAGGCGCACCTGTCTTGAATTATACAGGATATCCTTGTGGCTCTATCTGGATTTCGGGACCGAAAGACCGTTTGACGGAGGAGCAGTTGCGAAGTACGGTGCAGATTGTCAAAGAGATAGCCGGACAAATCTCAGCAGAACTAGGATATAGAAGAGTATAACAAAAGATCATGCTATAAAAACAAATACGAAACATTATGATAAGGAACTTTTTTGCTAATTTGCTTGCTCGGTTGCGGCATATCTTTGGCAACAGCCGGAAACCCTCCTTTCTTTTACTACAGGTACTGCTGTTAACGAGAAAGGAGAATTATTGATGACCCAGAAAGGAACCAGACAGTTGGATGTATTTGCTGCCGACGGGAAAACTTTTGCTCCGTTCGTACCCGTTTAAGGAAACTCCCACAGGAGTTTTACTTTGATGGTGATAAAGCGTATGTGACTACTTTCGAGAAAACCGGGCGGTTGGAGGTCTTGTCGTTGAAGTCGGGACAGATAGAAGCAGCTATTCCTACCGGTTCGGGAGCTTGCTATCCGATATTCTCGGCGGACAAGAAGCATATCTATGTATGCAATCAATTTGCAGGTACAGTAAGTGAGATAGATCCGGCAACGTGTAAAGTTGTCAGAAGTGTGAAAGTATTACGCGAACCAAGGTCCGCTATATTCAGTAAGGACGGACGATATCTATTTGTGGCTAACTTTCTGCCGGCACAAAGGGCGGACTTGAACATAGTGGCGGCTTGTGTATCTGTAATTGAAGTGAAAAGTTTCACTAAAGTAAAGGATATCCAACTGGCAAACGGCAGTAATGCTTTTGCGGGATATGTGTATTACTCCCGACGGTAAGTATATTTATGTATCTCATAATTTAGGGCGTTTTATGGTACCTACCTCTCAATTACAGCAGGGGTGGATGAACACAAGTGCTTTCAGTATCATCAACGTAGAAAAGCAGGAATTTGAAGGAGCCGTATTGGTGGACGAACCCGACCGGGGCGCTGCCGGTGTGTGGGGATTGCCTGTGATGAGAAGCACATCTACGTAGCCCATAGCGGGACACATGAAATAAGCGTAATCGACCATTCCCGAATGTTGGATAAGTTTCGGAATTATGCGGATAAAGGTCGTTTGGACTATGACCTGACTTTTCTTTACGGACTCCGCAAAAGGATTCCTTCCTTTGCAGGGCAACGGACCACGTCATCTTCTTCTCTCGAATAATAAACTGATTATTCCTACCTATTTCGCCGATGTATTAAATATGGTAGATCTGAATACGTTCTCGGTGGCTGCCGTTAATATGAATGTGGGGCGTACCGAGACGAAAGAACAAAAAAGGAGAGAAGTACTTTAATGATGCGGGACATTGTTATCAGGGCTGGCAAAGTTGTAACGGATGTCATCCCGGAGACGGCCGTACGGACGGTATGAACTGGGATTTGATGAACGATGGAGTAGGGAATCCTAAAAACTGCAAGAGCCTGCTTTATAGCCACGTGACGCCTCCCAATATGATTTCGGGTATTCGTGCCAAAGCTGAAGTAGCTGTACGTGCAGGATTCCGGTATATTCAGTTCTATGAGCCGGAAGAAGAAATGGCCGAATGTGTGGACGCGTATATGAAGTCTTTACGCCCGGTTCCGAGCCCGTATTTAGTAGATGGAGAATTGTCGGAAAAAGCGAAGGCGGGAAGAAAAGTCTTTGATAAGTTGAAATGTGGCGATTGTCATAACGGTCCTTTCTATACGGATCTGAAAATGCATCGGATTGGTGAAGATGTCGAGTTTGAGAAAGGATGGGATACACCTACGCTGGTAGAATGTTGGCGTACGGCTCCTTATTTGTTCGACGGACGTGCTGCCACTATGCAAGAAGTGTTCGAAGTTCACAAGCACGGAATTGACAAGAAAGTATCCAAGAAAGAAATAGAGGAATTAACTGAATATGTAAATTCTCTTTAAGAAGAAAGTGTATGAACTATTGTGATAAAATACATTACTCCCTGTTGACTGCTTCCCCGGAAGATTTTCCGTCGATGATAGACAGTTTATTGTCCCGGTTGCCCGAAGAAGAACGTATACTACGTTTGGTCTTGTTCGGTACGCCGGTTTTAAAAGATGAATATGTCACTCAACGTCAGCTATTCAAAGCGAAAGCGCGCCATTTCTTTGGAGACAGCGAACCGGCTCTTAGTTATGTTCTGCAACCCGTACCGGATGCTCCTTTAGTCATGGAAGTACATAGCTATCGTCCTGAAAGCGATGAACGGATTTTGTATCGGCATTATGATAATATTCCTTACGTATTGTTGGAAAATGAGTCGGGACGTTTCATGTTTGCCGGAGGATTTCAGGGCGATGACCCTTGTGCAGATATGGAACAGCGGTCGGTAGAGGCCTTCCGCCAGTTGAAGGGAGTTTTGGAGAAAGAATCGTTTCCTGTCAACAGCATTATTCGTCAATGGAATTATATAGAACAAATCACCGGATATGACGGAGCCGGTCAACATTATCAGTCGTTCAATAATGTGCGTACAGCGTTTTATGCAGGAAGTGATTGGTCGAACGGCTATCCTGCCGCTACGGGAATCGGGATGAACATGGGAGGTGTGCTGATTGATGTGGATGCGGCAATGTTTCACACTCCTGATGTTTTTGCCACTCCTATTGATAATAAACTGCAAAGTTGCTGCCCACGCCTATTCCGAGCAGGTGCTTGAAGAAGCCCGGCAGAAAAAAACAACCCCGAAGTTTGAACGGGCCAAGAGTATGACTTTCCGGGAGCGACGTCTGGTTTATATCTCCGGTACAGCCGCAATCAGAGGAGAAGAAAGTCTGAAGGGAGTCGGTTTGGAACGTCAGTTGCAGATTACTATGGAGAATATCGCTCAATTGATAGGTGATGCCCGTTTGGTTATGTTACGTGTTTACCTGAAGAACGAGTCTGATTATGAAGAAGCTCGCAGGGGACTTGAAAGTTATGGACTGAATATTCCTGTTTCCTATTTGCGGGCTGGCGTATGCAGGGAAGAACTATTGATTGAAATAGAGGGAATAGCGATAGATTAAATACGGAAATAATATTAATAATAACAGATAAAGCTATGACTAATTTGAAAAAGTACACAAATGCCGATTTCTACAAGAACGGTGTATTTCAGCAAGAGATTGCCATAGAGGCAATGAAAGAAATGTTTGTCCACTATAACATTCCCTTTACCGGATTTATGGCCGAGAATATGTGGGTGACTGATTTCGGTCTGGGTGATTTTGAAAACGTGGGTATGGGAGGTATCTTTTGGGTGAATGACCCGAAATATGGTTACTTTGCTCATGCCATTTATTTGCTTCCGGGACAGATGATTCCTGAACACGCTCATGTGAAAACAGACTTTCCGGCCAAACATGAGTCATGGATGGTGGAGAAAGGTTGGGTTTATAATTTCTCGGAAGTAGGAGAAACGACTCCGAATGCTCCGGTGATTCCCGCCACACATGGGCCTGTCAAAAGCAAGAATTGCGTGATACAGAAAGTAGGCGATATTTTGCGATTGAAAGAAATGGAGACTTTTCACTTTATGATGGCAGGTCCGGAAGGTGCCGTTGTTTGTGAATGGGCAAACTATCACGATAATGCCGGACTGCGTTTCACTCACCCTACTGCTACGTTATGAAAAACTGGTACCGCATATTAATATTGTTTTTAGTATCTTCTTCTTTGCTGACTTTTACAGCCGCAGCTCAACAGAAGAATACTGATACTGAGCGCGCGCTCGTCTTGAAACTGGCTGCCTACCTGAAGGATTCTTCTTACATAAAGAATACGATTCGACAAATAGAGACTGAAAAGAAAGTCGAAACCCAAATCACCGGATATCAAAAACTTCATAAGCAAGTGCAACGTATGCTTCTGTTGCAAAGCGAATTGAAGTGGCTGAATATGGAAGCGATTCGTCTGGCTTATGAGGACATGAAGCGGATCGAAGGCTTCGATGCAGTAAAGTACCTGCCTATTTTGACCGAACTGGAACAGCAAGTAAAGCAGGGATTCGGCAATATATATAGCGGTGATGAGGCTGTTTTGGCAAATGCGGAAAAGGCCGTAGCCAATAAGCGTGCTATTTTACTGGCCAATCCATTGTTGAACGGCGATAAGATATTGACCGTTCGTTATCAACTGGGAAACAGGGATCGTCGGGCAATGGCTCCCGAACTGGGTACGCAGTCGAACAACTGGAGTAATCAGGAATCAGCCCGCCGGAAAGGTTTTAACGCCGATATTGTTGAGTTAAGTAATTTGCGTGATGAAGTACAAATCCGCACTATTTATAAGCCTGACAATACTTCTTCCATTGCCGATTTGAAACTGCATTGGGATGGAGACCGTGCGATGTTTACCCAGACAATGTCTGACAATCGTTGGAATGTGTTTGAAGTAAAACTGAATAACGGCGATTGTAAGAAATTGATTGATAATCCCGAACCTGATTTGGAATTTTATGACGGGACTTATCTGCCGGATGGACGTATCATAGCCAATTCGAACATCGGTTACCAGGGAGTACCCTGTGTCAATGGGAGCGACCCTGTAGGAAACATGGTACTTTATACGCCGCAGAGTAAAAATCTCCGCCGTCTGACATTTGATCAGGATGCAAACTGGAATCCGGGGTGATTATGAATAACGGACGTGTGATGTATACTCGTTGGGAATATACTGACCTGACTCACTATTACACCCGTATTGTGATGAACATGAATCCTGACGGGACGGAGCAAAAAGGCACTGTATGGAAGTGGTGCAATGTTTCCCAACAGTACATTTGACGTGCAACCTTTACCCGGTTATGCTTCTGCCTTTGTCGGAATCATTTCGGGACATCACGGGGGTGGCACGTTCGGGACGTCTTATTCTGTTCGACCCGGCAAAAGCGCGTAAAGGAGCCGCCGGTATGTTGCAGGAGATTGCTCATCGCAACCGTCCCATCGTTGAAGAAGTGAAAGACAGGTTGGTCGACGGGGTATGGCCTCAATTTATCAAGCCTTCTCCACTCAATGATACTTATTTTCTGGTTGCCGCAAAATTGGATAAGAATGATTTGTGGGGGTATCTATCTGGTAGATAAGTTTGATAACGTGACTTGTCTGCATAAAATGGAAGGGGAAGGATATATCAGTCCGATAGCCGTGCGCAAAACGGTGACTCCGCCTGCTATACCCGACCGGGTGAAACTGGACGATAAGCAGGCAACGGTCTTTATACAGGATATTTATGAAGGTGAAGGATTGAAGGGGATTCCGCGTGGAACGGTGAAGTCGCTCCGTTTACACGCTTATGAGTATGCTTATGTCCAGACACAATCTGACCATAACTGCCATGGTATCCAGTCGGGTTGGGATATTAAACGTATGTTGGGTACCGTACCGGTGGAGGAAGACGGCTCGGTTATTTTTTAAAATTCCTGCCAATACTCCGGTTTCTATCCAACCCTTGGATAAGGATGGAGTGGCTGTACAATGGATGCGTAGCTGGCTGACAGGGCAACCGGGAGAGATTGTCTCTTGTGTGGGATGTCATGAAGATCAGAACCAGATTGTAATCCCGAAACGTGTGATTGCTTCACAGAAAGCACCGCATGCTCTCACTCCCCGGAAGGAGGAACCCGTTCATTGCAAATTACTTTTGATCTGGAGGTACAACCTATTTTGGATCGTGCCTGTATCGCTTGCCACAATGGTGAGGGAAAAGCATTCGATCTGCGTGGGGGCAAGAAAGATGGCAAGGGATATGGAACATCCTATCTCAATCTTCATCCTTATGTGCATCGTCAGGGCGGTGAGGGAGATATGGTGGTACTTTATCCTTATGAATATCATCCTAATACCAGTGAGTTGGTCCGTCTTTTGAAAAAAGAGACATTATAATGTGCAACTGACGGATGCGGAGTGGAGGAAAATTTATAACTGGATTGACTATAATGCTCCCGACAAAGGATATTTCAATGCTAATGTTCTGAAATCGTTCCCGTATCAGGGATACGACCAGATAGAACGCCGCAAGCAACTGACCGATAAATATGCGGGCGGTGCCGGAGTGGATTGGAAAAAAGAGATTGCCGATTATGCTGCCCAACTGAAAAACAAAGGTGAGATAAAACCGGTAATGCCCAAGAAGGTGAGTCCTGTGAAGGAGAAAGTCCTGAAGGTAAAAGGGGTGGCCGTTTGCTCCGGACAGGGTAAAGGAAATGCTAGCCGATGAGAAAGAGACCGTTAAGGTGTTGGAAATAGCTCCGGGCGTTCAAATGACATTTGTACGTATTCCTGCGGGTGAATTTGTTATGGGCAGTTACCATGGGGAGCCGGACACTTATCCCACTACCAAGGTGAAGATAGATAAAGCGTTCTGGATGGGCGAACTGGAAGTGACTAACCAACAGTATAATACTATATTCCCGCAGCATGACAGCCGTTATGTGGATCAACAGTGGAAAGATCATGTCGTACCGGGGTATCCGGCTAATAAACCGGAGCAGCCTGTTATCCGCGTAAGCTATAATGACGCAATGGAATATTGTAAGATATTGAGTCAAAAGACCGGACTGAACATTACGCTTCCAACCGAAGCGCAATGGGAATGGGCGTGTCGTGGAGGAAGCGACGAGGATTTCTGGTTTGGTAACTTGAATGCGGATTTCGGTAAGAAAGATAACTTGGCCGATGTGACAACCAACAAGTTTGCAGTGAGTGGAGTCGATCCGCAGCCGATGTCTCCCGAATCGCCCTGGTACAAGTATTATACGTTCCTTCCTAAAGCAGCCAATGTGGATGACGGAAGTTTGGTGCAGGTAGGAGGAAAGAAGTATGAGGCAAATCCGTTCGGATTATACTGTATGCATGGCAATGTTGCCGAATGGACGCGTTCGGATTATGTCCCTTATCCGTATAAAGAGAATCCGAAAAAGGTTTCCGAATATAAAGTGGTTCGTGGCGATTCGTATATTGACCGGCCGAAATATTCCACAGCATACTCACGTAAGGGATTCTATCCTTATCAATGTGTTTTAATGTCGGTTTCCGTGTCATTATCGAAGATTAATCGAATATACTAATGAAAGCTACTCTGAAAAGACTGATTTCCTCTTCAACAACGACTATTGTGTTGTTGCTTGTATATGGCGCAGGTTTGGCGATTGCTACTTTTATTGAGAAGTATCAGGGGAGTGAAGTAGCCCGATCGGTGGTGTACTGTTCTCCTTTGTTTTTCCTTCTTCAATTTTTGATAGTACTCAATTGGTTGGCTATCGTTATCAGGCAACGTTCGCTGAAAATGCGCAAATGGGGAATGTTAGTTACTCACGGGGCTTTCATTCTAATTCTGCTGGGAGAATTGGTATCTCATCTTTATGGTGAGGAAGGTATTCTTCATTTGCGTGAGGGAGAGACGAGCAATCGCTTCGCTGTCCGTCACGCCGGTGAAGTGACTTACCATACGCTGCCTTTTTAGTGTGGAACTGATAAATTTTACATTAACCCGTTATCCCGGTTCGTCCAGCCCGTCTGCGTATGAAAGTGAGTTGCTGGTACATCTGGATGGAGAAGTCATTTCGGAACGGGTTTATATGAATAATGTGCTGGATGTGAAAGGTTATCGTTTCTTTCAGGCTTCTTATGATCAGGATGAACAGGGTACGGTGCTTTCTGTCAACCGTGATGTGGCTGGACGTACCATCACTTACACCGGATATGCTGTTCTGTTGCTCGGTCTGGTATTGTGTTTTGTAGACAGGCGTTCACGCTTTATGTTACTCAGCCGGCGGTTGAAGGAGTTGCGTTGTTCGTTCTTCCTTATGTTGTTGACGCTCTCTTCTTTGACGGTTCATGCCGGTGAGACCTCGATACAAGCGAGGGAGGCAGTGCTGAAAGACGTCATTGATAGCGGGCATGCTGCCCGTTTTGGTGCATTGCCCCTTCAGTCGGGAAGAGGGCGTGTACTTCCTGTCAATACCTTCTCGTCTGAAGTATTGAGGAAACTGCATAAGTCTGATTCCTTTTTATTCTTTAAATTCCGACCAGTTTCTTCTTAGTGTTTTTGACAATGCCGGAACGTTGGACGTATATTCCATTTATTGCTGTTCCCGGCAAGGAATTGAGTGACTTTTTATCAGTTGCCGTCCGGACAATGCGCCTATATGGATGTATTTGATGCGGACGGGAATTATAAATTGCAGAAGAAGTTGGAAGAAGCATACGGTAAGATGCCTGCTGCGCGGACTCGTTTTGATAAAGACCTGATTAAGTTTGACGAGCAGATTAACATCTTTCATCAGTTGCTTAATTGGCAGCTGTTGAATCTCTTTCCGAAAGAAGACGACCCGCAACATACGTGGTATGCTCCGGGGATGATTTGTCGGCTTTTTCGGGAAAAGACTCGATGTTTGTCTCCCGGGTGTTGGCTTGGTATGTGGAAGAAGTACAGACTTCCTTGCAGAGTGGCGACTGGACAAAAGCCTGATGAAATAGTAGGTATGATTTCCACTTATCAACAGGCAAAGAATAAGATAGCCGGTGTCACTTCCGGGAAAATGGAGGCGGAGATAAAAATATAACCGTTTGGATGTGTTCAGCCAGTGCAAGAAAAGGATATCTGATTTTTGGCGGGTTATTGCTGGTGTTTGCTTTTGCTTCTTTATTCAAGCGTGCCCGTTGGATGCGTTGGGCAAGTCGGGCACTTGGTGTGGCTGTCCTGGCGGTTTTTCTTTTCCATACGTACGGAATGGGGATGCGCTGGTATATTGCAGGATATGCTCCATGGAGCAATTCATATGAAACAATGGTCTACGTTGCCTGGGCTACGGTTTTTGCCGGTTGGCTGTTCGCGCGTCGTAGTCTGCTGACTTTCGCTTTGGCTACGTTGTTCGGTGGAGTCATCTTGTTTGTATCGGGACTGAACTGGATGGACCCGGAAATCAATCCGCTCGTTCCGGTACTGAAATCGCCGTGGCTGATGTTCCATGTAGCTGTTATTGTAGGTGCATACGGATTCTTCGGTATCAGTTGCCTGCTCGGACTGGTCAATCTGGTGATGATGAGTCTTAAGAAGGCAGTGCTGGCACAGCGGATAAAAAGAATTGAGTATTATCAACGAAATGTCTCTTCTGATTGGACTGGCTTTGATGACGATAGGAACATTTCTTGGAGCTATCTGGGCTAATGAGTCATGGGGACGTTACTGGGGATGGGACCCGAAAGAGACGTGGGCGCTGGTTACGATGATCGTTTACGCCATTGTCACTCATCTTCATCTGGTGCCGTTCAGAAACAGCCTATGGCTGTTCAACATAGCTTCGGTAGTCGCTTTTTACAGTGTGTTGATGACGTTCTTCGGAGTGAATTATTTCCTGAGTGGTATGCATTCCTATGGACAAAACGACCATGTCGGAGGAATGTTTGTCTATCTTTTTGCTGTCGGCACTTTTGGTCGCGCTGATTGGATTTATCTCTTTCGCGAGAAGGCAGAAACAGAATAGCTAATCGAATGTAATGATGTGTAGTATGAAGAATTTTATATTGTTAGTTGCTTTATTCCTTGTTGCACCGTTTGCTCAAGGCAGTTCCCTCAGCATCTGTTGGTCGGTGGTTCCGGCTGGAATAAGATTGCCATAATCAATAAAGACACAAAAAAGAAATAGTCTGGGAATATCCTCTGGAAAAAGGCTGGGAATGTAACTCGGTGGCAGCCACGAAAGCGGGAGAAATTCTTTTTTCCTACTCCAAAGGAGCAAAAATGATAACCCGTGACGGGCGGGAACTCTGGAATATCGCCGCACCCGCAGGATGTGAGATGCAGACGGCACGTATATTGCCGGACGGTAATGCATTAGTAGCTTGGTGCGGTCATCCGTCTACCATTCTGGAGGTAAATATGAAAGGAGAGGTCCTTTCTAAAACCGAGTTTGAAACAGGGATCGAACGTCCTCATGCACAATTCCGTCAAATAAACAAGAATAAGAAAGGCAATTATCTTGTGCCTTTATTTGCCACCTCGGAAGTGCGCGAAATTGCCCCTAATGGTCAACTGCTGAATAGTGTAAAGCTCTCCGGTACTCCTTTTTCCTCTGCTTTTCTGGACAACGGAGACTGTCTGGTTGCTTGTGGAGACGCTCATTGTTTCGTGCAACTGAATCTTGAATCGAACCGGATTGTTCGCCGGGTGAATGCCAATGACATAGAAGGTGTACAACTCTTTTTTGTAGCCCAACTCTTTCCTTTGCAGAATGGGGGACTTTACATCTGTAACTGGCAAGGGCACGACCGCGAAGCCGGTAAAGGGAAACACCCCCAGTTGGTCGAGATTGATTCGGAAGGCAAAGTGGTGTGGCAACTGAATGATAAAGTTAAATTCGGCATGATTTCTACTATTTGTCCGATTCGAGAATAGTGTCGGACCGTTTATTTTGTACATTTGCCGGGTGATATAAATCCTATTCTTCTAACGCAATGAAATGGCAACTCTGTAAATAGCTTCGCTTATATGGATGGTGAATAACGGAAAGAGCTGTTGTCCCCAACTGTCTGTGGCTTTACATAAGTCGCAGGGTGTTTTGTCAGTCTATATCGGAAACTATATAAAAGAAGTTATAATACAATGAATACGAAAGTATATCCTCGCACCAATGATTTTCAGACTATCTATCTGAATACAGTCATAAAGAATCCTGCCATTATTGTAGGCGATTACACTATATATAATGATTTTGTAAATGACCCGCTTGATTTTGAGAAGAACAACGTTCTATATCATTATCCTATTAACAAAGACCGGTTGATAATTGGTAAGTTCTGTTCTGTTGCTTGCGGAACCAAGTTCCTTTTAACAGTGCGAACCATACCTTGCGTTCTTTATCCAATTATACATTCCCTCTTTTCTTTGGAGAATGGGGCTTAGATAAAGAAGATATCGCTTCGGCTTGGGACAACAAAGGTGATATAGTGATAGGTAATGATGTGTGGATCGGGTATGAAGCAGTTATCATGTCCGAGTGCATGTTGGGGATAGAGCGGTCATAGCATCACGGGCAGTAGTCACCAAAGATGTACCTCATTATACGATAGTAGGCGGAACGCCTGCCAGGGAGATACGGAAACGTTTCGATACCCATACAATCACTCAATTGCAGGAATTGCAATGGTGGAATTGGAGCATGGAAAAGATATCGAGATGCCTGCCTTGTATAATGGACGGGAAGATGGATGAATTATTGGAATTTCGACCATGACTTGATTGAAACATGATATGTTTTTCGTTTCTTCATACGTCCGATAAGCTGATTAGTAATGGTCGGCTCTGCCTCTCTGGTATCGGGTAAAACATTGATAAATAACCTAATTTGAATCAAACATTTTTTCCATATCGGTTCGTTTAATAAAAAACGAACTTAATATGTGTCAGGTATGAGATCTTTTATTTTAATGGTGATAGCCATGGTGTGTGCGGTTTCTTTGGAAGCACAGAGTAAGTCTTTTATGACTTCACTGTGAGAACAATTGACGGTAAGGAATTTCCTCTTTCATCTTTGAAAGGGAAGAAAGTGCTGGTAGTGAATGTAGCTTCCAAATGCGGACTGACTCCACAATATGCCAAGTTGCAGGAATTGTATGAGAAGTATAAGGATAAGAACTTTGTTATTATCGGCTTCCCTGCTAATAATTTTATGGGGCAGGAACCGGGAAGTAATGAGGAAATTGCCAAGTTCTGTTCATTGAACTATGATGTCACTTTTCCGATGATGTCCAAGATTTCTGTTAAGGGCAAAGATATGGCACCGCTTTATCAATGGCTGACAGAAAAGAAACAGAATGGGAAAGAGGATGCCCCGGTCCAGTGGAACTTTCAAAAGTTTATGATTGACGAGAACGGAAACTGGATTGGGTTCGTTACCCCCAAAGAGAGTCCGTTCTCCGAGAAAATCCTTACTTGGATAGAGAAGAAATAAGGGATACTTTCTTCAACTCCTCTTCAAAGTTGGGAGTGAAAATGCCTTTGCCTAAGTTTTCTTTTATTTCTTTGACCGTCCAAAACCGTCCTCCGTCCAGTTCGTCGCTGGGGGGTGGATCTCACCGTCGTAAACTGTTTTATGAACAAATACGAGCTCTTTTTTCACGTTCGGACTCGAACACATAATGAGTCAGAAGTTCAGGGTAAAGTCCGTGATGCCTAACTCCTCACGGACTTCCCGCTTCAGAGCTATTTCTACACTTTCACCTAAATCAATGTGTCCGCCTACGGAGGTGTCCCACTTTCCCGGTTGTATATCTTTCCATTCGGGACGCTTCTTGTAGATACAAGTCACCGTTGGCATTGAATATATGAAGGTGGACGACCGGGTGGAGCAACTTGCTGCCACTATGACATTCTCCACGAGTGGCGGCTCCGGTGATATTTCCCTGTTCATTGACAACGGGAAACATTTCTTGGTTATTATCACTTGGCATAATAGTCGCTATTATTTTCTTATCAGCAAGATTATATCGTAACTTACAATAGATATTTTTACGGTATTAATAAGGAAGAATCTCCATAACTCAGGAATCTGAAATCGTGGCTCAGGGCATAATCGTAAATCGTGCGCCAGTTCCCTTTCACGAAAGCGGAAACCAATAGAAAGCAAAGGTACTTTGCGGCTGGTGGAAATTAGTAACCATTGCTTTCACTATTTTATACTGATAACCGGGAGCTATGATGATCTGCGTACTGGTATGAAGTGCTTCAAGCCCGTTTCTGTCGAGATACCCCAATATCTTTTTTGTAGGGCAACAACCGGAGGAATCTGGTCGTACTTTTCGTATGGCTGCCATTGTCTGACGTGCAGTTCCTGTTCCGTAGCGTCCGGATGATCGGCCAATGTGACCCCTATATGATACAAGCTTTCGAGCGTGCGCACGGAAGTGGTGCCTACGGCAATGGCGCAACCGTCATGGTCGATCAATTTCTTGATTGTATTCCGGTTGACGGATATATATTCCGTGTGCATCTCGTGTCCTTCAATTTCCTCGCTTTTCACCGGCTTAAAAGTTCCTGCCCCTACGTGCAATGTCAGTTCCTCAAGGTCTATGCCTTTTTCCTGCAATGCTTCCAGTACTCGCGGGTGAAATGCAATCCGGCAGTAGGTGCGGCTACCGAACCTTTTATTTTGGAGTAAACAGTCTGATATGTTTCCTTGTCGCTTTCCTCCGTATTCCGGTTCAGATAGGGTGGGATAGGAAGCTCTCCGAACACTTCGAGGATATCGGCGAAAGTTACTTCGGGGTTATTCCATGCGAAGTCTACCCAATGGCTGGTACCTTTGCATTCTCCTCTCGTTGCTGTCAGAGTAATAGGAAAGCCTTTGACGGTCATTTCCCGTTTCAGTGTCCCGTCCTTCCATTTCTTCAGATTGCCGATCATGCAGAGCCATGCGGCGTGTTCCGTTTGCTGGAAGTTCAGTACATAATCATTGGGCTGAATCGGTTCGAGACAGAATACCTCAATCAGTGCACCTGTTTCTTTGCGGAAGTGAAGGCGCGCCTGGATGACTTTTTGTATTGTTGAATATCATTAGGCTTCCTTTCGGCAGATATTCCGGTAAGGAAGTGAAAGTATCTTCGGTCACTTCACCGTGGCGATACACCAATAGTTTCGACTGGTCGCGAACGGGTAGCGGGAATTTGGCAATACGTTCATCCGGCAACGGATAGTTGTATTCACTGATTCGGATATGTTTCGGATTCTCTTTCATTGTTGCTTGGTATAATAAGTTCTATTTGTTGCTTGTCCCATATTTTTTTAGCTTTCATCCTGGAATAAAAAAGAAAGAGGTTAGATTTTACTCTAACCTCTTGAAGATCAATTCGTCGGGATGACAAGATTCGAACTTGCGACCACACGCCCCCCAGACGCGTACTCTACCGGGCTGAGCTACATCCCGAATTGCGGTTGCAAAAGTACTGATTAATTTTTAAATAGCAAATAATTTGCTTGATTTTTGTGTTTTTATCAATTCACTTGAATAAGGTTTCTAACTGTTATAGAGCTAAAAGAATGAGGCTCGGTGAAGATAGGGATGACAAAGTATTGCGCAGCTTCTTCAGACTTGCCGTAAACCAATTGTTGGACATTAGGAGAAAAGTTCCTCTCCATTCATAGTAAACTTCCAATTATCAAGAAACAAAGTTGTTTTTCATTAATTGCAATCTATAAATGAAAGTTCCGTTTTTATAAATGAAACTTGCGTTTGTAAAAACGGAACTTGCATTTATAAAAACGAAGGCTTCGTTTATAGTTTGTTGCCGGTGCACAATCAGTTTAGTATCAATTAATGGCAAGTTTACTGTCAATCAGAAAGAAATTTGTTGTTAATAGATGAGTTGCTATATACTTGTTCTCATACGTGCGGCATTAGCTATTTCTTTGTTTTTGAATGCCATAAAAAAACTTTTCTGTTTATAATAAATCTAAATACAGACTGGGGTAAAGAACTAAGGGAGGGGCGTTTTGTTTATAAAATAATGCAAATAATTAGTATGTAATTTCCTCTGTATAATACTTTATTTCCTTTTTTAACGAATGGTAAATTTGGATATTATACATTTGTGGAAAGTCTTTAAGAGAGAGGTGATAAAATGCAAAAACAACAAAAACAAAGAAACGTTAGAGATATATGTCTTAGGTGACGATTTCAAGTATTATGAGAATCTGAAGTATCTTCCTTTAACTTCTTATCCTTCTAATATTCAATCAGCTTTGATTGTATATAGTTTGAGAGGAACGGCTAAAATCAGTGTGCACGAAGACGTGCATTGGATACAACCTGATGAGTTAATCATATTGTTGCCCGGACAATTTGTTTCATTCAGTGAACCTAGTGAGGACTTTTTAACTGTCACAATGGTAATATCTTCCTCTATGTTCGGCGATGCCCTAAGTGGTGTACCGCGCTTTTCTCCGCATTTCTTTTTCTATATGCGGAGCCATTATTATTATCCTCAGAATGAACGTGATGTTCTGCGGATATATAACTATTTGGGAATGATAAAAGATAAGGTGATGTCTACTGACGCGTACAGGAGGGAATTGATTATTCATTTACTGAGGTATCTGTATCTCGAACTGTTCAATGCTTACGAGAAAGAATCGATGTTGGTGAATACCCGTAAGGATACCCGTAAAGAGGAATTGGCAAATAAATTCTTCAGCCTTATCATGAAGCACTTCAAAGAGAATAAGGATGTGGCTTTTTATGCGGACAAATTATGTATTACTTCCAAATACCTGACCATGGTAATCAAGGAAACGAGCGGAAAGTCTGCTAAAGACTGGATTGTTGAATATATTATACTGGAGATAAAGGCTCTGTTGAAAAACACGAGTCTGAATATTCAGGAAATTGCGATTAGGACGAACTTTGCTAATCAATCGTCGCTTGGACGTTTTTTTAGAAAAAACATACGGGGATGTCATTGTCCCAGTATCGAATGAGTCATTTGGATTGAGAAAGTGGGGATGATTGCGATGCAATTATCAATATATATGGGAGAATAAGGGGAATCAAGAAAGGGGAGTGGTGTTGAAGCCATTCCCCTTATATTTTTATTTTTGTCGGACTGGGTCAGATTCCCATGCATTCACGGTAGAAGTCCAGCATTTCGAAAAATTGTATCTTTGTCGGCGATCTGATTGATACGGATGTCTCCGATATCTTTCAGCAGTGTGAAGTTGATGGTGCCGGAAGTGTTCTTCTTGTCATGTGTCATAAACGCGTATAGTTGCTCGTACTTCTTGCAGTCGAATGTGAATACGCCATAGTTGTCCTTGATAAATTGGATCGTCTGACGCATCTTCTCTTTTTGGGGAAACCTACTTTGAGATGGGATAGATACAGTTCGCAGACAATTCCCCAAGCTACTGCATATCCGTGGAGTACGGGACGGTTTTCTGCCAGTGCCATACTTTCGAATGCGTGTCCTACCGTATGTCCCAAGTTCAAGGCCTTGCGGATTCCATGTTCAAACGGGTCCTGCTCTACGATGTCTTCTTTCACTTGCACCGACCGGCCGACCAGTTGCTTGAGGGCAGTATAATCAATGTCCGAGGTATTGAAATTCAGTAATTCGGCCCAATGTGCAGTATTGCTGATAAGTCCGTGTTTCAACATTTCTGCATAACCGGAGAAGAAATTATGTGCATCCAGCGTCCGTAAGAATTCTGTTTCGATTAATACGCTGTTTGCTGGGGCAAATGAGCCGATTTCGTTCTTCAGTCCGTTGAAGTTGATTCCTGTCTTACCACCGACAGAGGCGTCTACCATTGCCAGTAAAGTTGTCGGTATATTGATGTATGCAATACCGCGTTTGAAAGTGGCGGCGGCAAAACCTCCCAAATCGGTTACCATTCCTCCACCAAGGTTGATGAGCAATGAGTGGCGTGTAGCTCCCTGGGTACTTAGTGACATCCATACGGAAGCCAGTGTCTCTAGTGTCTTATGCACGTCTTCGGCTCCGATGCAGATTTCAATCGCATCTTTCAATGCGGGGAGTTCCTTCAAGGCAGGCAGGCAGAGACGCCGGGTATGCTCGTCTGTGAGGATGAATAATTTGTCATGCGGACACTGTTCTATGGCGTGGCTAAGGCTTGTTTCCAAGCTTTCGCAGAGAATAACTTCTTGTTTACTCATGATTCTTTTGCTTTTTTTTACTTTGCAAATGTATATAAAATATCTTTTTTTACTTACTTTTTTGTCTCGTTAAAACGTTCAAATCATGAAAGCATTATTACCCGTATTTTGTCGTCCTGTGGGATATTTGGTCTTGTTGATAGCTCTGTTCATTCTTCCTGTGCTGTATATACAAGGAATGGTGACCGATCATAATCTGTTATTTTATAAAGAATGTACGAAGTTGCTGATGATGTCAGGATGCTTGTTGATAATCTTTGCATTAAGCAAGAATGAAAGCCGTGAAACGGAGCAGATTCGGAATGCGGCGGTTCGGAATGCAGTCTTTTTGACCTTCCTGTTTGTATTCGGCGGAATGTTGTGGCGTGTCATTCAAAGGGGATATCATTAATGTGGATACTTCTTCTTTTCTGACTTTTTGGTATTTAATGTGCTTTGTTTGGAGTTTTGGTCTGCAAAAAGCGCGTGTTGATCGATTCTTCAAAAGATAATTTTCCTTTCAATTAAACCTTTTACGATTCAATTTGTCAAAAAAGACATTGTTATTGCTACTAATATAATCGTAATTTAGGTAAATGCAAAGATTATCAGTCGGGTTGGTGCTGATGTTGTTATGCACCCTCTCTATTTTCGCACAGAATAAAGTGATTTCTGTTTCGGGACGTGTTGTGGAATCTGATTCTAAGGAGCCGGCAGCACAAGCCACCGTTCAATTATTGTCGTTACCCGATAGTGCTTATGCTGCTGGTATAGCCAGTAGTAATAAGGGGCTGGTTTACGCTTCCGAAAGTGAAAGCCGGGAAATATCTGTTGAAGATTTCTTATATCGGTTTCCGTACAAAGTTTGTTCCTGTACAATTGTCAAACAATGTTCCTGAGAAAAAAATGGGGAATATTGCTCTGGAACCTGATGCTGTGATGTTGAGTGAGGCAGTGATTACGGGGACTGCTCCGGAGGTGACGGTGAAGGAAGATACGCTGGAGTATAATTCAACGGCTTATCGTACTCCTGAAGGTGCCATGCTGGAGGAGTTGGTAAAGAAACTTCCGGGAGCGGAGATTGATGATGACGGTAACGTCAAAATCAATGGTAAAGAAGTCAAGAAGATTATGGTGGACGGTAAGGAGTTCTTTGGCGGTGATGTGAAAACCGGTTTGAAGAATTTGCCGGTCAATATGATTGACAAGTTGAAAACATACGATAAAAAGTCCGACTTGGCCCGTGTTACCGGAATTGATGACGGAGAGGAGGAGACGGTTCTTGACTTGAAGGTGAAGAAAGGAATGAACCAGGGATGGTTCGGTAACGCGAATGTGGCAGGCGGGACTGAAAGCCGTTATTCAAGTAATGTAATGCTGAACCGTTTTGTTGAAAACAGTCAGTTCTCATTGATAGGATCAGCCAATAACGTGAATGACCAGGGATTTTCGGGCGGAGGAGGCCGACCCCGGTTCCGGAATAGCAACGGTTTGACCGCCACTAAGATGCTCGGTGCAAACTTTGCCACCCAGACGGATAAACTGGAACTAGGCGGTAGTGCCCGTTATAATTTTAGTGACAGAGACGCTATATCTACTAATTATTCGGAACGTTTCTTGCAGAATGGCAACTCCTATTCTAATTCGAACAGTAAAGGTCGTAATAAGAATACTAACTTTAATGCCGATTTTCGTCTGGAATGGAAACCGGATACGTTGACTAACATTATTTTCCGTCCTAATTTTTCTTATGGAAAATCTGATGGGTATTCGATTTCAGAATCGGGAACGTTTAATGAGGACCCTTTTAACCTTGTGTCTAATCCGAATGCTTTTTTGAATAAGGTGGTATGGGATAGTGAGGATGACCCTTTGAAGGATATCCGTGTAAATGCGAGTAACAGTGAATCTATGTCAGAGAGTAAGAGTCTTTCGGCTAATGCTTCTTTGCAGTTGAACAGGAGGTTGAACAGTCTGGGACGTAACATTACATTCCGTGGTACATTCAGTTATGGTGATAACGACAGTGAGTCGTTTAGTGAAGCATTGACGCGCTATTTTGACGCAGTGGCCGGAAAGCCGGATGATGATAACAGGCGGTATACCACATCTCCTACGAAGAACTATGATTACACGGCAGAATTGACTTATAACGAACCGATAGCGAAAAGCTACTTTTTTGCAGTTCCGTTATAAATTCCAATATAAATATAGTGAAAGCGACAGAAGCACCTATGATCTGATACCGGATGCTGACAAAGGTCAGGTTTGGGACTGGCATTTTGGTGACGAACTTCCTCTGGGATATGAGAATAACAGGGATCAGGATTTGAGTAAATATGCCAAGTATAATTATTATAATCATGATATAAATGCAGGGTTGAATCTTATCAGAGAAAAATATAGATTTAATGTCGGAGTCTCTCTGCAACCGCAGAATACTACGTTGACTTATAAGAAATCGGAACTTGATACTATTGTGAAGCGGTCGGTCTTCAACTTTGCCCCGAATATTGATTTCCGTTATCGTTTCTCGAAGGTGAGCCAATTGCGCTTTACTTATCGCGGACGTGCGAGCCAGCCAAGTATGGAGAATTTGTTGGATATCACCGATGACTCAAACCCGCTGAATATCCGTATGGGTAACCCGGGATTGAAACCTTCTTTCTCTCATAATATGCGTTTGTTCTATAATACTTATAACGCGGACAGGCAGCAGGGGATAGTGGCACATGCTTTCTTCAATGCTACCCAGAATAGCATTACCAATGGTACTACTTATAATCAGGCTACCGGTGGAGTTACTGTGAAACCGGAAAATATCAATGGTAACTGGAATGCGTCGGGAATGTTCGGATTTAATACGGCTTTGAAGGATAAACGATTTACGGTCAGTACTTTCTCTCGTGTCGGATATACGAATGCGGTTGCTTATCTGTATAATCAACAGACAACTGTAAACGCGATAAGAATACAAGTACTACATTGAATTTAGGGGAAGATGTGAGAGGTACTTTTCGGAATGACTGGTTTGAGTTTACGGTGAACGGTTCTATAAATTATAACTTTGAGAAGAATAAGTTGCGTCCGGAGAATAACCAGGAACCGTACACTTTTTGGTTATGGTGCCAGTACGAATATCAATATGCCTTGGAATATGTCATTGTCTACCAATATCACGAACAATGCCCGCCGCGGCTATCGGGATGCCAGTATGAACAGAAATGAACTTATCTGGAATGCACAAATTGCTCAGAGTTTCCTTAAAGGTAATGCGGCAACAATCAGTTTTGAGATTTATGATATATTGAAGCAACAGACTAATATCAGCCGTTCATTGACTGCCGATATGCGTTCTGTTTCTGAATATAATGGTGTAAATAGCTATTGTATGCTTCATTTTATCTATCGCCTGAATATCTTCGGAAATAAAGAAGCTCGCGGAAATATGCGTCACGGAGGTTTTGACGGTGGTGGTCATGGTCCTCGCGGTGGCGGAATGCGGCCCATGCGTTTCTAAGCCATAGCAAATATAGAATAGTGAAGTCCCGGTGCTGCGATGATGAGTTGTCACCGGGACTTTTTGTTTATCCGATAATTTACTTTTATATTTGTTGTTCCGTAGCTCTATAAAGAAGGAGATTTCTATGATTGATTGGAACTATATAGTGAGTCAGATAGCAACTGTGGCTTTTGATATACTCTATTTCGGAGCCATTATCAGTACGATTGTCATTATCATTCTTGACAATCGGAATCCTGTCAAGACTATGGCTTGGATACTCATCTTGCTTTTCCTGCCTATTGTGGGGCTTGTCTTTTACTTTTTCTTCGGCCGGAGTCAGCGTCGGGAGCGTATAATCGGACAAAAAGAGCTACGACCGCTTGTTGAAGAAACCTATGGCGGAATATCTGGCGCAGGACTGTTCCGATATTCCCTATGAATACTCCCGTCTCATCCAGCTTTTTCGTCATACCAATCAGGCTTTTCCTTTCGAGGGGAACAGGGTGTCTGTCTATACGGAAGGCTACACCAAGTTACAGGCATTATTGCGCGAACTTCAGAAGGCGAAACAGCATATCCACATGGAATTCTATATCTTTGAGGACGATGCCATTGGTCGTCTGGTGAGGGATGTATTGATAGAAAAGGCCTCGCAAGGAGTTGAAGTTAGGGTAATCTATGACGATGTGGGGTGCTGGCACGTACCCAATCGTTTTTTCGAGGAAATGCGTAATGCAGGCATTGAGGTGAGAAGCTTCCTGAAAGTGCGTTTCCCTTTGTTTACCAGCCGGGTAAATTATAGGAATCATAGAAAAATTGTAGTGATTGACGGGCGTGTGGGCTTTGTTGGCGGTATGAATCTTGCCGAACGCTATATGCGTGGCTTTTCTTGGGGAATATGGCGTGATACGCATATTATGCTCGAAGGCAAAGCGGTGCATGGTCTACAGACGGCTTTCCTGCTCGACTGGTATTTTGTGGACCGTACGTTGATTACAGCTTCCCGTTACTTCCCGAAAATAGATTCTTGCGGAACTTCTCTTGTGCAGATAGTCACAAGTGAACCTATCGGTCCATGGAAGGAGATTATGCAGGGATTGACCGTGGCAATTACCGGTGCGAAAAAGTACTTCTATATGCAGACCCCTTATTTCTTGCCGACGGAACAAATATTGGCAGCTATGCAAACTGCAGCTTTATCAGGAGTGGATGTGCGTCTTATGTTGCCGGAACGTGCTGATAACTGGATTACACATCTTGGGTCGCGTTCCTATCTGCGGGATGTGATGCAGGCGGGCGTTAAGGTTTTCTTTTATAAAAAGGGATTCCTGCATTCTAAATTAATGGTTTCGGATGATATGCTTTCTACGGTTGGTTCCACTAACGTGGACTTCCGCAGCTTTGAGCATAATTTTGAGGTGAATGCTTTCATGTATGATGTGGAGACAGCGCTTGAGATGAAAGAAATATTCCTTCAGGATCAGCGCGAAAGCACGCAGATATTCTTGAAAAACTGGGTAAGGCGTTCATGGAGGCAGAAGGCAGCGGAGTCTGTTGTTCGTCTGTTGGCTCCGCTACTTTAAATGTTATTCTGTGGTGAAATCTTATCTGAAGAGAGAGAAGTTAACACTTCCGTAAACTCTTCTTTCAATGAAGTGAGGGTTCTCTTCAAAATTATTATCTTTTCCATGTTCCAGTACAAATAATCCGTCTTCTTTGAGAAGGTTATTCTTGAAGATTAACTCCGGTATGGTTTCCAGTTCTTTTTTAGGGCGTAAGGAGGATCAGCAAAGATAAAGTCAAACTGTTCGCGACTGTTATTGATAAACTTGAATACATCTCCGCGTATCGGCAGACATTTGTCAGTCTGCACTTCCTTCATAATTTTGCAGATGAATGAATAGTGAGCCGGCTCCTTCTCAACACTGATAACGCGGTCGCAGCCTCTGGATACCAGTTCGATACTGATACTGCCTGTTCCGGCAAACAAATCGAGTGCAGTGACTCCTTCCTCGAAATCAATATAATTGTTGAGTACATTAAACAGATTCTCTTTGGCAAAATCTGTCGTAGGACGTGCTTTAAAGGTTCGGGGCACATCAAATCTTCTTCGTTTGTAAATACCGCTGATTACTCGCATGTTAATAAGGCTTGCATGTCAATATTAGTTGCAGGATTCATGATGAATACCTGTAAGATGAATTTTCTAAGTTCGTTCATCAGAATTTCTTTGTCGGGAAGGGTGCCGGTGAGATGAAGCTCATCCCGTTCCTGGTTGAATTCTAATTGTTTCCACGCATATAGCAAATAGTAAATACGATCTTCTGTATGGGAGCACTCGAAAGAATTAGCAAGCAGGAGATGTCCCCGTTCGAAACAATAGATGTCGATACCTTCCTCACGTACGGAAACATACATTTTCTTGCTATTGCCCAGTCTGCTTTTTACGGAGAAATATTCAATGAGCGGAGTCGATTGAGAATAAAAACGAGCTTCGGGGTATTGTTCGGTTAGAAAAGAGTATGCGCTTCTGTCTATACCGAAGACAATAACTACATTATTTTTTTTCAGAATATTGTAAATGACCGTTTCATTTTCCCGCTTCTGATGGTTGTGATAGAATAAAAGGTCGGCCTGCTCTTCTTCAAACAAATCCAATGGCACTATTCGTAAAACGCTTGCTAGCCAGCATGATGTTTACCCGTTTGTAAGAATGACCTAAGAAGTCCGATTCGTGAAACACAGCCTTGAGATTGGCTGTAAGAGATAAAGACGTATCAATCTCTTTTTCTATCACTGAGAAGAGTCGTCATGAATCGGGTTATAGATAGAAAAAGAAAATCCATCCGTACTGAGACGGATGGATAATGTATACTGTTCCGATTTATTAAAATCAATCATTATTCCCAGTTACCAGCACCATTGTTTGGAGTGTCGATAGAACCTACCATCTAAGCCGCTATATTTGCCTAGTTTAGAATCCGGTCTTTTAGGTTCAGGTTGATAATTTCCTGTTTGTCGAGTCCGCTCAAATAAGTATCGTATGGAGCTTTCACTTCGAACAAGTATACAGGAGCACCGGATTTAGCGGTATCGTTTCTAACATTCATTTCGAATTGAGCGCCATTTCCGTGAGGGATAAATTTCATAGAATCCGGGTTGAAGCCTTTCGGGAAGATAGTATCCAATACGGCTACCCACATAGTGTCACGCTTGAAGTTTTCCAATCCCCATTTCTTGACTTCGTCATATTTGCCTGTCTTCTTATGCTTTGTTGATGATCGACATTGCTTTCTTTTCAGTTAGTCCGTCTTCCAACTGCTTGTCTGTCAATTGTCCGATTTTCATAACGAACGGCAACTTCTGATTCTTAACGAAGTCAATCAATGTGTCCAATTTAGGAGCATACATTCCGTGGTGAAGCATACGGTATTCCTGCTGTGCTTTACGGATGTCGATCAAACGGGCAATGACTGCTTTTTTCTCTTTCTTTTTTTGCGTTTTCAAAATTGATAGGACCCATAATGCTGTTGTAGCAGATGTAAATCAGTAGCAGCAGCACAAAGCACCAATACAATATTAAATACTGTTTTCATGATAAATTATGTTTTTAGTTGTTATATTCGCATCGCAAAAATAGAATAAATAAATTTAAATACGATAGTTCCTCGAACTTTTTCTCGTACAAAAATGATAAATAACTATTTAGAAAGGCAAATTAAGGAAAATTTTCCTTATCAGCCAACTTTAGAGCAGGAAATTGCTGTAAAATCTCTTTCAGAGTTTCTGCTGTCTACCTTTGGCGGATGAAGTTTTCATCCTCAGAGGCTATGCCGGTACTGGTAAAACATCTCTAGTAGGGGCATTGGTGAAAACGATGAACCAGTTGCAGCAAAAGTCTGTTTTACTGGCTCCAACGGGACGTGCGGCAAAAAGTTTTTTCGGCCTATGCGGGACATTCCTGCCTTTACTATCCATAAGAAAATATATAGACAACAGTCTTTTTCTAATGAAATCAGTAATTTTTCGATTAATGACAATCTTGCTACAAATACTTTGTTTATTGTTGATGAGGCTTCGATGATTTCTAATGAAGGGTTGTCGGGCAGTGTTTCGGTACGGGACGTTTGTTGGATGACTTGGTGCAGTTTGTGTATTCGGGACAAGGTTGCCGTCTTTTTGTTAATGGGAGATACGGCACAGCTTCCGCCGGTGGGAGAGGAGTTAAGTCCCGCGTTGTTTGCCGATGCATTGAAAGGATATGGACTTGAAGTTCGTGAGGTCGATTTGACTCAAGTAGTTCGTCAGGTGCAACAATCCGGCATCTTGTGGAATGCGACTCAATTGCGGCAATTGATAGCAGCAGATGAATGCTATTCGTTACCAAAGATAAAAGTGACCGGCTTTTCCGGATATACAAGCTCGTTCCGGGAGTAGAATTGATAGAAAACTGACCGATTGTGTTATGACCATGACGGAATGGATGAGACGATTGTTGTTTGTCGCTCCAATAAACGTGCAAACCTATATAACAATGGAATACGTGCTCAAATTTTATGGCGTGAAGATGAATTGAATACCGGAGATATGTTGATGATAGCCAAAAATAATTACTATTGGACGGAGAAATATAAGGAGATGGATTTCATAGCCAACGGAGAGATTGCAATTGTTCGCCGTGTCCGTCGTACCCGTGAAATGTACGGCTTCCGTTTTGCGGAAGTCACTCTCAGATTTCCCGATCAGAATGATTTTGAATTGGATGCTAATTTGTTGTTGGATACTCTACATTCAGATTCGCCTGCATTACCGAAAGCGGATAATGACCGGTTATTTTACACAGTGCTGGAAGATTATATCGATATTCGCCAATAAACGTGACCGGATGAAAAAGATGAAAGCCGATCCGCACTATAATGCCTTGCAAGTGAAGTATGCATATGCGGTGAATTGTCATAAAGCACGCAGGGCGGACAGTGGCAGAATGTGTTTTTGGATCCAGGGATATATGACGGATGAATACTTGACTCCCGATTACTTTCGTTGGTTGTATACGGCGTTTACTCGTGCGACGAAGACGTTGTATTTGGTGAATTATCCGAAAAGAACAAGTGGAGTGATTTAGTTGAAAAAAACAGTAGATTAAAGGAGAAGTTCCCAAATCTACTGTTTTCTGATTCTATCTAAGAAGACAAGTTCCTGTCATTAGATTTTTTCAGGCTTTGGCACAAAGAGTTTTAGCACTGTGTTAGTGACTGATTATCGGAAGTTGTTTGGCTGTACGTTGACCATTGTCATTATTTGTATCTGCCACATCCCACCAGATTTTCGTTCCTTGGTTGTCGCCCATCGGCCGGTTGGGGTTAAAGGATTCACTTTTTGCGGGTATTTGATCCGTTTGATGAACTTACCTTCAGGCACGTCACCGTCCGAGTAGCAACATGCAACTGAACAAAGCGGGCCACTG
>VOFJ01000942.1_pt1 | contig 30169 bp, 24 predicted proteins | sample 5384081 | NCBI WGS metagenome assembly VOFJ01 (sample SAMN12384729, study PRJNA508395) | human gut metagenome | isolation source: healthy gut I | host: Homo sapiens | reverse complement strand
CACGCCATCGACGACGCACCGGTGCAGTACGGCGTGGATTTCAAGGCCCCGGACCAGATTCCGCAGGTGAACCGGCTCGTCGAGGCGGCGCGGCTGCTGAACCGTTTCGATCCCGGCAAACCCGACGCGAACGTGCTGGTGGTGTTCGGGACCGAAGCGCTCTGCAACTGGTTCCCCGACACTGCGCAGCGTACCGCTTACGACGTGCGCAAACTGGCGATCGAGGAGAAAGCTGTGGAGCTGCAGCAGGCGGGGTACCTCACCGCGCTCGTGCCGACCGACCTGATTACCGACGGGCGGCTGACCCTCTCGAGGAGCAACCGTCCAGTGCTGGACGGCCACGAGTTCGACGCGATGATCTTCCTTTATCCCGAGTATTCGCGTCCCGGGACGATGGAGCTGATGGAGCGCTATATGGCCGGCGGGGGTAAGCTGATGATCGAGGGTGAAATGAACTACGACTTCGACGGCAATTACGTGAAAGACCGTTTCGGGGCGTGGAAGAAAAAGGCCGTTGCGACGGAGTTCAGCGTCGAGGATATGCCGAAGCTCGGCGTGCGTAAGAACGTGCTCGAAGGGGCCTCGCGCAACAACGACGGCTCGATCGTGCTGACCGACTATCCTTCGTTGTGCAGCGGCGAGCCTGTGGCCTTCTCGGTGGAGGTGGGGCGCGACGTCTTCAGCGGCGAGTATACCGGTATGCTGGCCTTCCTGCCCGAGCGCGGCGAGGTGGTGAAACTGGCCTCGACCGGACTCAGGAGCCTGCGCAAGAACGGCAAGGAGCTGCTCGTGTTCGACGCTCCGGTGAAACTCTATGGCGAGGAGGGCGACGGAGGGTTCCGCCTGACGGTCGTCGATCCCGATGGTGCCAAGCCCGTGCCTGCGGTCAACCGGCTGTTCTGAATGAGGTCTGCCCAGGAATAAGCCGAGGCCGGGACCGGAATTAAACGAGAAGGGGTTGCGCATGCGCAACCCCTTCTCGTCCTTATTCGGTGTGTCCTTGCGTTGCTGTGTTTACAGGGCGGCGATCTGGGCGTCCATCCACGCTAAGCGGTTCGCGTAGTTGGTTTGCAGCGCGGCCACCGCATCGTTCCACGAAAGCTTCTCGTCGTGGTTGACGTCCGAGCGGGCGATTTCGTATTCCCACATACCCCAGTTCTGCCACGCCGCTTTCTGGATGTAGGCGGCTTCGCTGTCGATGAAGGCGGGAATCTGCTCCAGAGAGGGCCTGATCGCCTGCCAGCGCTCCCGGACGCGCTGCCGGAAGGCCGGGTCGCGGAAGAGCCGGGGGGAACCACGAGTGGTTGTTCGCGCTTTCGTCCTTCAGCAGGAAACTGCGGCTGTCGATGAAGGTGGTCAGGTCGAAATCCCACACCGGGCCCGCTTTCAGCTTGCCGAGCCGGTCCTTGTTCATGTAGCAGCTGCCCGGCAGCCGCGTGTCCTGGTTGTGCGTGAGTTCCTGCACGATCCACCAGTCGATGAACGAATCGGTGTCGAGCAGTTCGGCGTATTCGCCTGCGGCGGGGAAATCCGGGGCGTAGAGCAGTGCCTCGACCGCGTTGAAGTAGTCTTTCATGTAGTTGAACTGCGCGGAGTTGAGTCCTTCTTCGTCGGGTTCCTTGAAGTTGACGGGCAGGTCGGCGAAGGCCGAACGGAACTTGTTCACTTCGTCGAAATAACGGTCCAGCTCGAGCAGGTAACCGCCCGTGATCGCATCGCCCGAGGTTGCTGCCGGATCCATTTCCGCGAGGGCCACCCGGTTTTTGTCTATCTTGATCTGCTCGGTGAGCAGGTAGTTGCCCAGGAACCGCCCGTTGAGGATTACGGCCACATAGCGGCTGTCGGGCGTCCAGTCCAGTGCCGTCGCATGCTTCGCGATCTCGAACGCGACGCGGTTGCGCAGCAGGGTTTTGTCGCTCGCATTGGCCAGCAGTGCCCACCGTTTATGTTTGTTCATGCCCATAACCGGTTGTTTCTCGGCGAGCTTGATCGCATAGGGCTTTTTGTCTTTCGCCCAGCTGTTGTTGCCGCGCCCCTTGATTTCGATCTGTCCGGAAAACTCGTCGCAGTCGTTCTCCTGCCGGTCGATGCGCATCGTACCCTGGATCCATGTCTCCTTCGAGGAGACGGGCGCGGCACCTTCGGTGGAGAGCACCAGCAGCGGCAGCCCCGAATAGGAGTGGTTGCGCACCGTGACCTTGAACTCCCGGAATTGGCCCGCGGGGGTGTAAATCCGGTAGGCGATCGCTTTGGTGAAGTCGTTGACCGTAACGCCGCTTTTTTGCTCGGTGCTGCCGACGGTCACCTTCGCGCCGTTCGTCTCAAACGATGCGGCGAGCTGGGTAAGGTCGGTCCGGTAGTAGAGGATGTCGCCCGAAAGGGTGTTCCCGGAGGCGGTGAGCGCCACCTCGGAATAGATCTGGCCGTTGTGTTCCGGGGCGAACGAGAAGGAGAGGAATTTGAGCCTGGCCGGATCTGTCTCGACGACGGGTTTGTTATCGTCCTTGTCGTCCTCCTGCTCCTGGTCTTTACCGGGAGTGGGTTTGGGGGCGGGTTGCTTGACGCAGGACGGAAGGCTTGCCAGCAACAGCAGGACTGTCAGGATGAGTAGTTTTGACAGGATGGTTTTCATGGTGGGAAGGTATCGGTAGTATGACAAAAATAGATTATTTTTTGTCAATAATCAAGCTGGAAATAAGTAACATGCAGGTTAGGAATCGGCTGTTGTGCGAAGTTCCGGAGGCGTAATGAGTAATCGGGGTAACGGGATTCTGGAGCACCGGATACCGAAGCACGGGGCCGTCAGGGTAGCGGACGCTTCCGGGCAGGGGAGTTGCGGGATTATGCGGGGCGGTACAGGAACAAAAGAAAAAGGTGCCCGCTGGACGGGCACCTTTTCCAGTGCATTACAAAATTTTCGGAAAGTCCGGATTAGTTGATCTTGCTGGTGTATTCGATCAGCTCGAGCACTTTGTTCGAGTAGCCCCATTCGTTGTCGTACCAAGAAACGACTTTCACGAAACGCGGCGAGAGCTGGATACCGGCTTTGGCGTCGAAGATCGAGGTGCGGGGATCGCCCAGGAAATCCGAAGAAACTACGGCGTCTTCGGTGTAGCCGAGGATACCTTTCAGTTCGCCTTCGGAAGCAGCCTTCATGGCGGCGCAGATCTCGTCGTAAGTGGCGTCTTTGGCCAGCGTACAGGTCAGATCGACAACCGACACGTCCAGCGTGGGGACACGCAGCGACATACCGGTCAGTTTGCCGTTCAGCGACGGAATTACCTTGCCTACGGCTTTGGCAGCGCCGGTCGACGACGGGATGATGTTGCCCGAAGCGGCACGGCCGCCGCGCCAGTCTTTCATCGACGGACCGTCGACGGTCTTCTGCGTAGCGGTGGTCGAGTGAACGGTGGTCATCAGACCTTCTACCATACCGAACTTGTCGTTCAGCACTTTGGCGATCGGGGCGAGGCAGTTGGTCGTGCAGGAAGCGTTCGAAATGATAGCCTCTCCTTTGTAGGTGTCGTTGTTTACACCCATTACGAACATCGGGGTGTCGTCCTTCGAAGGAGCCGACATCACGACGCGTTTCGCACCGGCTTTGATGTGGGCTTCGGCCTTCTCTTTGGTCAGGAACAGACCGGTAGACTCTACTACGTATTCGGCGCCGACTTCGTTCCATTTCAGGTTTGCGGGGTCTTTCTCAGCAGTTACGCGGATCGACTGACCGTTGACAACCAGATTGCCGTCTTTAACTTCGATGGTACCCTTGAACTGGCCGTGCATCGTGTCGTAACGCAGCATGTAAGCCATGTATTCTACGCTAATCAGGTCGTTGATGCCGACAACTTCAACATTGTCCTTGGCCATAGCGGCACGGAACACCAAACGGCCGATGCGGCCGAAACCGTTGATACCGATTTTAATCTTTGACATAATTGTTTGTATTAAGGTTATTTGAATTGATCTCAGAGCATGTTGCAGTCACAAAAGTACATAAAAAACAAAAACCCTGCAAAAAATAATATTAAATTTTTTTATTAAAGTGAGGGCTGCGGTGCCGTACCCGTTGGCCGGGTTATAATCAGCGGGTTGTATTTTTTTTGTACGGCCGGATTTTGCTGCTGGCGGGGGCTGTTGTTGCCGCTGTGACGGCGGGGATCGAGCGGTGGCCGCGATGAGGGAAAGAGGGGAAAAAGAGGGGAAAAAGAGGGGAAAAAGAGGTATCCGGCCGTGTCGGCTGCACGGTACGTCTGCCGGTATTTCCGTTGGCATGGAAAGCGGAAACCTCCGGATCCGTTGCCGCGACTGGCTTTGCGCGGTTTTTAAGAATATTTATTTTGTATTTGATAGTCAGAAAGTTGCGATTGCTTCGCGGTTTTCTTATCTTTGTTTCAGGCATCGGTTGGTGCTGCTGTGAAATTGTTTAATCCCCAAACCTATCGCTTATGAGAAGAGCTTTATGGTTAGTGGGGCTGCTGCTGTTGGCGGCGGCCTGTACCCGTGAGTCCGGCATCTCTCCGGGAGACGGAAATTCCGACCCTGCCGGAGCGTCGCGCAATCCGGTGATGTCGATGGAGCGCCTGCAGGAGCTGGCGCTCGAGCTTCCCGATGATTTTTCCGACGGCCTCTCCACACGCTCCGCGCGCAAGATGATCCGCGAAGTGGTTCCGGTGACCGATTTTATCGACGGTTCGTTGCTGGAACCTTTCGCCGCGTCTGTCGCGGCATCCGGTACCAAAGCCGCGGCCACGCGTGCCGGAGGAGTTGCCCCTGCGAATGCCTCCCCTGGCTCCCTTTCTGCCGAGGCGGATGTCGCCGCGACGCTGGGGCGTATCTATGTGGTCAATTACGAGGACGACGCGGGCTTCGCGATCCTGTCGGCCGACCGGCAACTGCCCTCGGTGCTGGGATATGCCGACAGCGGCAACATCACCGACACGATGACCAATCCCGGCATCAAACTCTTCCTGGAGCGGCTGCCCGATTTCGTGGCGACTTCGCTATTGTGGGATTCGCTGACCGATCCCGATCCTCCGGTCGATCCCGATCCGGGCGGCGGAGGCACCGACCCCGGACCGGCGCCCGATCCCTCCGATACGACCGTGGTGTACCGCTATCATCACAACCAATTCGTATGCACGACAACTGAGGGCCCTTATGTAAAAGTTGAATGGGGGCAGGGCTATCCATTTAACAACAGAGTAACAACATTATGCCCTAATAAAATGACAGGTCGTGCACCGGCAGGGTGTACGATAACGGCTATGTTACAAATCATGTCTTCCCATTGCTATCCGACCTCTTACATTGAAATTCTTGATCTGACACGTGTAGAATTAGACTGGGCCACTTACATCTCTTATAAAAGAGGGCTTGACTTCGGCAGGGATCCTGCCGCCGAAAATAGAATAGCACGATTTACACATATGCTGGGGATTAATGCAAGTATCGACTATGGCTGTAACGGAAGCGGTGCTGCCGTGAAGAATATAAAAAAAACGTTTGAAGGTTACGGATATCATACCGACGGTGTAATGAGCTATACCTGGGATCGGGTCAGGGAAGATATTGATCATGGCCTACCGGTGTTTACGGCAGCTACTCCCTGAGCGGAGACCGTCATGCTTGGGTAATAGACGGCTATAAATACGGTTACTATCTTACCGATGTGTTTATGGATGTGTATGATGCTAACGGTAATTTAATCAGGGGATATTATCTGGGTGTCGAGCATGAATATCACACGCTGGCCCACTGCAACTGGGGTTGGGATGGAGATGGCAACGGTTATTTCCTAAACGATTGTTACTCTCCGAGTGGTCCGATTATCCGGGATGAAGAAACGGGTAGTGCTCCGGCGAGTTCTCGTCCTTATATAAAGGATTTTGAAATTATCAAAAACGTACATCCATGAAAAGATTACTGATCGCATTACCGTTTTTGGCAGCCTTTGCAACAGCGTGTTCGGATGAGCCGATCCCTTCACCGCCACCTGCATCGGAACAATTGATAACGGAATATGACGATCCGCAAGAGATGATCTTCGGTTCATGGGCCAAAGAAATTGATCCTGTGCAACCGAATCCGTTCACTGACGCGGTGTGGGTCATCTGTTCCGGAGGATGGAATCCGTTGCATCGGGGGCAAGGCTGGATTTCCAGGTCGTCTGATCCGGAACGTTTCGACTCATTGGTGAAAGCGCATGGGGATACCCATTGGAATCGGAGCGATCCGATCAGCATTCCCTGTATGTTCCGTGTAACGGTGTCACTGCATGTGGTCTGCAATCGGGATTATGATGCTGACCATCCGACCGGCACATTGCTGGACGACATACTGACTGTCAAGTATCGGTCTGCGGACCAGATACTGGTAGACGGTGAATATGTATGGACAGGAGTGACTGACCAACAACTTCAAAAAGGATATACAGGCTATGAATTCGATGCCCCGCTAACCGAATTTAACAGAAAACGGCTCAAATTGTTGTCGATGTTGTTTACTTTCTGGCTTAACAAAGCTCCGACTGAGACGGGGGATTACGTCTTCACCTGCACCTGGATCAATGAGGACGGTAAAAAGCTGACCGCCTCGACTGATCCGTTGCGGATTCAGGGGGAACGATGACGGAGGTCATGCATGGGTTGTTGACGGCTATAAAACGGAACGTAATCCGGTCGATGTGTTTATGGATGTGTACGACAGCAACGGCAACCTGCTCCGGGGGTATTATCTGGGCATTGAAAACGAGTATCATGATTTCGTGCATTGCAACTGGGGCTGGGACGGCAACGGGAACGGCTATTTCCTGCACACGTGGCTGTTTCCCAAGAGTCCGGAGATACCGGACGCGGGGACGGGTCATGCGGACGTAAGCATTCGCCCGTATACGAATGATTTGAAAATTATAAAAGGAATCTGGCGATGAGTACACGAATATTCATTTTTCTGGTTTGTTGCATGGGAATGTTCGGGTGTAAGGAGTGGTATCCTGAGCCGACCTATCCGAATTTGATAAAAGAATACGATGATCCCCAGCAGATGAAATTTTACGGCTGGAAGGGGAACGCCAAAAACCCGGCAGGGCCGGTTGCCTTGGAGGATGTGATGTGGGTCGTCGGGAGCGACCATGAAGGTCTTATTTCGCAGGTGACCAATTCCAACCGTTTCGATTCGCTGGTTGTGGCGCACGGCGACGATCATTGGAATAGATGGTTGCAGGTTGGGGGCTATATGTTTCGTGTGACGACAGGTTTGCATATCGTGTGCGACCGGGATTACGACGCCGGCCATCCGGCGGGGACGTTGCTGGACGACCTGATTTCCGTTTACTACAAGGGCCTCGACGATTTTCTGGTCCATGGCGAATACTTGTTGCATTTCGTTACGGAGCAGCAGAAGAGAAATAAGTGGAGTTTTTATGAATTCGAAGAAATGCTGTCGGAGTTTAACCTGAAACGGCATAAACTGATCGGATCCTCTTTCGTTTTCAGGTTGAAAAAAGCTCCCGCAGTAACCGGGGAGTATGTGTTCACCTGCACCTGGACCAACGAGGACGGCAAGAAGCTGACCGCCTCGACCGATCCGTTGCGGATTCAGGGGGAGGAGTGATCCCGGGCCGTTTGCATGCGGGACAGACCGCGCAAAAGAGAACAGGCCTACTCGTGGGGCAGGCCTGTTTGTGTCTTGTCGCTATGTCCTGTGCCGTTATGCCGCCGGCTTATCGGCCGGTTTCGGAGATGTGCAGTCCGCTGCAGGCTTTGGCACGTTTGGCCATTGTCGAGGCGAAAACGAATTCGTTGAGCTCCCGGTTGTCGGAATTCAGGATGTCGTGCTTGTTGCCTTCCCACCACTTCTCCCCTTTGTAGATGAAGATCACGTGTTCGCCGATCTCGAGCACCGAGTTCATGTCGTGCGTGTTGATGATCGTGGTCATGTTGTACTCCTCGGTGATCTCCTTGATCAGGTTGTCGATCACCACCGAGGTCATCGGGTCGAGGCCCGAATTGGGCTCGTCGCAGAAGAGGTATTTGGGGTTCATCACGATCGCGCGTGCGATGGCTACGCGCTTGATCATACCGCCGCTCAGCTCGGCGGGGTAGAGGTTGTTCACATCCTTGAGGTTGACCCTTTGCAGGCAAAAATTCACGCGGTCGCGTTTCTCTTTCGAGCTTTGGTTGGTGAACAGGTCGAGCGGCAGGCGCACGTTCTCTTCGACCGTGGAGGAGTCGAGCAGTGCGCCGCCCTGGAAGATCATGCCGATCTGCTGGCGGATCGCCTTGCGCTCGGTGAACGAGAGGGAGGTGTAACAGACGTCGTCGTAATAGATTTGCCCGCTGTCGATCGCGTGGAGCCCGACCAGCGATTTGAGCAGCACGGTTTTGCCCGATCCGCTCTGGCCGATGATCAGGTTCGTCTTACCGGTGGCGAACGTGGCGGAGATGTCTTTCAGCACGACCCTTCCGTCGAAGGATTTTACGATATGTTCGGCTCGGATCATCTTAAGTCAGCATGATTTGGGTGAGGATCAGATTGAAAATCAGGATCACGATGCTGCTCACCACCACGGCTTTCGTGCTGGCGCGGCCCACTTCGAAGCGAGTTGCCGTTGGCGTAGTAGCCGTAGAAGCCCGAAATGGAGGTGATGATGAAGGCGAAGACCGACGACTTGACCAGTGAATAGGTGATGTAGAACGGCTTGAAGTCGTAGCGGATGCCGGTGAGGTAGGCCTCGGGGTTGACCGCACCGGTCAGCAGCGAGATCACGTAACCGCCCGCCACGCCGATGCCCATGCTCATGATCGTCAGGAACGGGAAAAAAAAGACGGTGGCGATGATCTTGGGCAGGATCAGGTAGCTGGCCGAGTTGACGCCCATGATCTCCAGCGCGTCGATCTGTTCGGTGATGCGCATCGTGCCGATTTCGGAGGCGATGTTCGACCCCACTTTGCCGGCGAGGATCAGCGCGACGACCGTCGACGAGAACTCCAGCAGCATCGACTCGCGCGTGGCATAGCCGATCAGGTATTTCGGAATGAACGGCGACTGCAGGTTCAGCGCCATCTGGATCGTGATTACGGCGCCCATGAACACCGAGATGATCGCGACGATGCCGATCGAGTTGAGCCCGAGGCTCGCCATCTCGACCAGGATCCGCTTGCGGTAGATCGAGAACTTCTCCGGACGGGAGAAGGCCTTGCTCATCAGCATGAAGTAGCGCCCGATCAGTTCAAAAAAGTTTTTCATCCGCCTGTTGCTTTCAGGGTTTCCCGGGGTCGGCCCCCGGTTGCGGTTCTATTGTGGTCCCGGACAGGCCGCAGGACGGGGCGTCCGGTTGTTCTGTTGCTTTGTCGTTCAGTCGTGTTTTTCCGCTGCCGTTTTCCGCTGCCGTTTGCGCAAAAGCACGCTCAATTTCCGTTCCCTTTTTGTGTTCGACGGGATTCTTGCGTGGGAGTACACCCTGATCCCGGCGGGATCTTTATTTTTGCTGCGGTTCCCGGCCGGAAGCATCCGCATCGGTTCCGCTTTCTGTTTCGCGGCTGACCTTGATCTCCTCGTATTCGACGTAGTCGCCCACATCGCCGCTGACACGCTTCTGGGTCATGCGCGTCTGTTCGACGGTCACCTTGCCTTCGGGCTTCGGTTTAGCGTTGCGGGAGTGTCCGCCCCCTCCCCAGGTGTAGGTGCGGAAAAACGGGTTGCCGCCCTGTTCGAACTCCTTTTTGCTTGCGGATGATCCAACGGCGCAGCAGGAGCCGCCCGAGGAGCCCCGCGAGGTAAAAGCCGACGATAAGGAAAAATATAAAGCTCAGCACGCTGTCCATAGTTTATAGGTGGTGTTCCGTTAGCGGGAAGCGGGAGGCCGCTGCGGGAGGCGTACCCGGACGGGCCACCTTCCTGCGGGCGGAGGGCACTCCCGTAGTGCTCCGCACACACTCCTGCAATTCACAAAGGTAACGGTTTTATCCGAAAACACAACGTTGCACGGGAGGACTTCCGTGTGCAGGCGGAGGAAGTTTTGGTAATAATTTTGCAGTGAACCGGATTAAACCTATATTTGTAATCCGTTAAAACGCTATGGAAAACATGGAATTGACAAAGCTGACCGCTATATCCCCGATCGACGGCCGCTACCGCGACAAGTGCGAGGTGCTGGCCGATTATTTCTCCGAATATGCGCTGATCCGCTACCGTGTGCTGGTGGAAGTGGAGTATTTCATCGCGCTGTGCGAACTGCCGCTGCCCCAGCTCGCCGGCGTGGACAAGGCCGCCATGGAGAAGCTGCGCGACGTTTACCGCGACTTCAGCGAAGCCGATGCGCTCCGGGTCAAGGAGATCGAGCAGACGACCAACCACGACGTGAAGGCGGTCGAGTACCTGATCAAAGAGAAGATGGACGGATTGGGATTGCAGCCGTTCAAGGAGTTCGTGCACTTCGGGCTCACCTCGCAGGATATCAACAACACCGCGATTCCGTACAGCCTCAAGGAGGCGACCAACGACGTTTACTATCCGCTGCTCGAGGAGCTGATCGCGAAACTCGTTTCGCTGGCCAAGGAGTGGGGCGAGATTCCGCTGCTGGCCCATACGCACGGACAGCCCGCATCGCCCACGAAACTGGGCAAGGAGATATGTGTCTTCGTGGACCGGCTCAAAAAACAGCTCGCGATGCTGCGGTCGATTCCGGCCCCGGCGAAGTTCGGCGGCGCGACCGGCAACTTCAACGCACACATGGCGGCCTATCCGCAGGTGGATTGGGTGGCGTTCGCGAACCGCTTCGTGAACGGCGTGCTGCGCCTCGACCGTTCGCAGGTGACCACCCAGATCGAGCATTACGACAATATCGCCGCGATCTTCGACGGGTTCCGGCGTATCAATACGATCCTGATCGATATGTGCCGCGACATCTGGACGTACGTGTCGATGGAGTATTTCAAACAGAAAATCAAAGCCGGCGAGGTGGGTTCGTCGGCCATGCCGCACAAGGTGAACCCGATCGACTTCGAGAATGCGGAGGGCAACCTCGGTATCGCCAACGCGATCTTCAACCACCTGTCGGGCAAACTGCCCGTATCGCGTTTGCAGCGCGATTTGACCGATTCGACCGTGCTGCGTAACGTCGGCGTGCCGATGGCGCATACCGTGGTGTCGTTCAAGTCGATCCTCAAGGGGCTGAATAAGCTGATCATCAACCTCGATAAGATCAACGAAGACCTCGAAAACAACTGGGCCGTGGTAGCCGAAGGTATCCAGACGATCCTGCGCCGCGAGAGCTATCCGAACCCTTACGAGGCGCTCAAGGCGCTGACCCGGACGAACAAGGCGATCACGCACGAGGATATCCGCAAGTTCATCGATACGCTCGATGTCTCGGAGAGCGTGAAGGAGGAGCTGCGCCGCCTCTCGCCGCAGACCTATACCGGCGTGTGCAACTATTAGCCTCAGGATATGGCAAAGCGGGCGGCGGGAGCGATCCTGCCGCTTTTTTGTGCCGCAAAAGTGTTTTTCGTGCGGTCTTCAGGTGTTTTGCATGCGTCTGCTGTGCGCTGTTTATGTGCTGTTTGTTATCGCCGCTCGGTACCGGGCGAATTTTATGCACGAGGGCGGCCATCTTGGAACGGAATGTGTATGGATTACAACCGTCTGATCTTCCGGAAAGGAGGCCTATGGCGGAAAAACGATAAGCCGATGGTGGAGAAGGTGACGCCCCGGGAGTGGGGCGAATTGCTCGAAGTGTGGGAGAGCGCCGTGCGCGCCACGCACGATTTCCTCAGCGAAGAGGATTTGCAGTTCTATAAAAAAGCGATTCCGGAACGTTATTTGCCGGAATTATGCGTATATTGTTTACGGAATGAGGCCGGGCGCATGCTGGGCTTTTTAGGCGTATCGGCCTCGGAGATCGAGATGCTGTTCGTCCGCGACGAAGCGCGGGGACGGGGCGTGGGCCGTGAGTTGCTGGAGTATGCGACCGGGGTATTGGGCCTGACGCGGCTCTGGGTGAACAGCCAGAACGGGCAGGCCGCCGGCTTTTACCGCCGGATGGGATTCCGCGAGACCGGGCGTTGCGAGCGGGATCCGGAAGGGGAAACCCTATCCGCTGTTGCGGATGGAACTGCCCGGGGGCCGGTAAACGGGCCGGAGGGCGCTGAAGTCCGGTGTGCATGGTGCGGATGCCGGAAAGCTCAGGCGTTGCCCGAAGGACGGGGCGCACCGGTTCCGGTGCCGTTGATTGTGGAATGATTTGTTTGAATCAGGATAGGAAATAATTGTCAGTAAGAAAAATTGTCTAATCGATTAAAAGTAACGAAAGATGAAAAAGTACAAATGCGAAGTGTGCGGATACATTTACGACCCCGCCGTAGGCGATCCCGATAACGGTATCGAACCGGGTACACCGTTCGAAGATCTGCCTGAAGATTGGGTGTGCCCCGTTTGCCAGGAAGGCAAGGAGGTTTTCGAAGAGGTTTAAGCGGTTCTCGTACCGTCAAAAAGCAGGAGCGTCCCCGACGGGCGCTCCTGTCGTATTTGGATCAGAGCTGCGGAATGCATCACCGGTCAGGAACAAGCACGAAGCAAATGCAGGCGGGGATAGACGGCCCGATGCGTCTCTCGGGGTCCGCGATGATACGTGTTTCCGGGCTGCATGACTGTGCGCGTGCGCATATTCTCCGGTTGGGGTATGTTCCTGTATTTACTGATATGGTTATATTAACTATATGATTATTAAATGTTTATATTATTTAAGCCCGGTGAGAGGGCGATCTCGCGGCCGTTCCAGACGAAGCGCCCGGTGAGCGTGCCGGGAAGGGTCACTTTGCCCCGGAGCCCGCCGTGGCCGGAAACGGTGCTGTTCCGGCCGCCGCTGTTCCGGTTGCCGGGCTGCGTACGGCGCAGTTCGACCCGGATGTCGCCCTGCGGGTGCGGCACGACGCCGGAAATCCGGTTCAGGTGCCCCGGGTGCGGCTCGATCCTGACGCTGGCGAAACCGGGGGCGTCGGGTTCGACGCCGAGGATCGTCGCGAGGAAGTCGTAATTGGGGCTGGAGCTCCATGCGTGGCAGTCCGACCGGGTCGGTTCAGGATTCTCGGCGAAGGTGCTGAGGCCCATGTCGATCATGTCGTACCATGGTTGCAGCATCGTGCTGTAACGGTTGGCCAGCCCGGTCTTTTTCAGCGCGCGGGTCAGATAGAAACGGTAGTAGAAAGTGGCCTGCGAGATGGTCGTGTCGCTGTCGATGCGGTTGAAGACCTCCTGCTGCTGTTCCGCGGGAATCGCATCGGTGAGGATGCCCATGATGTTCGCGTGCTGGCTGAAGGTGGGACTGCCGATGTAGTCGTGCAGCATGCCGCGCTGCTCGTCCCAGCACTGTTCGTAAGTGGTGGCGGCCAATTGCCTGCCGATCGAATCGTAGCGCGCGGCACCCGCCCGGTCGCCGAAGCGGGCGAGCAGTTCGGCCCCGTCGCGCATGGCCGAGGAGAGGTTCAGCGTAATGATCGACGACCCGGCTTTTTCACCTTCGGGCGGGCAGCCGGGACGTTCGGGCACCCACCAGGCGCGTACCCAGTCGACGAAACTCCAGTGCGGCATCCGGCTGCGGAGCATACCGGTTGCGGGGTCGATCTGGCCGACGTACCATTCGAGTACGGACCGTATCCCGGGCAGGAACTGCCGCACGAACGCCTCGTCGTCGCGGTGCATCCAGTAGTCGTGCACCATGTTGATCCAGTAGAGCGAGAAGGGCGGGATGTACTGCATCTGCAGGTTCGGGTAGCGGCTGGCGGTGATTCCCTCCGGCGAGCGCGAGAGGTCGAAAGCGCGGATCGCCTGCCGCATGAGGCGGTCGTCGCCCGATACGTAGAGCGAAATGAGCGCCTGGATACGCGTGTCGCCCACGTACTGCAACTGTTCGTAGTAGGGGCAGTCGAAATAGGTTTCCATCGCGCAGAGGCGTGCTGTGCGCCAGCCCACCTCCCAGATCTTGGCCAGCCCCGGGTCGTCGCACGAGAACGAACCGCGTTCGGTGAAGGGGTATCCGGTGAAGCGGCCGTAGAGGTCCTCGATGGTGAGCGGGTCGCCGGCGGTGGTGATGTCGAGCTGGATGTAGCGGTAGGTGCGGAACCACACCGGGCGGTAGAGGCGTCCCTCGGCGCCGTCCGGGCGGACGATGTCGTAATGGGTCAGTTCGATCGTACGGCCGTCGATCTCGTTGCGGTTGCCTTTTTGTTTATGGCTGTCGAAGAGCGCTTCGCCGTAGGCGAGGCGTACCGTCGCGCCCTTGCCGCCGCTGAGGATCAGTTCCGGATAGGCATTGGTCAGGAAGGTCTGGTCGAGCAGGATCGAGCAGGTGGTGCGGGCGGGAATTTGCAGCGGGTCACAGCCCGAGATGAAGTCGCTCACCCGGGCGAGTCCTTCGCTGCGGCGGATCTGCGGGATGCGCAGCGGGGTCTCCTCCATCAGCGGAATCTGGCGCGGCACGAGCGCCCGCTGGTAACCGCCGTAGATCGAATGGCCGAACGGGATGCCTTCACCCTCGGCACGCACGGCGTGCCACGAACTGTCGTCGTAACCGGGCTGTTCCCATCCCCACGGATAGCGGCTGCCGTCGATCTGTTCGAAGAATCCGACGTAGGAAACCGGGGTCGGGGCGATCGCTTCGTTGCGGAAAACCTTCCATTCGCCCGGGGTGTTGACGGCCGATTCGGCCTCGGTGTTACCCTGCACGAGCAGGCCGCTCATGAACGATACCTGCGCCTGCGGTTTCAGCTCGCCGCCGTTCCACACCTGCACCGCAAGCGTGTTGCGGCCCGCATGCAGCAGCGGTGCGATGTCCACCGTCTCGTAATACCAGCTGCGCAGGTCGCCGCGCGCCGAACCCCAGCAGGCCGGGGTGCCGTTCACGAAGAGGCGGTAGCGGTTGTCGGCCGTGATGTTGATGACGAACGTTTCGGGCCGTGCGGCCAGGTCGAAGCTGCGCCGGAAATGGTAGACGCCGAAGTCATAGGGCGACGATTCCCCGTCGCGGGCCCAGCGGGTTTCCCATGTGGCCGTCAGCAGGCCGGAGTCGGGAGCCGCGGTGCGGACGGCGGGAAACGCGGCGATCGGCCGGGTGTTGCGTATGGCGGTTTTCGGTTCCGCCGTCCCGGCGGCGCCGATGACGGTGGAAGGCGAGGCGGCTGCACGGATTTCCGGGGAAGAGGCGCTCCAGCAGAGCAACAAGCCGAGGCAGGCAAACGGGAAGGTCGGTTTCATCGGTATGGGTCTTTTTGAGGTTTAGCGGTTTTGTCCGAGTCTGGGTTCGGGTGATTCAGGTCGTTTGGGTAGGTGCGGTAATTTGGTCGATTCGGGTTCTTCACGTCATTCAGGTACTCCGGTCGGACCGGCAGGCTCGGGCTATTCGGCTGGTGTCGGCCGCACGGATGGTTGGGGCACCCGGACGGTTGGGGAAAGGGGGCGGAAACTGAACCTTCCCGGAGTGCGGAATGTCCCGGGAAAGGGGCGCCTGGCGGGGGGGGACGCTCTGCAACCGGCGGAAACTCACCGGAAAAATCGGATGGGTTCGTTTTTTTTGCACGGCGGCGGAATTTTTTTTCGCCCTTCCGCGCGACGGCCGGAAACCCTTTCAAGCCCCGTAAATCCTAATGCCGGACCCTGTAAGCAAAGATAGCAAAATCGTTCGGAATACCGCCCCGTGAAAACAGTTTTTCGCGCTAAAAAGAGGGTAAACGGCTTATAGCCAAAATTCAGGCAGGGAATTTGATATTATCCCCTGCAAATGGGTAATTACTGATAAACGTATAGAGACTCCCAATAACTTTATTCAATATTTTAATCTTTTAAAGCTATGAAAAACTTATTCCTTGTGATGGCAGCCAGCCTGTTCGGCCTGAGCGCATCCGCCCAAGTCCTGATTACCGACGCCGAATACCTTTCGCGCCGTACGGAACGCGTCGAAGCCCGCGCTGCGCGGAATTCCGCCGACCTGAAGCGCATGGACTCGATCGTGATGTCCAAAGGCTACCGTTTCGTGCCCGACCAGTTCCAGCAGATGCCCGCCGGCGTGGCACACACCATTTACAATCCCAACTTCATGCTGACGGTAAAACCGTCGTATGTGGACATCGACCTGCCGTATATCCAGAACGCCGTTGCAGGTCCCGCCATCATCACTTCGCTCAATGCGCTGATGCCGCAGGTGCAAGGCTATGCCGCCGTGCAGAACTCCGACGGCTGGACGATTACCTTCCAGACCGATGCGATGACCGAATACACGTATACTTTCACGCTGACGATCTATTCGCTCACGCAGGAAGGCGTACTGACCGTCGCTACCGACCAGTTCAATACCGTGACCTACCAGGGTACGGTCAAAGCGCTGTTCTAAAAGTAAAACCACTACGGCGATGAAAAAAGGGATTTTGTCGGTTTTGATGCTGCTCGCGGGAACCGTGGTTTTCGCCCAGCGGCCCTCTCTGCCGGTCACTTCTGCGGAGTTCGCTCCGGGAACGGTGCGCCGGCAGGCCCGGGCCGAAGAACGGGCCGAACGCAACGCACGTTTCATAGCCCGGCAGGACAGCCTGGTGCAGTCACGCAACTTCCAGTTCCTGCCCGTCAGCGTGCTCGAGGTGCCCGGCGGAGGCGAGCAGACGATCAACAACATCTACTACTACCTCGCCGTTTTCCCCGACCATATCGAGGTGCACCTGCCTACGCTGAGGGGCTACCTGAATCCTTATGTCGAGGTACTCAATTTCGATGCGCCGCGACCGAAGGATTACAAGGCTTCGAAGACCCAGTCGGGCTGGAATATTTCGTTCAATGCGGCCGACGGGGAGGGGAATGTCTACACATTCGGCATCAACCTTTTCACGGCTACGGGCGAGGCGATCATGACGATGCTGACTCCGCGGAGTACCATCAAGTACGTGGGGTCGCTGGCGGCCAATGAGCCGCTGCTGAACACGCCGCCGTCCGGGGCGAGGTAAGCGCAGGTATTGAAACAAGGAAGGCCCTCCGCATTTGCGGAGGGCCTTTTTGTCTGGGTCCTTCCCTTTTGAACTTTTCCCTTTTTTGGAAAGGTAAGGCCATTTGCGGGTCGCTCGCTTCGGAACCGGTGACCTGCTGAAGCACTCGGTCGCGGGGGACTGAACTAGCCAGGATCGGACAAGGAGCCGAAGACGAAACCGGAGCGATAAGCCGCATGTATGAAGAGCGAGATGCGTGACGAATCGGATCCGGTTGATGTCGATAATCTCGTGGCTTAGTGAACGCATGGTTGCCTCCCGTGCGCGGAGCGTCCGGGGGGCGGGGACTACCGGGGCAGGCGGATGCCGATACGGGCGAGCAGGCCGTCGAGGGTGGCGTTGAGCTGCGGGCTCGCGTTGGTGTAGTAGACTGTGGCGCCGAACAGCAGCGAAATGACCAGCGTGCGTACGGCGGCGTCGAGGATGAAATTGCCCAGGTAGGGGATCAGTGCCGAGAGGCCCACCATGGCCCCTGTGAGCAGCACGATCCAGCAGTCGGTGGCGGCGAACGGTTGGATGCGGAAAAATTTCCACACGAAACCGATGCGGATCAGGTTGTAGACGATCACGGTGCTCATCGTGGCGATCGCCGCACCGTTCATGCCCAGCGACGGGATCAGCGCGGCGTTCGACGCGACGGTCATGCCCACCAGCAGCACCGAGAAGGTGAAGTCGTAGCGGTAGCGCTTGCTCGTGATGAGGATCACTCCCGTGAGGCCCGCGTACATTTCGAAGATGCGTCCCAGTCCCAGGAAAAGGAATACGTAGCGTCCGGCCGAGTAAGAGGCGGGCATCAGCGAGAAGATGTTGTCCAGGTTGATCCAGATCGCGAGGAAAAAGAAGCAGCCTACGATCAGGTTCATCAGCGACACGTCGCGGTGGATGCGCTGCATGCCGGCCATATCGCGCTCTTTCCACAGGTTCGTTACCACCGGCGTGGCTACCTTCACCATCGAGCGGTAGGGGATCAGCATCGCGCTGACCATGTACATCATGATCGCGTAGATACCGCCCTGCATCAGCCCTTCCATACCTGCCAGCATCGTCTGGTCGATCACGTTGGTCAGGAACACCGACGCGCCGCCGAGGTACTGCCACAGGCCGTAGATGCCTGCGATCGTGACGAGCTTTTTGGTGCGCGAGGTAATTACCGGATGCAGGTGGGATTCGCGCAGGTAGAGCGTGTAGAGCAGCAGGATCAGCATCGGGACGAAGTAGATCGCGATGTAACCGACGATGAACTGTTCGAAGTTGAGCACCCCCCAGCGCATAGAGCGAAATTTCGGCGGTAATCAGCAGCCGCAGCAGCACTTCGTTGACCGCCGACGAAATGATCGTGCGCGAGAGCGCCTGCAGCCACGCGCTGTAAAAGTTATAGAAAAGGGTCGCCAGCCCGAGCGGGATCAGCAGCAGGTAATATTCCGACAACAGGGGGGACTCCTTGGCGAAGTAGTTCATCACCGGTTCGCGGAAGATCAGGAAGAGCGCCGTGAAGAGCACGAAACCGACGCTGACCCCCAGTGCCGACCAGAAGAAGAGGCCGTTGTGACGTTTGTCCGCCGTGCGGAAAAACGGGAAGAACTTGACGACCGTCGAGTTGATGCCGAGGGCCGAGAACTGCGCGTACATCACCGCCAGAGAAACGAGGATGCTGGTCAGGCCGACCTGCTCCTCGCTCAGGAAGTTCGGGAACAGCAGAATCTTGTTGACATAGCCCACCACAACTCCCACATAGGAGAGGACGGTGATCGCGATGCTGTCCCGTTTGACGATGCCCATGGCGCTTCGGTTTCGGTGTTGGTGTTCGGTTTGCGTGGCGGTCCGATCCGGGGGCTCTCGGCTGCGGCTCGGGCAGCGGCCGAGAGCATTCGCGTTTCGCCGCTGTGCGGTCGTGCCGCCGGGAGCCCGCTGCCGGTGGTATGCTACATTCTTTCCGGTACGCCGATGCCCAGCAGGCGCATCGATGCGGAGAGCGTGCGGGCTACCGTCGCGGCCAGCGTCAGGCGCAGCGCCTGCTTGGCCGGGTCGCTTTCGCGGATCACCGGGAAGTCGTGGTAGTAGCTGTTGTAGCTTTTGGCCAATTCGAACGCGTAGTTCGCGATGATCGACGGGGCGAAATTATCGGCGGCGGCGGTTACCGTCGCGGGGTAGTCGGTCAGCATGCCGATCAGCGCCACCTCCTCGGGAACGAGCAGCGAGCCGTCGACCTGCCCGGCGGGGGCGATGCCCTGTGCGGCGGCTTTGCGCAGCACGGACTTGATCCGCGCGTGGGTGTATTGGATAAAAGGGCCGGTGTTGCCGTTGAAGTCGATCGACTCGCGCGGGTCGAAGAGCATCGTCTTGCGCGGATCGACCTTCAAAATAAAATATTTCAGTGCGCCGAGGCCCACCATGTGGCAGATGTCGGAGATTTCCCGTTCGCTCAGGCCGTCGAGCTTGCCCAGCTCCTGCGACATTTCGCGGGCCGTGGAGACCATCTCGCCGATCAGGTCGTCGGCGTCCACCACCGTTCCTTCGCGCGATTTCATCTTGCCTTCGGGTAGTTCGACCATCCCGTACGAGAGGTGTGTGATCTGGTCGGCCCATGGGTAGCCCAGCTTGCCGAGGATCAGTTTCAGCACCTGAAAATGGTAATTCTGTTCGTTACCCACGACGTAGATCATCGCGTCGAGGCGCTCCTCCTTGAAACGGGTGAAGGCGGTGCCGAGGTCCTGGGTCATGTAGACCGACGTGCCGTCGCCCCGCAGCAGCAGTTTCTGGTCGAGACCGTCTTCGGCCAGGTCGATCCAGACCGAGTTGTCCTCCTTGCGGAAGAAGACGCCCTTGGCGAGCCCCTCTTCGACGAGCGACTTGCCCAGCAGGTAGGTCTGCGATTCGTAGTATACCTTGTCGAAGTCGACGCCCATCGCTTCGTAGGTCTTGTCGAAACCCTCGTATACCCAGCCGTTCATCGTCTCCCACAGCTTGTAGACTTCCGGGTCTTTGGCCTCCCACTTGCGCAGCATCTCCTGGGCCTGCTGCATGACCGGGGCCTCTTTTTTCGCGTCGTCCTCGCTTATGCCTTTGGCGGTTAACTCTTTGATTTGTTGTTTGTAGGCTTTGTCGAAGGCGACGTAGTATTTGCCCACGAGGTGGTCGCCCTTCATTCCCGACGAGGCCGGGGTCTCGCCGTTACCGAACAGCTGCCAGGCCAGCATCGACTTGCAGATGTGGATGCCGCGGTCGTTCACGAGGTTCGCCTTGATCACTTTGTTGCCCGCTTCGGAGAGTATCTGCGCGACCGAGTATCCGAGCAGGTTGTTGCGGATGTGGCCCAGGTGCAGCGGCTTGTTGGTGTTGGGCGACGAATATTCGACCATCACCGTTTTGCCGGTGGGGGAGCCTTTGCCGAAATCGGCGTCGGCCACCACCTCGGCGAGCCTTTCGCCCCAGAACGCGTTGCTCAACGAGAGGTTCAGGAAGCCCTTGATGACGTTATAGCCTTTGATTTCGGGAACGTTTTTCACCAGCGCTTCGCCGATCTCCGTGGCGGTTTCTTCGGGTTTTTTGCGGCTGAGTTTCAGCAGCGGGAAGACCACGAGCGTGTAGTCGCCCTCGAATTCCTTGCGGGTTTTCTGGATCTGGACGGCGGCCGGATCGGCCGGCCCGTATAGTGCGGCGATGGTGTCGGCCGCCTGCTGTTGCAGGAAATTTTCAATGTTCATGGGTGATACGGTTGCGATTTTGTCGTCAAAGATAGCTATTTTTGCGCGGAAGCGCATCGCGTCGTACGTTTTTTTGCCTGCCCGTACCGGCAAAGGAGGCGGATGAAGCAGGCGTACGGTCCGGGCGGCCCGGATAACTCCGGGAAAACTGTAAAACATCCCGGCGCTGCCGGAAGGTATGGGTGCATATCCGCATGTAACCTGAAATTTAATATCCGAACCTGTGAAAATAGCAACGATCGACCTCGGCGAGAAGCCGCTCTTTCTGGCTCCGATGGAGGATGTGACCGACCCTTCGTTCCGCTTCATGTGCAAGCGGTACGGGGCCGATATGGTCTATACCGAGTTTATCCCCAGCGACGGGTTGATCCGCGACGCGTCGAAGGCGCTCGCCAAACTCAACATCTTCGACTACGAACGGCCGGTGGGCATCCAGCTGTACGGCCACGAGATCGAACCGATGGTCGAGGCCGCGCGCATGGCCGAAGCGGCCGGACCCGACCTGATCGACATCAATTTCGGCTGTCCGGTGCGCAAGATCGCCGGGCGCGGGGCAGGCAGCGGCATGATGCGCGACGTGCCGAAGATGGTCGAGATGACGCGCCGGATCGTCGGGGCGGTGAAACTGCCCGTGACGGTCAAGACGCGGCTGGGGTGGGACGACGATTCGAAGAATATCGTCGAGATCGCCGAGCGGTTGCAGGACGTGGGCATTGCGGCGCTGACGATCCACGGCCGCACCCGGGCGCAGATGTACCGCGGCGAGGCGGACTGGACGCTGATCGGCGAGGTGAAGCGCAATCCGCGCATGACGATTCCCGTCATCGGCAACGGCGACATCGGTTCGCCGCAACAGGCCGCCGGGGCGTTCGACCGCTACGGCGTGGACGGCGTGATGATCGGGCGGGCCACCTACGGCCGTCCGTGGATCTTTACTGAAATACGTCATTACTTGACCACAGGTCGGCTTATGCCACAGCCCTCGGTGCGCGAGCGGGTCGAGCTGGCGAAACTGCACCTGGACAAGTCGCTGGAATTCAAAGGGGAAAAGGGGGGGCGTGCTGGAGATGCGCCGCCACTTGTCGTGTTATTTCAAAGGACTGCCCGATTTCAAGGCGACGCGGCTGAAGCTGGTGACGCTGTTCGATCCGGACGAAATCCGCGCGACGCTCGACTATGTGGCCGAGACGTGGGGCGACTTCGACGCGTCGGAGATCGTGCCGCAACCGCTTTCGCACAACGTGTGAGTAGCGGGCGAACCCGTGCAAGGTTCCGGCGTCGTACGTCCCGGAGCGCGGCGAACGGGAAACCGGAGCGGCAGCGAAAGAGGCGACGAAGCGATAAGGCAGAAAAAAACGAGGCGGCCATGATCGGCCGCCTCGCTGCTGTTCGTATGTCCCGTACTTCGGTCGCCTTATTTAGGTTTGCCGGGCCGTCTGGCCGCGGCGGAGCCGCTGTACGGGGTATCGTCAGGTTGTTACAGGGAGGGATTGGTGGTTGTACCTGTAGTCCAGGTATTGACACCCGGAACGATGGTGATCGCCGTAGCATCCGAAACGAGGGTCAGGTCGTAGGTGTATTTCATGCCCGGAGCCCAGGTTCCTGTGAGTTCCACATTTTCTTTGGTTACGTCGAAGCTCTGTTCGGAGTCGCCGGAACCTATCGTAACCGTATAAACCACCTTGAGTTTCGCGCCGGTGAGCGTCTGAGGCATCAGCATCAGTGCGCCGTTGGTGCCTGCGATCGGATCGCTGGTCGTTTTGGCGATCGCTGCAGTGCCGTTCGTCAGGTAGGCGTAGCCTTCAGCGCCTTTGACACCGCTCCATGAGCCTTCGATGGCAGTGCCTTCAGTCGCGGAAGTGGCGAAAGTATAGGTACCCGCGTTCTGGATGCCGCTCAGCTCGATCGTCTTGACCACTGCGGTAAAATCGGCGTTTGCACATTTGGCCGAGAAGAGGATTTGCGAGAGCGCGTGGTTGAAATTCAGCGCCACGCTGCCGTTGTTCGAAGTCGCGTCCTGGCTGGTGCGCTGCGCCACGACCAGGTCCGCCTGGGATGCTTCTGCCGCTACCGTGTAGGTAAAGCCGGGCCAGCCTGCAGCTGCCGGTGCTGCATAGGTCACACCGGTAGTAGGCGCGTAAGCGAAGAAGGAGACCTTTTTGCCCTGCGGCCAGTACTGCGGGCCGGTATAAGGCCAGCTGTAAGGGCTGCTCTCGCCGGTACGCGATACTATTTGCGATGCGATGAAAGGGGTGGGTTCATCGGTCGAAGCCGTACCCGGGAACGCGGCAGAGGTGGTGTAAGCCGTCATCTGGAAAGCTGTCAGGTTGTCGGTCTTCGTTTCCGTAGCTTTGACCGATTTACCCACGAAGGTTTTCAGTTTGATCGGGGTGTTGCCGTCGCCGTTGGGGGTATCCACGACTTCGCTCTTCGAACAACCTGCCATAGCTGCTATGGCAAGAAGCATCATCATTTGTTTTTTCATAAATAAAAAGGGTTTGGTTGGTTAATGAATATTGATTAACTGGTTGGTTTTCTGGTTGTAAGTTCGCCTGTCCGCGGTGCTTCGGGGGTGGTTGTGCGGCGCCGGTATCCTATGGGGCTGCCCACTGTCGTACGGCGGCCCGGCACAGCGCGGGTGCCCAGCGGGAGCGGAACGATCTCCTCGCCCCAGTCGCCGACCCCGACATCCATACCGCCTCCGCCTTCGGGCGGGGTGTACTCGATGACGATCTGGTCGGGAACCGGCGTAGGTGCGGGCGGAACTGTCGTAGGGTCGGACGGTTCTGCCTGAGCCACCACTGTCGTGACGTCGGTCTGTACCACCTGCTTCGATGCGTCCGGCAGCATCAGTTCGAGCGTGATCGTGACCGGTTTCGGCTCTTCCTGCAGGACGGCGGTGCCGAAGCAGGTAAAGGTGGCCGTGACCACGTTGCCTTCGGTTCGGGCGCAGTCGGCCGGGATGTACGAAGCCGCGGCCACGGGTCGCTGGCTGCCGAGCATGATCGAGCAGGGAACGCCTGCGACGGCGCCGCGGACGCGCTGCACGAACTCGCCGCCGACGACCTGCTGGCACAGGCAGTATTGCGAGACGAGCGCAGCGGGCTTGACCCGCAACGCCTGCTCGCTGCCGCGCGAGGTTTCGCCGCCCACGGACAGTTCGCCGATCGATACGCCGAAAAGCTTGTCCGGACGGTTTACCACCGGAGTCCCGGCGGCCGGTTCGGCGCGTGCGTCGAGCAGGCCGCCGCCCGATCCCACGTTCGCCAGGGAAGGGTCGACCGTGGTTACCGTGCGCGTGTAGGCCCGGATCGTACCGAAACTCTTCTCGCCGTCGATCAGGATCGTCTCGGAGTCGTTGTTGAACATCACTACTGCGTAACGGCCCGAAGGCAGTTCGACGGTGCCCCCGTCCGGAGCGATATTGTCGACGTAGGGAGTGCCCTCGCGGTCGAGCGGGTAGAAGATCACCCGCATACCTTCGGGTTTGGCGCCCACGCCCTCCCAGTCGAAAGAGACGCGTACCGGGATGCCCCGGTAATCGTAGGTGAGCGTCTTGCGGCAGGCGTTGCAGCACAGGGCGGCGAGGCAGGCGGCGGTGACGGCGGCGGCGCGGAGGATATGTGGCCTGCGGATATTCATAACCGTCCCCCTTTCCCGCCGAAACGCCACAGCAGTGAGATACGGGCTTTGGTCAGCCCGGTATATCGGATGCGTTTGGTCTGTTGGTAGACATAGAGGCCGTCCCGCGGTTCGTAAGTTTTGTAACTGGAGCCGATCATGCCGGCGCCGACGGCGAATTCGACCCCGAAACTGCGGCCTACCGGAAGCTGGTAGCCGTAAGTGATTCCCGCCGACCAGAAATCCCCCTGGTAGCCGGTCTTCCGGTTTTCGAGGTCGTAGAATCCCGCGCTGCCGTACAGGCCGACGTAATGGCCGTGGAAACGCCCGGGCCCGGCGAAGCGGAACCGCACCTCGGGGCCGGCGGCGAACAGCTGGTAGTAGCGGTGGGCTCTTTCGTTCGACCACCAGGCGCACAACGCTTCGAGGCCTACCGACCAACGGTGGCCCAGGCCGAGTTCGGCTTCGAGGTTGGGGGCGAGTGCCGCCCAATATAAAAGGTTGGTTTTGATTGCCCAGCGGGCGGGCGGGGAATCCTGCCGCTGGCGAGGGTCGTTTTGTCCGACCGGTGAAAGGGATGCGAAGTGAGTGGGTGTGGAAGGGGACGATGCAGAAGCCGTTGAGGGGGGGCCGGCGGTTCGGGACGGAGAGGCCGGGGGGGAGCCGTTTCCGGGAGCGATGCCGGAACAGGAGGGAGCGCCGGTTGCGGGGGTGTCGTCTGCGGGGTTGCGGACCCGTGTAACGGAGGCTTTTCCTCCGCTGTGTAGATGACCTCTTTTTCGGGAGCGTCCGCGATGGCGGCGGAGAAGGCGTCCGATCGGATTCCCGCGGTCAGGACGTCCGGAACGGAATCTTTCCAGTAGATGCGCACGATGGCCCTGCGCAGCGACGGGAAAAGCGTCGATTGCAGGTAGCGGTACGACTGGCTGTCGATTAGTATCCGGAACCGGTTTTTGAGCTCCTCTTCCGACAGGCCTGTGTCGAACAGATTTGCTATCTGGTCGCGGGAAGGCAGATCCGGCATATCGGATAACCGGCGAAGGAGACCGGCCCAATCCTCGCCCTGCGGATGAATATAAATTCTGTACTGGTTCAGGTGCGGATATTTCCAGACCAAATAACCTTTGACGGCCCGGCCCCGGTCACGCGCCAGCTGTCCGTTGTGCCAGCCGTAACCTTCCATGGAAGAGTAGGAAAAAATGCCGATCGAATCGATCCGTGATGCGCAGCAGGAGGGTCCGAGCCAGTTTCGCAGCGTATGCAATGCGCTGGAGTTGTCGCGGTAGGCGCTGTCGAGCAGCGAACGGTCGAAACGGAAACTGAGTTCGACATGCTGTACGGTGTCGGATCGGTTTCCGGAAAGGGGGGCAGGAGGAGTCGCAAGGGCGGCTTGCGGGAGAACGGTGCCCGGCAGGAGGGCGCACAGGCCGGACTGCCGGACCAGAACGGCCAGCAGCAACCATACTATATGCGCAGCTCTCCTCATATGAATATAATGTGACAAAAAGTCTACCTTACGCAATCTTCTGCTCGTATTATGCCGGTAAGCAGAAAAGAACGATGTCGAGTTGGTCGGTAGTTGTAAAGTCCTGTTTTTTGGGGTATTATGCGGCATGAATCGGGTCTCCGGAATCATCTCCGGATGGCCGGCAGGGGAGTCCCGTCCCGTTTTTGTTGTAGTAAAAATAACCTATTCGGGTCAAATAACCAAGAATAAAATACTCATATTTCCCTGATTAGAAAGATTATATTGGTTGTTTTACGCTAACATTTATGTAATAAATTGATAGTGTTTATTTTGGATGGTATATTTCTTTGAAGATTATGCGTTAAGTGTGTCAAAAATAGGTGCCCGTCGACGGATGGACGACGGGTGTAAGGGGTAATGATCTGAAAATAAGCCCCTAATGGGAGCTGCATTGCGGATCGTACAGGCAAATGGAAAGGGAAAGAAAAAAGAGAAGGAGAATAGAGAATAAGGAAAGGAAGGGCGTAAGAGTAGAAGGAAAAAGGAGCATTTCCTCAAAGGCGGAGCCGGAAAAAGAAGACGTGAGACTGCTGCCACCCATCCGGTCAAAGGCCTTAGGAACCCACCACGAGACAAGCACAGCAGCTCACGCCTAGAACATGGCCACTAACCCAGTGCCGCCACAGCACTTACCATGCCAAGGCGTGAGCCTCAGCAGAAGCGCTGTGCCTGTTACCCGTGGTGAAAAATTTCCTAAGTTTTTGACCAGGTAACGGCCCGGCACCCTAGTGCCGGTACTAACAAAGGTAATTAAAAAAACGACATGGCAAACAAAAACAATGGTTTTTGAGACCGTACGGCGTATTGGAATGCTGCCGGCCGCGGTGTGCCGGAAGCGGTGGCGGGCAGGTAAAAATGCGGAGGAGAAGGGAGTGGGGGGAGGACAGGGGCAGGGATGCACGTGGACTGGAAACGGACGAAACATGAATAGGACGTGAATCGGAAATGAACAGAAGGGGCGGGGAGTGAAGGAGAAAGGAAAGGCTGAAAGGGAGAAAAGGGAAGAACCGCATTCAGAAGGATGTATTAACTAACAAATAGGGAAAACAGGAAGAAAGGGGCAGGATATAAGGGTAAAAGAGCGCCGCCGGACGCGGAAGAGAAACGGGCAACGCCTGGAAAACAGCGAAGTCCGGGCAGGCGGGGACGCGTGGAGAGAAACAACTCCGGAAATGTGCCGCAGGGGGGGATTCGTATCGAAAAATAGTGTATTTTTGTCTCCGGATACCACCATCAGCAATGAGCGAAAAGAGCAGACATAGCGTGTCGGAGGAGTGGCATGAAGCGGCAGCCGCGGATGGGTGCGTTCCAAGCACTTCGGGCACTTCCGGAGTTTCGGGCGCGTCAGGCATGGCATCGCACGGGCGGGGACACGCATCCGAAATCCCGGCTTCCGGACGGGACAATGTTTCCGGCGACGCGGAAACCCCGCGGCCGAAACGGCCGTCGTGGGTCGAACGCAATGTGTGGCGCAAAGTGCTGTCGGGTAACATTCTCACGCGTGCCGAGGTGCGTCGTATGTATCCCTACGTGCTGTTTATCGCGGTGCTGATGTTCCTCTATATCGCCAACGGCTACCACATCCAGAAACTGCACCGCCGGCACGACCGGATTTCCGAACAGATCAAAGAACTGCGCTCGCGTTCGCTCACCCTCTCGTCGATCCGGATGACCGCGACGCGCCAGAGCGAGATCATCAAGGAACTCGAGGCGCGCGGAATTCCGCTCCAGGAGTCGCTCACCCCGCCCAAAATCATCGACAAATAACCCATGGCCGAGCCACGCAAACCCGATATCAAGAAGAGCATCCTGAACCGTGTGCGGATGCTCTACATCCTCTTTTTTGCGGTGGGGGTGGCCATTGCCGGCAAAATACTATATATCCAATACGGACCCGGCGGCGAAAGCCTGCGCAGCAAGGGCGAGCGGATCTCCTACGAACGGGTGGCCATAGAGGCCGACCGCGGAGATGTCCTCGCGTGGGACGGACGGCTGCTGGCCACCTCCGTGCCGATGTACGAAGTGCGGATGGATTTCGCGGCACAGGGGCTCGCCGATTCGGTGTTCCGCAAATATGCCGATTCGCTGGCCGGGGCGCTGGCTACCTTTTTCGGCGACAAAAGCAAGAACGCTTACCTGATCCTGCTCAACCGCGCTTACAGCAACAAGAGCAAGAACCGTTTCACGCAGATCGCTCCGCGTCGTGTAAATCACCTTGAAATCAAACAAATATCCCGATTCCCGATCCTGAGGCTCGGCCAGAACCGGGGCGGGTTTATTCCCGTGCAGATCAACAAACGGCTGCTGCCCAACGGGCCGATGGCCTCGCGCACGATCGGCCGCGTCAACGAGGCGGGACGAAAATGGGGCGTCGAGGGAGCGTTCGACAGCGTGCTGCGCGGGACCGACGGCAATATGCTGATGCAGCGCATTTCGGGCAGTTTCAAGATTCCTGTGCCCGACGCGCTGAGCGTGGCGCCGGTGGACGGGATCGACGTGGTGACGACGCTCGATATCGACGTGCAGGACGTGGCCGAAAACGCGCTGCGCAAACAGTTGGAGCTGGGTGATGCCGACTGGGGTACGGCCGTGCTGATGGAGGTTTCCACCGGCGAGATACGTGCGATCACGAACCTGACGCGCAAGGGGGAGGGTAAGTTTGTCGAGGATTTCAATTATGCCGTTGGCATGAACCTCGAACCGGGTTCCACGTTTAAACTGGCGTCGCTGATGACGCTGCTCGACGATGCGGGCGCGAGCCTCGAGGAGCATTACGACACGGGCGACGGGCGGATGATGATCGGCCGGGCGCGGGTGGTCGATTCGCACGCGTGCGGAGACGTGACCCTGCGCGAGGTGTTCGAACACTCGTCGAACGTGGGTTTCGCGCTGGCCGTGAACAAATATTATAAAGAGACCCCCCGGCGTTTTGTCGATCATCTTTATAAAATGGGGCTCGGTATGCCGCTCGATTTGCAGATTCCCGGCGGGGCGGACCCGGTTATTTTCCGGCCGGGCGACGCTTCGTGGAGCGGCGTGACCCTTACGATGATGTCCTACGGGTATGCGCTGCGGCTGACGCCGCTCAAAACGCTCAGCTTTTACAACGCGGTGGCCAACGACGGCAAGATGGTGCGCCCGATGTTCGTCAAGGAGCTCAAACAGTACGGCCAGACGCTGCGCACCTTCCCGCCCGAGGTGATGGTCCCTTCGATCGGTTCGCCCAAGGTGATCGCGCAGGTGCAGGAGGCGCTGCGCGGAGTGGTGAACGACGGTACCGCGCGCGGGCTCAAGAATCCCTATTATTCGGTGGCGGGCAAGACCGGAACCGCGCAGATTGCGATGGGCCGGCACGGTTATACTGACCGTTTCGGCGGCCGTCACTACCTGGCCACGCTGGTGGGGTATTTCCCGGCCGACAAGCCCCGCTACAGTTGTATCGTCGCGATCAAGACCTACAACGGGCCGGGCCGCCGCGGCACCTATTACGGCGCATCGCTGGCCGGGCCGGTGTTCCGTGCGATTGCCGACCGCGTTTACGCTCGCAACACGTCGTGGCAGACGCCGCTGTCGGAGCGAGCGATAAGGCGGACGGAGTTCCGGCGCTCAAAAGCGGCCGGGCCGACGAGGTGCGCCGCGTGGCGCGCCGGTTCGACGTGCCCTATACACCGGAACGGGGCGTGCAGTGGCAGTGCCTTGCGAAAGCCGATTCGACCGGAATGGAACTGGCGCCCCTTTCCGGGGAGCCGTCCGGAGCCGTGCCCCAGGTGGTCGGCATGGGGATCAAAGAGGCGATCTACCTGCTCGAGCGCGAGGGGCTGCGCGTCGCGTTCAGCGGCACGGGCTGTGTCCGGAGCCAGTCCATTCCCGCGGGCGCTCCCGCGCAGCGGGGCGCGCTGGTGGTGTTGCAGCTGGGGGCCGGGCGGCCCGAGGTGCGCCCCGGGCCGTGAAATCCGATGCGTCCGCCGGGCCTGAGCGGTAGCGCGACACCAGCCTGCCTTTGTATCGCTTGTTCGTCCTGGGTCTGTCCATTTTGGATGGTTTTTCCTTCCTGTGGCCGTTGCCCTGTGTTTTGCGTCCGGGCGAAACGAGTCGGCTGCATAAAAGCAGGATGGATTGCGTGTGAAGCTAAAATGCCCGGAATCGGGTCGCTCCCGAAGCTTGGTAACTTAACGGCGGGGCGGGCGTCGTTTGGGAATTTTGCCAGAAAGCTTTATCTTTGTACACCTGCCGGAAAAACGTGTTGCGACGTGCTCTCTGGGTACGGTTTTTTGGCTTACGGATCGATATTC
>VOFJ01003172.1_pt1 | contig 30185 bp, 32 predicted proteins | sample 5384081 | NCBI WGS metagenome assembly VOFJ01 (sample SAMN12384729, study PRJNA508395) | human gut metagenome | isolation source: healthy gut I | host: Homo sapiens | reverse complement strand
CAGGTATACTTCGTTCAGTTACGTATTGCTTATCTGTTAATTAGTTGCAGGTGCAAAATTAAAAAAATATAGCAGAAAGTCCTCACAAGATTGCCCCTGTTATTCATTTTTTTAATACATTTACGACGAATACCTTTTAAGGATAACCAATCCGCCGAAATCTATCATGAATGACATTGAACAACAAGAATTAAAAAAAGAGAACGAAAGCCTTAAAGAAGAAATAAGACTGCTTAAAAAAGAAAACCGAGTTACTGAGCATCACTCAGCCGCTCAATAAATTGTCTCAGTTCTTGATAGACCGGATGGATGCCATCATCTTCATCAAAGATGTCACAAACGATTTCCGGTATTTCATGGTTAACCAAAACTTCTGTATCCTGCAGAACACCCCTCACCACAAAATCATAGGAAAGAACGACTACGAGATATTCACTCCGGACGTAGCAGAGAAATACAGGAGGGACGACAAAATCGCCATTAATAGAAAAGGAGAATATACCTTTCAGGAAGAGATATGTGTTCCCGGTCAGAAAAAAGTCATTCTGCAAACCACCAAATCTTATGTGAGCACTTCCGAGGGCAACAAGCTTCTGGTATGTATCGGATACGACATAACAAAAGCCGTTGAGAAAGAAATAAAGTTGAAAAATGCCATTAAAGTGGAACAGGAGGCACATCAGATGATGAGAGCCATCTTCCACGAACTGCCTTCGGCCATTCTCATCAAAGACATAGAAGACGATTACCGCTTCTATATCATCAATAAGAAGTTCGAGCAAATGTGCAATCTGCCCAAGAAGAGCTGTTGATAGGCAAAACCGACTATGAGGTATTCCCTAAAGATGAAGCCGACAAATACCGGAGAGATGACACGGAAGCCTCCAGGTACTCCGAAGATGCTCCACTGATTATCAACGAAATAGTAACCTCCCCCGACCGCGATGTGAGCACTCACTTGCAGACTGCCAAGTTTTCATTCTCATTCAAGGGAAAGAAATTGCTGGTATGTGTGGGAAATGATGTTACCTTGCAACACCAGATGATGGAGCAGTTAAAGAATGCATTGGACAAAGCCGAACAAGCCGACCGCCTGAAGGCACAATTCATATCCAACATGAGCCACGAGATAAGGACACCGCTGAATGCCATTGTGGGATTCTCACAACTCATAGCCGATGCCACAAGCAAAGAGGAGCAGGAGGAATACCAGCGCATTGTTATGCTGAACAATAACTTACTGCTGACGCTGATTGAAGATGTTCTGAATCTTTCCGTTCTGGACTCAGGCAAAATGACATTCAACAATACCGTGTTCAACTTATCCGAAATGTTCGGTGACCTTGCCATTCAGATGAAAGACAAAGTCAAGCTACCCGGCAGGGAGTTCATCTACGAAGTCCCGCTTCCAGGAAGTGCAGGTCAAGGCGGACAGGGAACGTCTTACCCAAATTGTAACCAACCTAATCACCAATGCCGCCAAGTTTACCCGGCAAGGATATATCAAAATGGGATATGCCCTCAAGGACAGCGGAGTGGAGATTTATGTGAAGGATACAGGCATGGGCATTGAAGAGAAGAATCTGACCGAGATATTCAAGCGGTTCAAGAAACTGAATTCCTTTATCCAGGGTACGGGTCTGGGATTGCCCATCTGTAAATCCATCACCGAGCAGATGGAAGGCAAAATATGGGTGGAATCCGAATACGGGAAAGGTTCCGTCTTCCACGTATGGTTGCCTTGTCTGGCCTAGCATCTCAGCCGGCCTCTGCACAGAATCAAAAAGAAAGAAGGCACCCCCTTTAACTTATTTTTCCTGTCGGATTAATCGTTTTTCTCCGTATGATTAAGTACTTTTGTACGGAAGACCAGAACGTCCCACTACAGCAGAACGTACGTCCCATTGCAGCAGGACGTACATCCCACTACGGCAGGACATACGTCCCACTGTGGCAGAACGTAATAACCTGCCGCACAAAAAGCCTTAGCCGTAGGTAAGAAACGGCTTAATGTTCCCTTAAAACCCCATTAGACATGGCAACAAAACTTGATTTCAAAAAAAGTCCCGATGTAAACGGGACAGCAGACAAGACTACGTTATATCCCAAAATCGTGGTGGCAGGCACTAAAAACTTGGAAAACATTGCCGATGATATCGCCAAACGGTCCGGCTTCAAGGCAGGCACGGTCATTGGACTGTTCAGTGATTTGGAGAATCTGCTGACGGATTATCTGGCAGACGGATACAATGTGAAACTGGGAGAGATAGGAACCTTTTCGGCAACACTTACCAGCCGAAAGGTGACGGACAAGAAGGAGATACGCTCCGGCTCGGTGCACTTCGACAGTGTCAAGTTCAAGCCGGCACGCCACTTTGTCAAAGAGGTATGCAGAAAGGGCGAAATGGAACTGGAACGCGCAGACCCTGCATACGGCTTCAAGACATCTTCTCCCAAGCACACTCAGGAAGAGCGATTCGGCATGCTGATGGAATACCTAAGGAATACACCTTCATCACCCGACAGGAATACTCCAATCTGACGGGAGTGCTGAAAACCAAGGCTGCCCATGAGCTGCGCCAATGGTTTATGGAAGATAAAATCAAGAGAAGCGGCAGAGTGCCACACGTCATTTATATGGCCGTGGGCACTGAATAAGGAGGAATACCCTGTCTCTTATATCCTATGATAGATTTCATCGAAAGAACCCTGCCCCGTTCTCCCCAAATGCCTTTGTTCCCATCCCGTATGCCGCAAGGTATAACCATATTGATGCCTGCCCCATGGGGCAGCTTCAATAGTTTCTTCATCCGCCTGCTGTCAAAACCTTCCAGCGGACAAGTGTCATAGCCTTCGTTTGCCATGGCAATCATAAAGGTTTGGGCAGCAAGGGCACAGGATTTATTTACCGTCACACGCATATCGCATTCCGAAACTTCCAGCATCATAGGGCGGAACAGGCTGATGGTTCTCGCCAATATCACCCTGAAAAGCCCTAGAAGCCCGAAAAACCTTGCATAAATGAAAGGCATCAGTTTACCATAATACAGCTTCCTGTCCCTAATACGTTTTTCCTGACGCTCTTTCGGACTATTGCGCCTGATATTTCTTTCTTCAAAGTCAAGCACAAATTTAGCACGCTTTTTATACAAATCCTGACGAGTAACAAAAACAACAATTTCCGAAGCCGTAGAAGCAGCCGACTGCCCTAAACAAGCTTCTGAAACTTTCGCCATCAGTCCGGGATTCGTTATTTGATAAAATTCCCACAATTGCATATTGGAACTATTGGGAGCTTCAGCGTAGCCAGTTCAAGACAATGTTTCACCTTTTCCGGGTCTATCGGTTTATTTTTATCATACCTCCGCACAGACCGGCGGAAGTTCAATACCTCTTCTAAATTCATTTCCTAATCATTTTTTATATTTTACTTACTGAACCGACAAGATAAGTTTTTTAGGGGCGATGTCAAGTATAACATCCCCCCTACACTACTATATCTCAGCGGATATTAACATCCTACAGGTTGTTCTTATAGATATTCGCCATCACCTTCTGGTATTGATTCTCAATCTGCATATACGCCTGAAGATTCTTATAAATACTTTCCGTTTCCACAAAATATTCAATCAATGAAATTTGTCCTTCGGTCAATGCCTGTTTCAATAAATCCAGCGAACGGTACATCAAAGGGACATCATACGCATTCATGGCATCCTTCAACTGCTGCATCTCATTGAAAAGAGACATCAGGGAAGCCTCGACCCGGTCTTTAGCACTTTCTTGCATAAGCTGAGCGCTGATAGCCTGTGCCTTGGCTATCTTTACCTTTTTACGATTCTGAAACAAAGGCAAGGAGCCCCCTACCACAAAACCATTCATCGAAACCGCATCATCCGTGTTACGGCGAAAACCGGCTTCCAGTTTCGGCAACCATCCTTGACGGTCTACCGAAACCTGCTTCTCGGCGGCACGGGCAGTGGCGGCGGCGGCCTGCAAGTCAAGGTCTGATGCCATCACTTCATCCCGCATGACATTGTAATCATTGATTTCCTGTATGGCAGGGTATGTGGTTTCAGCAAATTCTAAAGGCATGTTACCGTTCATGGCAAGCAGAGACTGCAAGGCAGTGCGGTGAGCTGCGCTGTTTTGGGCAACTTCCGTCTGCACGTTCATACGCTCCATCTTGATTTTGTTGACTTCCAGTATATTCGCATCACCGGTAGTCAGACGTTTTTCATAAAGTGCCTGTAATTCATCCGCATTTTTCATACGGATATCCATCAATGTCTTTTCCTGATTCAACAGAATAAGGTCCAGACAGAGATTCTTCGCATTCAGCAGAATATCCCGGCGGGCAGCCTGTTGTTGCTTGTCCACCGCTTCGTTCTGCAAAGTAGCCTGCCGGTTGCGGGCAATATACTGAGTAGGAAAATCAAAACCTTGCGAAGCAACGAATTCCGTACCGTGACCACCTTCGGCACCATTACTGTAAAAAGAGCTGTAACTCACCGTAGGATCAGGCAAGTTGTTGTTTGTCCGGTTTTCCATCTTGGTCGCATCGGCGGCATGTTTCTGTGCCTTGAGCTCTTTATTGTTCTGCTCGATGCTTTTCAAAATGTGCTCAATACTCTGGGCCTGCATCAGCAAGGGAGAGCAGAGGGCTATTATAACTAAGATTCGTTTCATATTATTTCTATTATTTCTTCTTTCGGTTCATCAGTTCATAAACAATCGGAATAATGAAAGCGTTCAGGAAAGTCGATGTCAAAAGACCTCCAAGAATAACTTTCGCCATCGGGCTTTGTATTTCATTACCCGGCAAATCGCCACGGAATGCCAAAGGTATCAAAGCCAGCGCGGAAGACAACGCAGTCATCAGGATAGGGTTCAAACGGTCTAACGAACCGTGGAGAATGCTTTCTTTCAACTCCATACCTTCTTCGCGCAACATATTGTAATGACTTATCAACAACATACCATTACGGGTAGCAATGCCAAACAACGAGATAAAGCCGATAATAGCCGGAATGCTTATCTCACCCGTTGTTATCATCAATGCAAATACCCCACCAATCAACGCCAAAGGCAAATTCAACAAAATGACTCCACTTTGGGCTGCATTCTTAAACTGGGTATAAAGCAACAGGAAGATAACCACGATACTCATAAACGAAGTGAGCATCAGCGTACGGCTGGCCGCCTGCTCGCTTTCAAACTGACCGCCATATTCCACATGATATCCTTCGGGAAGCTTGATTTGCGCATCAATCCGTTCCTGTATATCATTCACCACGCTGCGCAAATCACGACCGCTGGTATTGGCCGAAATCACAATCTTACGCTTCACGTTCTCACGGCTGATGGTATTCGGTCCCATGGCAGAAACCACATCGGCTACATAGTTGACAGGGATTTTCTGACCGTCACCGGTATCAATCATCAGGTTGCGCACCTTCTCCATCTCATCACGCACCTCATCCTTGGTACGGACAATAAGATTAAACGCTTTGCCTTCTTCATATACCTGTGAAACGACTTCACCCGCCATGTTCACTGATACAAACTCGGCAAACTCCGGTAAAGAAATACCGAATTTGGCAAGCATCTCGCGTTTGGGAACAATCTTGAGCTGCGGACGTTCGATTTGTTGTTCCACATTCAAGTCGGCAATACCCTCCACACTGCTGATGGCATCCTTTATCTGATTACCGATGGCAAACATCTTATTCAAATCATTACCAAACAGTTTGATGGCAATGTTGGCCTTGGTACCCGAAAGCATGGCATCGATACGGTGGCTGATAGGTTGGCCTATTTCGATATTCGCACCGGTAATGGTAGATAACTTGGCACGCACATCGGCTACCAGTTCCTGGCGGGAACGGTCTTTCAATTCAAACGGAGCCTCAATTTCACTCACGTTAACCCCTAATGCATGCTCATCCAGTTCGGCACGTCCCGTTTTACGGGCTACAGTCTGTATTTCGGGAATAGACATCAGCAACTCTTCTGCACGGTGTCCCATTTTATCCGATTCTGCCAAAGAAATTCCCGGCAATGAACTGATATTAATGGTAAACGAACCTTCATTGAAAGATGGCAGGAAACTACGTCCTAATGTAAAAAACATAACCAATGCCACCGCAAACAGTCCACCCGTAAAACCCAATACTGCGGATTTATGATTCAAGGACCATAACAAGGCATTGCGGTAATGCTTTTTCATCCATACGGCCACAAATGCCTCTTTGGGTAATCCTTTACTTTTATTATTACCTAACAGATAGCTGCACAGTACCGGAGTCAGTGTCAAAGCCACTACCGTAGAAGCAAACAACGCCACAATAAAGGCAATGCCCAACGGAACCAGCATACGCCCTTCCATTCCTGTCAGGAAAAACAAAGGAACAAAGCTGACTACAATAATCAAGGTAGAGTTCAAGATAGGCATACGCACTTCCTTCGAAGCATTGAACACGACTTCAATCACGCTCTTACGTTCCCCTTCGGGCAACAAGCGATTCTCACGCAAGTGCTTCCATACATTTTCCACATCCACAATGGCATCATCCACCAACGAACCAATGGCAATGGCCATACCACCCAAACTCATGGTATTGATGGTGAGTCCCATATAGTGAAGAGTCAATATAGAAACAATCAATGACAACGGAAGGGTTACCAATGAAATAACCGTGGTACGTACATTGGCAAGGAACAGGAAGAGAACAATCACCACAAAAACAGCACCTTCATACAACGAATCCTTCACATTGCCGATAGAGCTTTCAATAAAACGGCTCTGACGGAAAATATCTGTAGAAACGTGTACATCAGCCGGAAGATTCTTCTGCAAATCCTTCAATGCAGCTTCCAACTGCTCTGTCAGTTCAATAGTCCCGGTCTTGGGTTGTTTGGTAACGGTCAGCAGTACGGCAGGTTTTCCTCTTTCCGAAGCAGTACCCAGTTTGGGTTCCTGCGAACCAATCTTCACATCGGCAATATCCTCCAATGTAACGGGCACCCCTTCCACCGTCTTAATGACGGAACGTGACAACTGAGCCACATCATGGCTGGAAAGCACCCCACGAACAATATATTCGTTTCCATATTCATAAATCACTCCGCCATTGGCATTCTGATTCATGTTACGGGTAACGTTCATCACCTCTGCCAACGTAACATTGTAATGTTTCATACGGGCAGGGTCAAGCAACACCTGATATTCCTTGATATCACCTCCTAGCACGGCAACCTGTGCCACACCTCCCGTAGAGAGCAGGCGCGGACGGATAGTCCAGTCTGCCAGTGTACGGAGATCGAGCATGGAAGTAGTATCCGAAGTCAGACCGATAATCAGCAACTCACCTAAAATAGAAGACTGAGGTCCCATGGTAGGTTTACCTACATTCTCGGGCAGCTCCTCGCTGACCAAGGACAATTTCTCACTGACAATCTGACGGGCCAGATAGATATCGGTATCCCATTCAAATTCCACCCACACAACGGAAAAGCCATTGGTGGAAGATGAACGCACCCGGCGCACATGGGTCGCACCGTTCACGGCAGTTTCTACAGGAAAGGTTACCAATTGTTCCACCTCTTCGGCGGCCATACCATTCGCTTCAGTCATAATCACTACAGTCGGCGCATTCAAATCGGGGAACACATCGACTTCCGTATGAAAAGCCGTGTAAGTACCGCCGATAAGCAGCAAAACCGACGCCACCAGAACCAATATACGGTTCTGAAGGGAAAAATGTATAATCTTATTTAGCATAGGACAGCTGATTAATGTTCATGACTATGAGCCGGAATCGCATTGCTGGCCGACGCTAATTTCACCTGATAAGCTCCCTTTGTTACCACACGGTCACCGGCTTTCAAACCGGTCAGAATCTGCACTTTCTTTCCGTTGCTCGCTCCCAAAGTTACTTCCTGTTTCTTATATCCTTCCTCATCCAGTTGCAGATAAACAAAGTACAAGCCCTGTTCTTCGGTCAGTGCCGTAACAGGCAAGGCCAACACATCGGGCATTTCCGACGAGAGCAGATACACCTCCACATACGAACCGGGAATCACATCTCCCCGATTATCAAATTCGAAAGTTACAGGCACATAAAAAGAAGTACCACCGGATGCTTTACCATAAGAAAGCAGACGCCCTTTCAACTCACCCAGCTCATATACCTTATTATCGTATGGAGTCTTGAAGTTTGCCGACTGGATGCTATGCAGATAACCATAATATTTCTCGGAAACATCTGCACGAAGGAACAGACGACGGTTCTGAGTGATACTCACCAAAGGCTGGCCTACCGACACATAGTCACCTTCCTGCACCAGACAATTCTTGATATAACCACCTAAAGGAGCTGTGACGGACACACCTGTCTTGGTCTGGTTCTTTGAAATAGCCTCGTATGCCAATAATGCATTTTCATAACTCTCCTTAATGGCATTGAAATCTTTCTGCGATATTATCTGACTTTTTACCAACTTGGCGGCACGTTCATATTCTTTTTTGGCGGTTTCATATGCGATACGGGTACGTTTTACAGGGTCTCCGTCCGGCATATTCTCAGCAGAGATATTCAGAATGGGAGCCCCCTTGCTCACACTCATACCGTCCGTTACCGGATGGCGGAAAGAAACCACACCGGCTACATTGGCGACTACTACGCTTTCATCGCCTTGTGCTGCCTGCACCTGACCGCTGGTCGTTATGACCTGACGGAATGATTCAGGCCGGATTATTTCCGATTCTACCCCGGCTGCTTTCGCTTTTTCTGGAGCCAGAATTATCTCATCGGAATGTCCGGCTGCAGAAGCTTCCGCTTCATGATTATGCCCTTCGTGACCTTCATTCTCATGGTCGTGGTTTTCTTTTTCATGGTCATGCCCTTCGTGATTATGGTCATGCCCTTCGTGGTCGTGATTATGTGCTTCCTCCGTTCCATGATCGTGTCCTTCGTGATCATGACCCGATTTACTGTTGCAAGAGCCTAAAAGAAATAAGCCCAAGACTCCCATAAAGATAAGTTTCTTCATGATGATATTATTTGTTCTTACTTTTTTAATCTGAATACAAAATTAGTGTAATGAAGATGCAACAAAGTTGCGGATAAAAAGATAAACTTTCTATCTGTTAAGCAAGAACATCGCAAGGAGGAGCACGCAACCCCTTGACATGGGGCAGGCATGTAGAATGTAGTTTTTCTAAATAATAAGTATCAGGAATCGTATTGCGTTCGGTAAGTCGCAATGAAAGCAACAAAATATCCGGCACTGTGTAAAGCAACGAACAGAAGGAATAGTCCGGCGAAACGCTATTCTGCACCTTCTCGGGAGTAATAGTCTTGAATTTAGTCACACAACCGGCATTACACGTATGCTTGTCATGCGATACATCGTGATTATGCTGTTCCCCCGAACACTGACAGCCACAGACTGTAATATCATGTTGCAAACAAAGTATTTCACGGTGATGATGGTGCGGCAAGACAGATGCCGTTAACATAATGATGCTAACAAGTATCAAAAACCATGCTATATACCTTCTTTGTTTCATCGCCTGCAAAAATAACGGTTTATTGATTAAAATCCAAATAGAAAGAGAGTTATATCAAAAGAAAAAATATCCACCGTAGAGGATAGATTCCCAACTTCACTGTTTTCCGATTAAATTTGTGAAATTCCAAACCTACCCTCTACCGGCGGATACCAAAGAATATCTTACCAAATAGAAACCCGCTTCTCCGGTGCCAAATACATCGGATCGTTTTCGGTTATGTTGAATGCCTCATACCATGCACCGATTTGAGGAAGCGCTCCATTAACACGCCATCTGCCCAAAGAATGAGGATCGGATTTTGTCTGTAAACGGATCTGTTCATCACGTACATTACCCGCCCATACTCCGGCGTATGACAGGAAGAAGCGTTGTTCGGGTGTAAATCCGTCCACCACTCCCAAAGGAGCGTCTTTGGTTGCATTTTTAAATGCCTGGAAAGAGACCTGCAAACCTCCGTGGTCGGCAATATTCTCACCTAAAGTAAGAGAACCGTTCGCATATAATCCCGGCAATACCTGAATGCTGTCGAAGAAGTTCACCATTACCTGAGCTCGTTTATTGAAACGTTCCGCATCTTCGGCTGTCCACCAATCTTTCAAATTACCATCCTTATCAAACTGACGTCCCTGATCATCGAATCCATGAGTCATTTCATGACCGATAACCACGCCAATAGCTCCATAATTAAATGCATCATCAGCATTCATATCAAAAAACGGATACTGAAGGATACCGGCGGGGAAACAAATTTCATTGGTAGTCGGATTGTAATAAGCATTCACAGTTTGCGGAGTCATTCCCCACTCGTCACGATCTACCGGCTTACCGGCCTTTGCCAATTCATAATCGAGTTCAAACTTAGTGGCACGTTTCACATTTGCCCAATAAGAGTCTTTTTCAACATCCAAAGCCGTATAATCTCTCCACTTATCGGGGTAGCCCACTTTCACATAGAAAGAATTCAACTTCTCGATGGCTTTGGCTTTAGTACTGTCGCCCATCCATTCCAAGTTTTGGATGCGTTCGCCCAACGCCGTCTGCAGGTTCTTGACCAGCTGCACCATACGTTCTTTGGCGGCAGCGGGGAAGTATTTTTCCACATACATCTGTCCTACCGCTTCACCCAACATGCCGTTCACTGTGCCCACCGCACGTTTCCAGCGAGGTTGGTTTTCTTTTCTTCCCGATAAGGTTTTGCCATAAAAATCAAAGTTCTGTGCTACAAACTCATCACTCAAGTAACTCGCTGCCCGGTTGATTAACTTCCATTGCATATAAGCAACTTGCTTTTCTACAGGTATGGTATTGATTATCTTTTCCACTTCCTTGATGGGTTCCACCTGAGACACGCTCAGTTCCGTAACACCTTTTACTCCCACCCCACTGAGAAATGCATCCCAATCGATGCCCGGAACAGATTTCTTCAGTTCATCCAACGTCATCTTATGATAATTGGCAGCAGGATTACGCTGTTCCACAGCACTGAAAGAAGCTTTGGCTATGCGTGTTTCAATTTCAAGCACTGCCTCCATATTCTTCCGGGCAGCAGATTCATCAAAGCCCGCCAGCCGGAACATCTTTACAATATGTTCCTTATATTTATTACGAATATCTGTTGTAGCCTCATCGGTATCCAAATAATATTCCTTCTCACCCAAACTGATACCTCCCTGATATAATTGGAACAAATTACTCTTACTGTCCATAATATCGGCATCAACAAAGAAAGTGAAATAAGGACGTATGCCGATATGAGACAATTCAGCCATCAACGGAACGATCTCCGCCTTGTCTTTTACCGAAGCGATTCTCTCCAAATCTGCTTTGATAGGCTCTATTCCTTCTGTATTCAGTTTGGCACTGTCCATCGCCAAATTATAAATATCGGCAATCTTTTGAGCTACCGTGCCTTTCTCATTTTCCTGTCCGGCAATTTCCGCAATCAATCCTTTTAACTGCTCGCGATTGTTCTCTGCCAGCATATCGAATGAACCGAAGCGTGAATACTCGTCTGTCAACGGATGTTTTTTCATCCAACCGCCACAAGCATATTGAAAGAAATCCGCACCTCGGACCACAGTTGTATCCAAGTTGCCTAAATCTATTCCTGAAGCCATCACAGCCTCTTTCTTGCTTTCACAGCCGGCAGCTATCGTCAGCGCCAGTGCAGCCATAGGTAAATAATGTTTTGCTTTCATCTGAATCTATATATAAAATTATATTTGATTGTCAGCCCTGTGCTTCTTCCAGCTCTATGGAAACACTCTCCCATTCCTCTACCACAGCATCCAAATCTTTCTTCAACTGTTGGTGCTGCTCGTAAAGACTCATGTCCGATGCCCCTTCAGGAGTTGCCATCTTAGCTTCGACTTCGGCTATCTGCGCTTCCAGCTTTTCTATTTTCTGCTCGCAGTCTGCCACTTGTTTCTCCAATTTACGCAATTTTTTATTCAATTCTTTCTGAGCCTCGTATGAGAGTTTATTCTCACTTACCGGTTCTCCTTCTTCTTTTTTCATCGCAGAAGCAGTAGGAGAAGAAGAAAGTTGCAGTTCATTCAGGTTCTCTATCTTCTTTTTCTGCAAGAAATCATAAATACCTCCGATATGTTCTTTCACCACACCGCCGCCAAACTCAAAAACTTTAGTCACCAACCCATCCAGAAACTCACGGTCATGGGATACTACCACTACCGTACCGTCAAACTCTTTAATCGCTTCCTTCAGTACATCTTTCGAACGCATATCAAGATGGTTGGTAGGCTCATCCAAAATAAGAAAGTTAACCGGTTCAAGCAGCAATTTAATCATAGCCAATCGGCTACGCTCTCCTCCCGAAAGTACTTTTTACTTTCTTGTCCGATGCTTCGCCTCCAAACATAAAGGCTCCCAATATATCTCTGATTTTTAAACGGATATCTCCTTTAGCCACATAATCAATTGTGTCAAACACTGTCAGATTCTCATCCAGCAGCTGGGCCTGATTTTGGGCAAAATATCCGATTTGTACATTGTGTCCGATGGTCAGCTTGCCTTCGTATGGAATCTCGTCCATAATACATTTTACCAACGTAGACTTACCTTCACCGTTCTTTCCCACAAATGCAACCTTCTCACCTCGATTAATAGTCAGAGTCACATCATGAAACACAACATGATTGCCATATGCTTTCTTCACTCCGTCACAAATCACCGGATAATTACCCGAACGCATGGCGGGCGGGAACTTCAGACGCAATGCAGAATTATCTTCATCATCAATTTCAATAGGAACAATTTTTTCCAATTGCTTGATACGGCTCTGCACCTGTACAGCCTTGGTAGCCTTATAACGGAAACGCTCTATGAAATCTTCCGTATCCTGAATTTGCTTCTGCTGGTTCTCGTATGCACGCAATTGCTGCTCACGACGTTCTTTGCGCAATACCACAAACTCATCGTAAGCCACTTTATAATCATAGATATGCCCGCAAGATATTTCAATCGTACGATTGGTCACATTATTAATAAAGGCGCGGTCATGGCTGACCAATACCACAGCTCCGGCACTCACCTTCAAGAAGTTTTCCAACCATTGGATACTTTCAATGTCCAAATGGTTAGTAGGCTCGTCAAGAAGCAATACATCCGGGCGGCGCAAGAGCAACTTAGCCAACTCGATGCGCATACGCCAACCACCGCTAAACTCGGAAGTAGGGCGGGTAAAGTCTTCACGGCAAAAACCCAATCCTATCAACGTGCGCTCTATCTCAGCTGTATAATTGGTACCTCCCATCATCAGGAAGCGTTCATTGTCATGGGTAAATTTCTCAATCAAATTATGATATCCCTCCGAATCATAATCCGTGCGGTCGGCTAATTCTTGATTCATTTTTTCAAGGCTTTCCTGCATCTCGAAAATATGTTCAAATGCCATCTCCGCCTCTTCCATCACAGTATGTTTATCACTCAGAATCATGACTTGAGGCAGATAGCCTATACTTACCTCTTTTGGAACAGAAACCATACCTGAAGTGGGGGCTTGCAGACCGGCCAAAATCTTCAACATGGTAGATTTGCCTGCACCGTTTTTTCCAACCAGCGCAATGCGGTCTCTTTTATTGATTACGTATGACACATCCTCAAACAGAGGCGTTACTCCAAACTCTACTTTCAAATTATCTACTGAAACCATTCGTTTTTATCCTTTTGCAAAAGTGGTAACAAAGATACGGTTTTATATGCAAAAAAGATAAAAAAGAAACAGATAAATAGCTTCTCGGACTTAACAAATAGAGCAAATCTCTTAAAACGTGTTAGAAAACATACTTTTTTACTTGTTTTATTTGCATATTTCGCTAAAGTCCGTACCTTTGCAATGTGTTTTTCATAGTATTAGATTTAAGGTTAACAAAGGTTGGAGCAAGGCGTTGCTCCTTTTTATTTTATACCCCTTCCCCATATAATCTTCATTACTTAGAAAGAACAAGACTTCCCTATTACAATGAAAGGAATTATAACATTTTCTGATTATTTAGAGCCCGGCTTGTTAATAAATCCGACAACGTAATAAACCGTGTTATAATACGCACTGATTTGACTCTAAAACTTGTATTTTCAATAAATGTCCGTATATTTGCAACGTGTTTTTCATAGTATTAGATTTAAGGTTAACAAAAAGATTGGCTGTCTGGGAAGATAGCCTTTTTTATGTCCCACATACGACCTATATCCAACCCTCTTCTTTTGGATATTCATATAAAAAAAAAAAGCGCAACCGATAAAATTGCGCTTTTTTTCTTATATGGATATCCGACTAATTACTCTTCGGTATAGCGTTCGATGGTTTGTTCACGGTCGGGACCTACAGAAATAATCTTGATAGGAGTCTCCAACTGATCTTCCAGAAAGCTGATATAAGCATTAAATTCTTCGGGGAATTCATCCTCACTGGTCATTTTGGTCATGTCTGTCTTCCATCCCGGCAGTTCGGCATAAACAGGCTCTACTCCATCTGTAATATCATACGGGAAATAATCTATCTCCTCGCCGTTTACCTTATAAGCTACACACGCCTTGATGGTATCAAAATCATCAAGCACATCACTCTTCATCATAATCAGTTGAGTTACACCGTTCACCATGATAGAATACTTCAAGGCTACCAGATCAATCCATCCGCAACGACGTTCACGCCCCGTCACAGCACCATACTCATGACCCAAGTCACGAATCTTCTTGCCTGTCTCGTCAAACAATTCAGTCGGGAAAGGACCTGCACCGACACGCGTGCAATAAGCTTTCATGATACCGTAAACATTACCGATTTTATTCGGACCGATACCTAAACCGGTACAAGCACCGGCACAAATAGTATTTGAAGAAGTGACAAAAGGATAAGAACCGAAATCAACATCCAGCATCGTTCCCTGCGCACCTTCACACAAGACCGTCTTACCGTCTTTCAACAAGTTATTGATTTCATGTTCACTGTCCACCAAATGGAACTGTTTCAGGTATTCAATACCCTCCAACCATTGTTTTTCCAGCTCGGTTATATTATATTCATAATTCAGACTTTTCAAGATCTGTTCGTGGCGTGCCTTTGCCTTTGCATATTTTTCTTCAAAATTATGGAGGATATCTCCCACACGTATACCGTTACGGCTAACTTTATCAGTATAAGTCGGACCAATACCTTTACCGGTAGTACCCACTTTTGCATCACCTTTAGCAGCTTCGTATGCAGCATCCAGAATACGATGGGTCGGTAAAATCAGATGTGCTTTCTTCGAAATGTGCAAACGTTCCTTCAATGGATGACCACTGGCTTCGAGAGCTTCCGCTTCTGCTTTGAACAACGATGGGTCAAGTACCACACCATTACCGATTATATTTACCTTATCACCTTGAAAAATTCCCGAAGGAATAGAACGGAGTACATATTTTTGGCCTTCGAATTCCAGTGTATGACCTGCATTCGGACCTCCCTGGAAACGAGCTACCACATCATAACGGGGAGTCAGACATCGACAACCTTTCCTTTGCCTTCATCACCCCATTGCAAACCTAACAAGACATCTACTTTCATGTTTCTTCGTTTTATGTTACTTATCTTTTTTCTTTTTGCGCTTGGCCCAAGTACACTTGCTGCATACACCATAGATATATAAGGATAATTGGAAGCCGTAAACTTTTTCAGCTTCGTACTGGCAATAATGGCCTGCTTCAGACTTTCATTCTGAAACTCTGTAACTTTGCCACATTCCGTACATATCATGTGATGATGGGTTTCATTGTTGTACGCACGCTCGTACTGGGAAGAATTGCCGAACTGATGTTTAATAACCAGCTTTGCATCGATAAACAAAACAATAGTATTATAAAGAGTGGCCCGGCTTACGCGAAACTTGCCTTCATTTGCCATATAATTATAAAGCGTATCAATGTCAAAATGACCTTTAATGGAATAGATAGTATCGAGTATAGCATACCTTTCGGGCGTCTTTCGATGCCCGTTCTTCTGCAGGTACTCAGTTAAAACCTGTTTTACAGTATCTTTCACATTTTCTTCCATCGCAGATTTCAGTTCAGCCGTCAAAGTTAAACCTTTTTGTGATAACATGAAAGTTTAATGCCAATATTCTGCCTCTAATTTTATTTCAGAGGCCAAAACTGCCACTCCGGGCTTGTCTGATTTGACGATAGGGGCAAGCAATCTGTTTATCTTCTTGCTATTCTCCCGGCTTTGGACAGCAAACTTACGCAAAGCTGTTGCCGCTGCTTTTTGCGGCAGTAGCTCTTCACTCTGCAAGCTTGTCAATGCCTGATCAAGAAATTCAGCTTCCGAACGCTCAGTCAGCTGATTACCCTTCATCAATAGTCTTGCCATCAGCATAAAGCCGCATAACTGAAAATATTCACGATCATCGGCCATCCATTCAAATGCTTTTTCCGAAGCATATGGCAGTTCTTGAAACAGTGTCATACAAGTGAGTTCTGCAATTTCGGGATAACGCATATCTTCTACCCAAATATCTGCAATTTCGGGATAAAAGGTTTCCACAGGCTGCAACATGCCGGCCAGTATTTTACATTCGCGTATGTTCTCTTTCCACAATGCCTGAGCCACATCATGGTTCTTCTCATAACGGGCAGCTATTTCTTTCAGGCGCGGGAGTTCAATACCAAAATTCAATTTATAATCCAGTCCTTTTTCACGCATACTTTGAGAAACAACTCCATTCATAAACAAACGAAATTGTCCCTTGATATCTTTTATTATTTCATGTACATCCATAGTTTTCCTTTTTTTCATTCATTTAGATAAGGTAGATTTGAATACTCTCGGCTATATCGCAACATTTGCTCGGCATAACCCTCTTGATAAGAAACCTTCACATCGATTATACGACCTTTTTCATCGGTCACGGCCTCGTATACAGGATTGATAAATCCTTTGTATGGAGCCAAATGCAACTTTTCATAGCGCGACAGGACTTCTGCATGCAGTTGCGGGTCAACCTTCACGGCATATTTCTCTACCAGTTGACGGGCTGCCTCATAATCTCCTTCGCTCTTGATACGTTGTATTTCGGCTAACAGAGTACCGAACAGATCACGCAGTTTTTTATAATCATTGATTTTCACATAAGTTTTCTCCTCTTTCTTCACCAGTTCAACAACTTTTTCGGAGGCTCCTTTTTCATAAGCCCACTTAGCTATCAACTGACGATTGCGCATGTGTGCCTCCTCCACCGAATGACCATACTCAATGCGGACAAGCTGAGTCATCAATCCATTCATCATATATGTATAATACTCAGCCTTAAATGCATCTTCATTCGAGTCAGACCAAGTTCTATCATCTTTTGATCGGGCAAATAATAAAGGCCGAACAAGTCGGCACGTGCTTCTTCTATGGTAGAACCATATGCTTTCAAAGCATCTTGATCTATGCCGGGCAACAATTGGCCAGAACCGTGCCCCAAACATTCATGCAAATCAGTATGAAGGTCGCCCGTCAAATCCGCGTACTTGTCTATCCATTTTTTTTCTTCCGCACCATATACAAACTCATCCATAAAACCGTTACCATGAGCAGCCTTATTATAAGCATCTGTCAAATTGCCAATAGTTACGGATTTCGATCCGTGAACACTACGAATCCAATTCGAGTTAGGCAGATTGATGCCGATAGCTGTTGCCGGATATAAATCACCTCCCAGCATTGCTGCCGTTATGACTTTTGCAGATACGCCTTTCACTTTCTTCTTTTTAAAAGACGGATTTACCGGTGAGTGTTCTTCAAACCATTGCGCATTGGCACTGATTGTCTCCGTACGTTTGGTTGCTTCCAAATCCTTAAAATTGACAATGGATTCCCAACTTGCTTTCATCCCCAACGGGTCACCATAGCTTTCTATAAACCCATTGACAAAATCAACACGGGAATCCAAATCCTTTACCCAAAGGATAGAATATTCATCAAACGTATGTAAATCTCCCTCCTTATAAAAACGGATAAGCTTTTCAATCACAGCCCTCTGCACTTCATTTTCTGCCACTTCGAAAGCCTTCTCCAACCAACAAATTATTTTATCGATGGCCGCCCCATACAATCCGCCTGATTTCCATACTTTCTCCTGCACTTGTCCGTTTTCTTTTACCAAACGACTATTCATTCCAAACATGACAGGCTGGTCATCAGCCGGATTTTTCAGAGCATTATAAAACTCTTCCGCTTCTTGCTGGGTTACCCCATCATAATAATTCGCAGCCGAAGTCAATACCAGGTCTTCCCCGTCAGCCTGATTTACGCGTTTAGACATAACCTTAGGATCAAAGATAACCGGAAAGATTCTATCACAAAGCGTATCTACCGTCTCGCCATCCGCCAAAGGCAATTTAGCAGCATCGACATTTTTCAATGCCGTTCTGAAAAATTCGGGAGTAAACGCCGGAACAAACTTGTCTGAGGCATAATGATGATGAATGCCATTTGAAAACCATACCCGTTTCAAATAAATCTCCAGATTGACAAAATCTGCATCCGCACGGTTTCCCTGATAATCCGTATATACTGTTTCAAGCATCCTACGGATAACCAAATTATATTTTCCATTCTGATCAAACAAAATATCACGACCTTCCAAAGCTGCCTGTGATAAATAATAAACCAATTCTTTTTGCTCCAACGACAGGTCCTCAAAACCATGTACTACATAACGAAGCAATTGCAAATCCGCAAACTGCTCTACTGTGTAATCAAACGTTTTCTCTTCTTTTTATTTCTTTCTCCATACTACTTGCAACTTGCTAACATAATCTCTCTTACCAATATCATAAATAAGTGTTTTTCCAATAGCGCCATGTCAGTTTCATGTTGAAACAAAAAAAGGAAAACTATTGTTTTCCTTTTTTACTAAATCATATTTGATACTAATATTTTATTTTTCCATATTTCTCTTACGGAAACCATTAGGAGTTTCTCCTACATTCTTATAAAATGCAGCATAAAAAGATTGGCGATTAGCAAAACCTACCATTGCACTAATCTCTTCCACATTCTTATCTGCATAACGTTTATCAACCAACAGATGCTTAGCATCCTTTGATACGATACTCATTCAAAAGACAAGAATAATTTTTACCGAAACGAGAATTTACAACAGCAGACAAATAACGAGTGTTTGTCTTCAACTCTCTCGCTAAATCTTTAGCAGAATAATTGGGATCCTTATATTTCTTCTGAACCACGATGATATTCAAAATTTTATCATACAGTTCATCAGCAAGTTCTGCTCTGATCAATGATCTATAAGCAGCCTTTTTGTCTTTTTTTTCTCTCGCAGGTTATAAGGTCTTTTCTTAGGAGCCTCTTCCTGAACTTCTACTTGTTTTTCTGCGTCGCTCATCACTTAGTTTTTTTGTTTGGTTAGTTAATAAGATTATAATGATTAAATTTTGTACAAATGTGGGGATTCTTTTTTTGGCTTATGCAAATTTTTTTTTGCTAAATTCTATTCTTAATTAATCACAACACAGCATTCAAATTTCTTCAAAAAAACTTTATTAAGACTTGAGATATCAGACAAAAAACTATCAAATGAAGCAGTGTCATCCTGAATCAGTTATCTACAAAAAGTCCTCTCTCAAATTAATTACCAATATAGAGAGCATCACATCTTTAAAAGATTTTACTACCTTTGCTCTCCATTATCTTTTAAAATAATAAACAGAATATGCTCCATATCCTCAAAACATACTTCGGATACGATACGTTTCGTCCTTTGCAACAAAACATTATCCAAAACATACTGGATAAAAAAGACACCTTGGTTCTTATGCCCACCGGAGGTGGAAAATCAATTTGTTATCAACTTCCTGCTCTGATGATGGACGGAACGACCATTGTCGTATCTCCGCTTATTTCATTAATGAAAGACCAGGTAGAAAGTTTGAGAGCCAATGGTATTGCGGCTCGTGCAATGAACAGCACAAATGACGAAACGGAGAATTTCAACCTACGTCGCGAATGTCTTCAAGGAAAAATCAAATTACTTTATATTTCCCCCGAACGATTACTAATGGAAATGAACTTCTTATTAAAAGATATCCACATTTCATTGGTTGCCATAGATGAAGCTCATTGTATCTCACAATGGGGACATGATTTCCGACCAGAATACACTCAACTCAAGACAATCAGAGAACAATTCCCTAACGTTCCAATCGTAGCTTTAACTGCCACAGCCGATAAAATAACCCGTCAAGATATTATCAAACAATTATCTTTACGTAATCCTAAAATATTTATTTCATCCTTCGACCGTCCTAATCTGAGTTTGGAAGTAAAAAAAGAGGATACCAGCAAAAAAAGACAAGACACGCACCATACTTGAATTTATAGCACGCCATAAAAATGAATGTGGAATTATTTATTGCATGAGCCGAAGCAAAACGGAAAACGTGGCAGAAATGCTAAGAAAACATGGAATACGCGTAGCTGTTTATCACGCCGGACTGAGTGCGACTGCACGCGATGAAGCCCAAAATGACTTTATTAATGACCGCGTACAAGTAGTATGTGCCACCATTGCCTTTGGTATGGGCATAGACAAATCAAATGTTCGCTGGGTCATCCACTACAACCTCCCCAAAAGCATTGAAAGCTTTTATCAGGAAATCGGTCGTGCAGGACGGGACGGAATGGAAAGCGATACATTACTTTTTTATTCTTTAAGTGATTTGATTCTGCTATCAAAGTTTGCTACCGAAAGCAATCAACAGGAAATAAATTTAGAAAACTCCACCGTATGCAACAATATGCAGAAGCGGATATTTGCCGTCGGCGTATTCTTCTTAACTATTTCGGAGAAACGATGGATCATGATTGTGGTAATTGTGATGTATGCCGTAATCCCCCGGAAAGGTTTGACGGTACTATCATCGTCCAAAAAGCATTGAGCGCTATCGCACGCACCAATCAACAAATCGGTACACACATGCTGGTGGACATCCTAAAGGGAGCTGCCGGACAAGAATTGATAGAAAAAGGATACGACAAGCTGAAGACTTATGCTGCCGGACGAGATATCCCTGCCCGTGACTGGCAGGATTATTTGCTGCAAATGCTTAACTTGGGTTATTTTGAAATTGCATATAATGAAAACAACCATCTGAAAATAACAGAAAGCGGGCATAAAGTCCTATTCGGAAAAGAACCGGCGATGCTGGTTGTCATAAAACGGGAAGAATTCACTCCGAAAGAACGTCGCAGGAAAAAGGCTCAAGAACCGGAAGCCCTCTTCTCTACGCCAACAACCTTCGGTGAAGAAAATAAGGATCTATTTGAAGAACTTCGTCTATTAAGAAAGAGATTGGCAGACCAACAAGCCATCCCTGCCTATATTGTATTATCTGATAAAACCTTACATCTGATAGCAACACAGCAACCTACCAGTATTGAGGCTTTTGGAGAAATCAGTGGTATCGGAGAATACAAAAAAGATAAATATGGAAAAGAATTTGTCGAACTGATCAAAAAGAAGATTGGGAAATAAAGAATTAAAGACCAGATAGTAGTTACTGGCCTTTAATTTATCTTTGCAGTTCTGGACGGGGAACGCCTAATTCTATTGCTTTTTCAAAAGCAACATAAGCTTCCCTTTTTTTTCTCTCTGACTCAGATATATTTCACCACACATGACGTATATTTCCGCATCTTTAGGAGATAACTTGGCTGCCGATTCCAAATCCAGTAATGCCAAGTCGGGAGTGTTCATTTCTATCTCTAAATTGGCACGTGCTTTCAATAAAGAAGCATCATTAGGATAATCCGTTATCATACGATTAAATTCTTCCAATGCTTCCCGAAACTTTAACTCTTTCTGATTCAGCAGAGCCATTCCCAAACGCCCCATCTTGTTTTTAGGCTCTTCTTGCAACAAAGTATTATAATCTATTCGGGCTTCTTTATAGTCCCGACGCTGCATATAAATGTAAGCGCGATATAGTAAAGCTTCCTGATTTTTTCTATCAATATCTATCACATTGCAATAATCGAGATATGCTTTCTCATAAAGGTTTTTCTCTAAATACAGAGCAGCCCTATTCAATAAAATAGTAACGGAATAAGGAGCTAAATTAAGTCCTAAAGTATAGGGATTCTATCGCTTTATCGATTTTCCCCAACCGATGTTGCACTGTCCCCAAATTTGAAAACAGCATAGAATTGCGCATATTTGCCGGTTCCAGCTTTAATGCCTCTTCAAACAGTTTTTCCGAAAGTTCCAAACTATCTCGCTCCGCCGCCTCCACAGCACGAGCTGCCAATTGATCATACGTCTGTGCCTGCATATAAATGCAAACACAAAAGAAAAGAAAATAACACAGTATTCGTTTCATCTATAATAGATTTTGTTGCAAAAGTACGGCAATCTGCGAAATGATTCCTTTAGTTAAATAAAAAAAAGTATAAGGTTCGTTTTTTTTCCACCGCAACCTTATACTTTTGTATTCTGTTTCACCTATTTTCATGCCTGCAAAATTGTTATTTCATTAATATGAAACTGTTGTTTCAACAGCATGAAAAACTTATCTCATCAGCATAAAACCGGATTACGCCTGCTTGATATAGTCCACAATCCAAGCACCAACTTCTTTTTGTTCCGTATTTAGCACCTCCTTCTACCTGAATTTCGGGTGTCCGCACATTTGCATCCAAAGAAGCATCTACCGCCCGGCGAATTAATGCACCTTCTTCTTTGCAATTGAAATACTCAAACAACATCGCTACTGATAAAATTTGAGCCAGCGGGTTAGCAATATTCAAGCCTTTAGCCTGAGGCCATGAACCATGAATCGGCTCAAAAACAGGAGTACTCTCACCGGTTGAAGCAGAAGGCAGCAATCCCATGGAACCGCTAATAACAGAGCCTTCATCAGTAAGAATATCACCGAAAGTATTCTCCGTCACCATCACATCAAAGAAACGCGGGTCTTGAATCATTTTCATTGCCGCATTGTCTACAAACATATAGTCCGTAGTTACTTCCGGATATTGAGGAGCCATTTCCTGTGCTATTTGTCTCCATAAGCGGGAAGAAGCCAATACATTTGCCTTATCAACTACAGTAAAATGCTTGCGGCGCTTCATGGCATATTCGAATCCGGACTTTCAGAATACGTTCTATCTCCGGACGAGTGTACATATTGGTATCGTATGCCTTATCATTGTCCTGATATTTCTCTCCGAAATACATTCCACCGGTCAACTCACGGATACAGATAAAATCTGCATTTTCTACCAGCTCTGCACGCAATGGCGATTTATGAACCAAACATTTAAAGGTTTGTACCGGACGGATGTTAGCAAACAATCCCAATTTCTTCCGCATAGCCAACAACCCTTGCTCCGGGCGTACCTTTGCCGTTGGGTTATTATCAAACTTAGGGTCACCTACAGCCGAGAACAATACGGCATCCGCATCCTTGCAAATTTCATAAGTCGCTTCGGGAAACGGATCGCCCACCTTGTCTATCGCATCTGCACCACAGATCGCATATTCATAACTTACTTTATGACCAAACTTCTCACAAACAGCGTTCATCACATCAACGCCTTGCACTGAAATCTCCGGTCCGATACCGTCACCGGCTAAAACTGCAATTTTAAAATCCATCTTTTCTTTTTTATTTATTTACTTCATTTTTATCTGTTTCTCCTCCGACAATTCCTTAATCGATGTTTTTCATACTCACTCTCTATGATATTCAACATCTTCAGGGTAGCTTTAATTGCAGCTTCCGTCTGGTCTGCATCCAACCCTCTGGTACGGAAGACTTTTTCTTCAAAACTCCAGGTTATCACAGTCTGCACAAAAGCATCGGTACGTCCCCCGGGAGGAATAGTTACCGCATAATTAGTCAGCATCGGAAACTTACGTCCCAATGTCACTTTATATATTTTTCGCAATGCACGTACAAAGGCATCATATTGACCGTCACCATTGGAATTTTCCTCGAATTCCTTTCCATTGATTTCCATCCGTACAGTAGCCATCGGCTTCAATCCATGCGCCAGTGTCACAATATAACTTTTCAGTTTTACACTTTCGCTTACCACTCCATGCTTCAGCACATCGGAAACAATATAAGGCAAATCTTCCTGAGTAACCAATTCCTTCTTGTCACCCAGTTCGATAATACGTTCCGTTACCTTACGCATGGAGTCTTCATCGAGTTCTAGTCCAAGATCCTCTAAGTTTTTACGAATATTCGCCTTACCGCTTGTTTTACCCAATGCATATTCACGTTTGCGGCCAAATCGTTCCGGCAACAGGTCATTGCAATAAAGATTATTCTTGTTGTCTCCATCGGCATGAACTCCTGCTACCTGAGTAAATACATTTTCGCCCACAATCGGCTTATTGGCCGGAATTACAATGCCCGAATAAGACTCGACCACACGACTTACATCATTCAATCGGCTTTCGTCAATGTTCGTCAGCGCACTAAAATGGTCTTTTAGAATAGCCTGAACACTAGCAAGTGGTGCATTACCGGCTCGTTCTCCCAATCCATTGATGGTGGTATGAAGTCCTTTCACTCCGCTGAGTACAGCAGCCAGCACATTGCTCACGGCAAGGTCATAGTCATTGTGTGCATGGAAATCGAAATGCATATCGGGATAATGTTTTTTCATTTTCCGCATATACTCGATAACCTGCAAAGGGTTTAAAATTCCCAAAGTATCAGGCAACATATAGCGTTTGATGCTAGTGGCTTTCAGACCGTCCATCAATTGGAATACATAGTCGAAGAATCCTTCATTCCGTTACTCCAATCTTCCAGATATACATTAACTGCAATATCCAGTTCATCGGCATAACGCACTACATTCACAATATCTTCAATATGTTCTTCAGGTGTTTTCTTCAGTTGCTGTGTACAATGTTTCAACGAGCCTTTACACAGCAAGTTAATTACCCTGCAACCGGTACTTTGTATCCAATCCACTGAAGTGTGCCCATCCACAAAGCCGAGCACCTCCACTTTGTGAAGCAAATTCCGGCGGGCAGCCCAGTCGCATATCATTTTCACAGCTTCAAACTCGCCATCCGATACACGGGCCGAGGCAACCTCTACCCTGTCTACCTTTAAATCTTCCAATAGCAAACGGGCAATCATCAATTTTTCATGGGGCACAAAAGATACTCCGCTGGTCTGCTCACCATCGCGGAGTGTTGTATCCATGATTTCTATTTTGACGCTTTCTCCCATGCTTCTATCTTGTCTTTGTTGGTCAGCAAAAAGTCGATATCATCCAATCCGTTCATCAGGCAATGCTTTTTTATAGCCGTTAATCTCGAAAATGATTCACTCTTTCCTGTTGCTTTGTTGGTTATTGTCTGTTCGGGCAAGTTTACCTCTACTTCTGTTTTCGGGTCCGCGTAGATAGAGTCGAACAGTTCTTTCAAAAAACCTTCACTTACCACCACCGGCAAAACAAAGTTATTCAGCTCGTTATTCTTATGGATATCAGCAAAGAAGCTAGAAACGACCACACGAAAGCCATATCCCGCAATTGCCCATGCAGCATGTTCACGGCTGGATCCCGAACCAAAATTTTTTCCGGTCACAAGGATTTCCCCCCCATAAATGGGGTTATTCAATACGAAATCTTTATTTAAAGAACCGTCAGGATTATAACGCCAATCACGGAATAAATTATCACCAAAGAATTTCTCTTCGCGTGTGGTTGCCTTTAAAAAACGGGCAGGGATGATTTGGTCTGTATCCACATTTTCCAGAGGAAGAGGGACACAAGTACTTGTTATTATATTGAATTTCTGTTTCATATTCACTCTTTTTTTTTTTTAGACTTGTATTCTTTATACCAATTAAAAAACCGAAACTGTCAGAAGTATATAGATTGCCAATTCGAAACACATTCCCTTCCGGAAAAAAGAGCGACAATGCATAATAGCAAACCAATGCCATAGCACATTCTTATAATAGCTCCTAAAGTTTTCATCTGTTTATGACAATATTTTTTTGTCCTGACAAAAAAGAACTCATTTACATTAATTCTCTCGGATCGGTAATAACTCCGGTTACTGCTGCTGCTGCTGCTACCAACGGACTGGCAAGCAGAGGTGCGTGCCCCCGGTCCCTGACGCCCCTCAAAATTACGATTACTGGTCGACACAGAATATTTACCGGCAGGAATCTTATCATCATTCATAGCCAAACAAGCAGAACAACCCGGCTGACGAATAGCGAACCCGGCTTCTTCCAACACTTTATCCAATCCTTCCTCTCGAATCTGCGCATCTACCATCCACGAACCCGGAACCAGCCAAGCAATCACGTTGTCTGCCTTCTTCTTTCCTTTCACTATGGAAGCAAAAGCACGGAAATCCTCTATACGACCATTGGTACAAGCTCCTAAGAATACATAATCGATTTTCTTACCCAATAATGATTCTCCGGGTTGGAATCCCATATAGTCCAATGATCTTTTATAAGAAGCGCTATGATTATCAGCAGGAATATGCTCAGTTATTCCCATACCCATACCCGGATTAGTACCATAAGTAATCATAGGTTGGATATCAGCAGCGTCAAATCTTACCTCTTTATCAAATACGGCATTTTCATCACTCTTCAAGGTCTTCCAATAAGCCATGGCTTTGTCCCACTCTACACCTTTTGGAGCATATTCTCTGCCTTTGATATATTCAAAAGTCACTTCATCAGGAGCAACCATGCCACCACGGGCCCCCATCTCAATACTTAAATTACATAAAGTCAAACGTCCTTCCATGGTCAAATTACGGACTGCCGAACCGGCATATTCCACAAAGTAACCGGTAGCGCCACTGGTTGTCATCTTCGACATCATATAAAGAGCAACATCTTTGGCAGTTACTCCTCTACCCAATTCTCCATCTACAGTAATACGCATCGTTTTAGGACGAGACTGAAGAATACATTGCGAAGCCAAAACCATTTCAACCTCGCTTGTGCCTATCCCAAAAGCAACAGCTCCCATTGCTCCGTGAGTAGAAGTATGCGAATCACCACAAACAATAGTCATACCCGGCAAAGTTAATCCCCTCTCAGGACCTACGACATGAATAATACCATTTCTCTTATCCATCATCCCGAAATGTGCCAAGCCAAAATCAGCAGCATTCTTGGCCAATGTATCTACCTGAGTCTTAGAAACAGGATCTTCAATTGGTTTATCCTGATCATGAGTCGGGGTATTATGATCCGGCATACAATAAATATGGTCAGGACGAAATACTTTTATTCCACGTGCACGCAATCCTGAAAAAGCCTGCGGACTAGTTACCTCATGACAATAAAGCCTGTCTATATAAAGTTGAGTAGGTCCCTCCTCAACCTTTTGTACCACATGGGCGTCCCAAATCTTATCAAATAATGTGTTAGCCATTTTTGTATTTACGTATTATTATCTTTTAAACTTGTTGATACAATCGATATATGCTTCTACTGATGCAGCGATGATATCTGTATTCGCTCCAAACCGTAGTACATCTGTCCGTCATATTCCACCTGCATGTGTACTTTACCCATATCATCACTACCTTTACTGATAGCCTGAATCGTAAATTCTTTCAATACCATGTGGCGGTCAATAATTTTTTCAATGCAGTAATAGCGGCATCTACAGGACCATTACCACTGGCAGCAGCTTCAAAATGCTCGCCTGCTATATTCAGCCCAAGACTGGCAACGGAACGAACACCAACGCCACTCGTCACTTGCAGATAATCTAATTTTATATGGTTATTGACACTTCTATCGGCACCTGCCAATACCAGAATATCATCATCCGTGATATCTTTCTTCTTATCAGCCAGCTTCAAGAAATCTTCATATACATTATCCAATTTATCCTGTTCCAATTCCACACCTAAAACATGAAGACGATGTTTCAACGCAGCACGTCCGCTACGAGCAGTCAGCACGATAGCATTATCATCAATACCCACATCCTTCGGGTCGATGATTTCATATGTCTGTACGTTCTTTAAACACACCATCTTGATGGATACCTGACGAATGTGCAAAAGCATTACGACCTACAATAGCCTTGTTAGGCTGAACGGCATATTCATAAAACTTGATACCATACGACTAGTCGGATAAATTTTTTGAGTATTAATATTTGTCTGAATATTAATATCATTATGGCATTTGACAATCATTGCCACCTCTTCCAAGGAAGTGTTACCGGCACGTTCTCCAATGCCATTGATAGTCACTTCTACTTGACGTGCTCCATTTAACACACCACTAATCGTATTGGCAGTAGCCATACCCAAGTCATTATGACAATGAGTAGAAATAATAGCCTTATCAATACCATCTACATGATCTACCAAATATTTAATTTTCGCCCCATACTCTTCAGGCAAGCAATAACCTGTTGTATCAGGTATATTCACTACAGTAGCACCGGCCTTGATCACCGCTTCAACTACGCGTGCCAAATACTCATTATCAGTTCTTCCTGCATCTTCTGCATAGAACTCCACATCATCTACAAAACGGCGGGCATATTTCACGGCAGCCACAGCACGTTCTATAATTTCTTCACGAGTAGAATTGAATTTATATTTAATATGCGAATCAGAAGTACCAATACCGGTATGGATACGTTTATGCTTAGCAAATCTCAATGCATCTGCAGCCACATCAATATCTTTCTTCTACCGCACGAGTCAGCGCACAAATGGTTGGCCAAGTAACAGCCTTAGAAATTTCAATTACTGAATTGAAATCACCCGGACTTGAAATAGGAAATCCTGCCTCAATCACATCCACTCCCAAAGCTTCCAACTGCTTAGCCACCTGAATCTTTTCCACTGTATTCAACTGACATCCCGGAACCTGCTCGCCATCACGAAGAGTGGTATCAAAAATAAATAATCTGTCACTCATAGCTTTCAATTTTATATTTTACCATTATTATATTCATAAAAAAAGCTTTCACACAGGGAAGTGAGAAAGGCTTTCGTATATCATTGTTATACATACATTTATGCACGACACTCACTTCCCGCTGACTTTGCCAGTAGAATAATAATGCCGCATAGCAAAATATGTATAAACATTTGGTTCATATACTGTCTTTTATTGTTTAAATCGATGCAAAGGTAGGGATTATTTTTAAAACGCAAAATAAAAATGAAAGTTTTTTCACTATACAAACTACGATTTTTTATTTAACCTACATATAGAGTAACAATTTATCGGATATAATAGAGTAAAGTATCTTGTAAGCAAAAGAGCATATCTTAATAGTTATGCAGTTGAGCAGAGTATAACCAAATCAGTATAAACACACAAAAAAAGCCTCCGAATCATTTGACTGACTCGGAGGCTTTCATCAAAAAAACGGCGGCTACCTACTCTCCCACTGTTACGCAGTACCATCGGCGTGACAAGGCTTAACTTCTCTGTTCGGAATGGGAAGAGGTGGAACCCTTGTGCTATAGCCACCTGAAGAAGGTTGACATATTGATAAGCTGTTATCGTAATTTCATTTCATAGCAACCGCTAAACGTATACAACATCCGGCATATAAAAAAGAAAGTGAACGGGCAATTAGTAATGCTCGGCTTTGGTATCTCTATCTTTACACCTGCATCCTATCAACGTCGTAGTCTACAACGACCCTGAGAAATCTAATCTTGTGGCCGGCTTCGTACTTAGATGCTTTCAGCACTTATCCGATCCAGACTTAGATACCCGGCAATGCACCTGGCGGCACAACCGGCAAACCAGAGGTCTGTCCAACACGGTCCTCTCGTACTAGTGTCAGAGCCACGCAAATTTCATACGCCCACGATAGATAGAGACCGAACTGTCTCACGACGTTCTGAACCCAGCTCGCGTGCCACTTTAATGGGCGAACAGCCCAACCCTTGGGGACCTTCTCCAGCCCCAGGATGTGACGAGCCGACATCGAGGTGCCAAACCACTCCGTCGATATGAGCTCTTGGGAGGGGATCAGCCTGTTATCCCCGGAGTACCTTTTATCCTTTGAGCGATGTCCCTTCCATGCGGAAACACCGGATCACTATGCTCT
>VOFJ01003220.1_pt1 | contig 30265 bp, 53 predicted proteins | sample 5384081 | NCBI WGS metagenome assembly VOFJ01 (sample SAMN12384729, study PRJNA508395) | human gut metagenome | isolation source: healthy gut I | host: Homo sapiens | reverse complement strand
TTGCAATGCAGCACCCCAGGCAAACCCCCGCCTGTGAGGCAACCGCCAGCCGATGACATCCGCCGCCGAAATTAAAACCAGCTCGAAATGTGACGCCAAAAATGCCTTTCCGACAGCAATACGTAACTAATGGCAGTTCCTGCAGTGTTGTGCAAGAATCATGGTCCTTTTTCCTGGGGCAAGGATGCAAAGGAGGCCGTCCACAATGCGGTGGTTCTTGAAGAGGTTGCCAAGATGGCATATCGAACCGAGCTGATTCATCCGCAGGTAGCACCTGCCCCGCAGGAATTACAGGATAAGCATTATTTCCGTAAGCATGGTGCAAATGCATATTACGGACAGAATTAACAGGATATCGAGAGGGTATAAAACAGATGAAGATGAAAACAGCACCTATGGGGTGGAACAGCTGGGATTGTTACGGGGCGGCTGTTACAGAAGATATCGTACGACGGAACGCTGAATTTATGGCTGAGCATCTGAAGGAGTACGGCTGGGAATATATTGTGGTGGATATCCAATGGTATGAGCCTGCTGCAGAAACCAATGAATATCATCCTTTTGCGGATGTAGTAATGGATGAGTATGGAAGACTGCTTCCCGCAGTAAATCGTTTTCCTTCCGCAGCAAACGGTGCGGGCTTTGGACCATTGGCAGAATATGTCCATTCTCTTGGATTGAAGTTCGGCATTCATATTATGAGAGGGATTCCACGACAGGCTGTACATCAGAACACGAAAATCATGAACAGTGACAGACATGCCCGGGAAATTGCCAAAACAAACAGTATCTGTGCCTGGAATACGGATATGTATGGTGTAGATCCTGAGAAAGACGGGCACGGGAATACTATAACAGTATTTTTGAATTATATGCTTCCTGGGGTGTGGATTTTATTAAATGTGATGATATTGCACGGGAACTGCCACATGAGGAATCCGAACTGATTATGCTGAGCAAAGCATTGCATGGTTGCGGAAGACCCATGGTTTTAAGTCTGTCGCCGGGATATACTCTTTTAGAAAAGGCAGAGCTTTATAAGCAGATTTCCAATATGTGGAGAATCACCGATGATTTCTGGGATAAGTGGGAACTGTTATATGATATGTTTTCAAGAGCAGAAAAATGGTGCACCCATGCAGGTGCAGGGCACTGGCCGGATGCCGATATGCTTCCGGTCGGACCGATACGGCAGGTATATGATGTGAATAACTGGACGAATTTCACACAGGATGAGCAGATCACCATGCTGACACTCTGGAGTATCATGCGTTCTCCTTTGATGCTGGGAGGAGAGCTGACAGGGTTTGACGAATTCACTATGAATCTGGTAACCAATTCTGAAATACTTGCCATGCATGCAAATGCACGGCATTCGCATCAGGTGTGGAGACGTGAAATCGATGGTATAGAGCATGCATTGTGGATTGCAGCAGATACAAAGGGTGGATATTATGTCGCGGTATTTAATCTGGGTGATAAAGACAGTGACATATCCATACCGCTTGCCGATCTGGAGATTTATGATGGAGTAAATGGAACGGAGCTTTGGAGCGGAGAGCACGTGGAAGAGCCAAAGAGCCTTAGTGTGTCATTAAAGAGTCATGGTGCTAGGGCATATCATTTTACGTACAACTAAAAAAGCATACTACTGTTAATGTATAGATAAGAAACAAAGATAAAATAGTAAAAATAGAATAGAACAAAAGAAAGAATATGGAGATAAAACAGAAAGGAATAAACAATGAAATGTAAATCCTATAACAAGATTGGATTATCCAGATCTGGACGTGATCCGCGTAGAAGACACCTATTATATGGTATCCACAACCATGCATTTTATGCCGGGCTGTGAGATTCTGCAGTCTTTTGATCTGGTGCACTGGGAGCATGTAACTTATGTTTATGAGACGCTCGATCATACGGATGCGCAGCAACTGAAAAGCGGTCAGAATATTTACGGACAGGGCATGTGGGCAGCTTCCCTGCGCTATCATGAAGGCCGATTTTGTATCTGCTTTGTGGCAAATGATACCCGTAAGACTTATTTGTATACTTCGGAAAAAATAGATGGTCCATGGAAAAAGCAGCTGATAGAAGGCTTTTTATCATGACGGCTCTTTATTATTTGATGAGGATGGCAGAAACTATATTGTATATGGAAATGATGAAATCTGGATTACAGAATTGAATGAAGATTTGACTGCACCAAAGAAGGACGGATTACATCGTCTTTTTAGTCAGTGATCCATAAGAACCCGGAGCTAGGCTATGAGGGTTCTCATATTCAAAAAAATAAACGGCTATTATTATATTTTTCTGGTTCATTCCCTGAGAGACCGCTGGATGCGGACGGAAGCATGCTTTTTACAGTGATTCTCTGGAAGGAGAATTCACGGGTGGAGATGTACTTTGTGATGATCGTGGATATTGTGGACAGGGCGTGGCACAGGGAGGAATAGTGGATACGCCGGATGGAAAGTGGTATGCAATGCTGTTTCAGGATTCCGGAGCAGTTGGACGGATTCCTATTCTGCTTCCGGTTACCTGGAAGGATCATTTTCCGGTTTTTGGACAGAACGGACATGTGCCGGAAGAAATAGAGGTTCACAGTACCAGACCAGGATATATTTATCAGCCATTAGTGGGAAGTGATGATTTCCGTAATGGGCTGCTTCCGCGCTGGCAGTTTAATCATGATCCAGATCCACGGTACTATCATCTGGATGCATTGCAGGGAACCTATACAAATTACAACACGGGAAGTTTGTACAGAGCTTACACAGGCAGTAAATACGCTTACGCAAAGGATGAGTTATCCGTCCTGCGCAGCTGAGGTTACTGTTGATGCTTCTGCATTGAAAGAGGGCGATGTCGCAGGTTTGTGTGCGTTGCAGGGCTGTTATGCTGCAGTTGGCATTACAAAACATCATGGAAAATATGAAGTCCTTATGCTGGATAAAAAAAAAGATGGTATATTGGATATGACGGAAGGAACTGTTGTTGAATCACACCAGATGGATTTTCGTCTTGAAGCAGATTTCTGTAACATGAAGGATGAAGCACGCTGCTATTACCGGGTAAATAAGGGAGACTGGCTACCCATCGGAACCGTGCATAAGCTGTACTTCAAACTGGATCATTTTACTGGTTGCCGGTTTGGTCTGTTCTGCTATGCGGCAGAGGAAACAGGAGGAAGTGCCTGCTTCCGGGATTTTAAGTATTATGATGTTGATGAAATCTCATAAAAGATAGAACTGCATAAAAATAAGTGTCGGAATTTACTCAAATTTTTCCTACTTTGGACATTGGTTTTTACAACGGTATTGTATAGTGAAGCAGAGGAAAAACAAATATGGAATGATGCAGAAGAGATTGTGTTGAAAGAATTAGTGTATATTTAAAGCGTAGAAAGCTCCTTCGGGAGCTTTTTTGCTGTTTATAAGATAAATTCTGTCGGAGCTTTTGACTTAATGATTTGATTTATAAAACTGGCAATGATACAATTAGCGTAATTTGAAAGAAAGCAGAGAAAATATGAGTGAAAAGTTACTGATTGTTGAAGATGACAAAAAATTAAATGATGGAATCCGTCTGGCTTTAAAGAATGATGCTTATTTCTTTTATCAGTGCAGAACTTTGCAGGAAGCTAGAGAAATCTTGAAAAAAAAGAAGATATCACATTGGTTTTATTAGATGTGAATTTGCCGGATGGGAATGGGATTGATTTTGTAAGAGAAATAAGGAAAAATAGTCAGGTGCCGATTATTCTGCTTACAGTAAATAACATGGAAGTAGATATTGTAACAGGATTGGAAGCAGAAGCAAATGATTATATTACGAAACCATTCAGCTTAATGGTACTACGTGCAAGAGTAGCTGTACAGCTTAGAAATAAAGAGGCAGCAGCTAAGAAATTCTATGAAGCTTGATGGATTTGAGTTTTATTTCGATAAAATGGAATTTTTTCAAAGACAGTGCTCCCATTGAACTTAGTAAGACAGAACAAAAAGCTCCTTAGAGTGCTGTGTGAAAACAGAGGAAAAGTATTGAAACGGGAATATTTGATTGACGAGGTATGGCAGGGAGATACGGAGTTTGTGGATGCTCATGCTCTGACTGTTGCAATCAAACGTCTCAGAGATAAATTGGAAGATGATGTGCAGAAGCCTAAATATATCAAGACGGTTTATGGAATTGGTTATACATGGGCGGTGAATGGATGATAGAAACAATTATGTTGATTGTAGTCATATTTGTCCTGAGCGGAGTTTTTTGGTACAGCTTTTTTTATCAGAAAGAAAAAAAAGCTTTTTGAACCGGCTGCAGCAAATGCTGGATTGTGCTATAGATGGAGAACTGGAACGGACAGAAATATCAGAAGAAAAGTATTCTGCTCTTGAAAACAGCATGAAACAACATTTAGACAGTAGCTTTCTGGCAAGAAAGAACCAACAGGAACAAAAAAGAAGTGATACAGAAACTTATTTCCGACATTGCGCATCAGACCTTGACTCCTATTTCAAATTTGAAAATTTATGGTGAAATACTCTCTGAAACAAATCATGAAAATCAGGAGGAGATAGCTACCATTTTGGAGCAGACAGAGAAATTAGATTTCCTGATACAATCATTGGTCAAATTGTCACGGATGGAGAGTGGAATTATCGCAGTACATTCGGAGGATACTACTATTGCACAGATGTTTGCATCCGTACAGCAGCAGTTTAACGTAAAAGTAAGGGAGAAGAATTATTACTCTGAGCCTATGTGACACGGATTTGCATGTTCGATGTGATGCAAAATGGACTGTGGAAGCACTTGGAAATATAGTAGACAATGCGATTAAGTACACATCATGTGGGGAAAATGTTCAGATAAAAGCCGAGCAGTATTCTTTCTTTGTAAAGATCGATATCATTGATGATGGCATTGGAATAGAAAAAGAAGAAATACCAAAGATATTTGGACGGTTTTATCGGAGTCTGTCAGTGGCAGACCAGCCAGGAGTAGGAATTGGCTTATTCCTTGCAAGAGAGATCATTCAGGCACAAAAAGGGGTATATAAAAAGTGACATCAAAGAGAGGAAAAGGTCTCTACATTTTCTGTGTTTCTTCCGATATCAAAAAAAAGGAATAGTATCAAAACGGTGATATTTCAGAAACAAGATGGAGACATTGTTATGATAAAGTCTGTATTGTAAAGATCAATACAGGCTTTTTTGATGGGAGGATGGCATGAATATATTAAAAAGCAGTGAATTTAAGAAAAAAATATATGGACAAGGAGAAACAGAAGTCAAAGCCCTTGATGGTGTAAATTTAGAAGTGGAAAAGGGGGAGTTTGTAGCGATTGTTGGAACTTCTGGGAGCGGAAAGTCTACGATGCTTCATATGATTGGAGGATTAGATAATCCAACATCTGGGCAGGTAATTGTAGATGGACAGAACTTAAGCCATATGACAGATGAAGAGCTTACCATTTTCCGACGTAGGAATATTGGTTTGTATTTCAACAGTATAACTTGGTTCCGATGTTGAATGTATGGGAAAATATTGTTCTTCCTGTGAAACTGGATGGAAAAAAGGTAGAAAAAAGGTTATGTAGATGAAATTATTGATACACTGGGTATTCGGACAAAATTGGAAAACCAGCCAAGCGCTCTATCCGGTGGACAGCAACAGAGAGTGGCACTTGCAAGGGCTTTAGCTGCAAAACCAGCCATTTTGCTCGCTGACGAGCCGACAGGAAATTTGGATTCGAAAACAAGTCAGGATGTATTAGGGCTTCTGAAAGTAACCAGTAAGCGTTTTCACCAGACCATCGTTATGATTACCCATAATGAAGAGATTGCCCAGATGGCAGACCGGATTTTACAGATAGAAGACGGAAAAATTGTTTCAGACAGTGGTTTGGTATAGTGAGGGCGTTTATATGGTAAAAGTAGAGAATAAAGAAACGTTACGATTATTGACGAAACGTTTTATGAAAATGAACCGAGCAAGAAATATTATTGCTGTTATTGCAATCATGTTGACATCACTGTTATTTACAAGCCTCTTTGTGGGGGAGTGTATCCATGATACTTTCCAAAAAAGAGCAACGGAAATTAAGCAATTTATGGATTCATCCCATGCTATTGCGCAGAATTTGTCAGAAGAAGATGCGGAGAGATTGCAAAAAAACAATAGAACAGGATGAAGATGTGGAACGATATGGTTCCGGTATTTTTCTGGGAGCTGGAATGGACGAAAACGGTTTGGATTTTCCGTAGAGGTCCGATATGCAGATGAAAATATGGCAGAAAGTTTTAATTGTCTGCCAACTACAGGAAGACTGCCGGAGAAAGAAAATGAAGTAGCACTTAGCAGCACGATATTGGAATCTCTGGGTGTTACACCAAAGATTGGGGAAGAAGTAACGCTGACGTGGGAAGTAAATCCAATGCTGAAACAATACAAAACAGATACATTCCAGATATGTGGATTTTGGCAGGGGATAAGGCTGTTTTAGGTCAGATGGTCTGGGTATCCGAAGCCTATGCAAAGGAGAATCGTTATCCCGTTACGCAGGAAGAATTAGAAAATGGCATCTACAATGGAGGGAAAGAGTATTCTGTCTGGTACAAGAATCTTTGGAATCTGGAAAAGAAAACAGAAAAATATATCTAAGACAGCAGGATTTACGAAAGCAGGGACAGGATTGGAGATCAATCCGGCATATAATCTTTTTGAAGAGGATTCATTTTCATTCACTTCCTTTATTGTAATGGTACTGTTTTTGTGATATTGGCTGGTTACTTAATTATTTATAATATTTTTAACATTTCTGTGAAAACGGATATCCGGGCTTACGGATTGTTAAAGAATGTGGGGACAACGGGAAAGCAGTTGAAGAAAATTGTACGTATGCAGGCGTGGAGATTATCAGCTATTGGCATTCCAATCGGATTGCTTTGTGGTTATCTTGCAGGTCTTTGTATGGCTCCGTCCTTGACTGCAGATGCTGCAATTAGTGCACAGGCAGGAAAAACGGCTCAGACAGTAGTATCAGCAAATCCTTTGATTTTCCTTGCAGCGATACTTTTAACGCTTTTGACGGTGTATCTCTCTAGTCTGCAGGCTTGTAAAATGGTGGAAAGAGTTTCGCCTGTGGAAGCTCTGCGTTTGGCAGAAGGAGAACAGTCACAGAGGAAAATAAAAAAAGAATACTTCTGTATCCTGGTGGGGAATGGCAATCCAAAATGTGTGCAGAAACTGGAAAAAGGGCTTTATCGTCATGCTTTCCATAGCTCTTTCTATGGTGGTTGTCAATTGTATCGTGATGTTGGTGCAGGGATATGATTTTGATTCTTACCGAAAAGTGTTTTTTAGCTTCCGATTTTCAACTGGATCAGATGACGGGAAGTTTGTCAAATACGAATTTCAACGGTATTACACCTGAAATCAAAGAGATTCTGGACGAATGTCCTGATAGTGCTAAGACAGGATATGTGTATTACTCCGAAGAAACACATACGATGGAACCGGAACTTCTGAAACTTGGGAAATATTCGCAGATAAGTATGAAAAAAACTGGAATGGATTATGAAGAACAGGTTTGGGAAGATGCAAAGGCTTCCAATACAGTAAGTGTTCATTTTCTCGGAATCAGCGAGTCGGTGTTTGACAAATTAGAATGGAGAGGGGAAAAATGCTCTTGGGATGCATTTAAAAGCGGAAATTATGTGCTTGTAGATTATGGTGATAAATATGCAGAGCATCCGGTTTCTTATTATCAGACTGGGGATGTTTTTCAGATGGAGTACAAAAATGGAAACCAAAAAGATTACGAAGTCATTGGAGAAGCACTGATGCCATATGCATTGGATTATCCGTATGCAGACCTTATCTATATTACGGTATTAGTTCCAGAAGATGAGTATATTACCCAGACGGGAAATGAATCAGCCATGTATGCTGCCATTTATGCAAAGAAGGGAGAGGACAAGCAGATAAAAAGAATACATTGATAAAAATATTTTGAAAGAAAATGATATGATCAATGTTTTTTCTGTATTGGATATGAAGGCGAGCTTTAGGCGGTTTGTCAGTAAATATTATATGATCGGTAGCTTTCTTTGTTGTTATTTTAGCTTTTATTGGCATTATGAATTTCTTTAATACAACAGCAACTTCTGTAATTAGCAGAAAAAAGAACTGGCACTTTTGGAAGTTGTTGGAATGACGAAAAAACAGATATCGAAAATGCTAGTTGGCTGAGGGATTCCTATATTTGGGAGGCGCATTTATGATTGCAGTATTGTTAGTTGTGGTTGGAGCAAAGCAGATTTTAATAAATACGCTTGGTACGGCATTTTTCTTTCAACTGCATCTTACAATCGTGCCGTGCCTGCTTATGGTTCCGATATTAAGTGGAATTGCATATGCGATTCCAAAGTATCAGTTTAAAAAGATGAGTCAGGAAAGTGTAGTTGAAAGAATTCGTAAGGAATAATAACAATATATAAATCAGGCGTATGGAAGTATATTAAAGAAGAGCGGTATGACGATGGTGGAGATTGCGAAGCGGAACAATGTCAGTGAGCGGACGATTTATAGGTATAAAGAATATAAAAGGTCGTCAGGAATTTATGCGGATGCTGAATGATATTGAAGACGGCAGAGGATGAAGTGAAAATTATTCAAATGGTTTTTGACAGGTATATTCATACCAATGATGGAATCAATGGTGTGGCAAATTATCTGAACAATCATGGATTATAATGCAAAAAAAATTGATTGTATAAAAAGAAATGGGTAAGTTATAATATAGGTGTGGTCAGATGCCTTTTGGGGGATGACGATATCTGTTACAAAAAAGGAGAAAGGCCAGTGAATACAGAATTGAAAAATGAAGTGAAAGCGATTATTGCAGGAAAAGAACCTGCACTTGCATAAAGTTATGTAAGAAAAAAGAGCCTTTGAGTTAAAATGACTTGGAGGCTCCTGTTATTTTTCAGTAAGGAGTTAGAGTAGTAAATGGATATTAATAGACAGCAGAAAGCTCCAATTTATGAGGCACTTGAGGAATTTAAAAAAAGAAGAGTGGTTCCATTTGACGTGCCTGGGCACAAAAGAGGCAGGGGAAACCCGGAACTGGTACAGCTGCTTGGACAAAAGTGCGTGGAACTGGACGTAAATTCCATGAAACCACTGGATAATTTGTGCCATCCGGTTTCTGTTATCCGCGAAGCAGAAGAACTGACGGCAGATGCATTTGGCGCAGAAAATGCATTCCTCATGGTTGGGGAACGACATCGGCAGTGCAGGCAATGATATTGTCAACCTGTAAGGCGGGCGATAAAATTATATTACCGAGAAATGTCCATAAAAGTGCACTTAATGCACTGGTGCTCTGTGGGGCAGTTCCGGTTTATGTGAATCCGGAGATGAATGCGAAACTTGGGATTTCTCTCGGAATGGAAATAGACCAGGTTGCCAGGGCGATTGAGGACAACCCGGATGCAAAAGCGGTTCTGGTAAACAATCCGACGTATTACGGGATATGTTCAGACCTCCGGGCAATCGTAAAACTTGCTCATTCCAGAGGAATCAAGGTGCTTACAGATGAAGCACATGGGACGCATCTGTATTTTGGGGAAAACCTTCCGGTATGTGGTATGGCAGCAGGCGCAGACATGTCTGCCATCTCCATGCACAAAATCCGGGGAAGCCTTACACAAAAGCTCCATCCTTCTTACCGGGAAAGCGGTAAAAGCAGATCATGTCAGGCAGATCATCAATCTGACACAGACAACCAGTGCATCGTATCTCCTTTTATCGAGTCTTGATATTTCAAGAAGAAATCTTGCATTGCGGGGAAAAGAATCTTTTGCCAGAGTTGCAAAAATGGCAGAATATGCCAGAGAAGAAATCAATTCTATTGGCGGTTACTATGCCTATGGGCGTGATCTGGTAAATGGAACCAGCATTTACGATTACGATGTCACCAAGCTGTCCGTTTATACACTGGATATCGGGCTTGCCGGAATAGAAGTATATGACCTGCTCCGGGATGAATATGACATACAGATCGAATTCGGTGATATCTGTAATATCCTTGCGTATATTTCCATTGGTGACAGAATTCAGGATATTGAGAGACTCGTAGGGGCATTGCAGGATATCAAGAGGTTATACAGCAGGGACAGGACAGGGCTTTTGTCCGGGGAATATATCAATCCGGAGGTGGCGGTATCTCCGCAGAAAGCTTTTTTATGCAGAAAAAAATCGCTAAGTATAAAAGATTCCGTGGGATGCATCAGTGGAGAGTTTGTCATGTGCTACCCACCGGGGATTCCGATCCTTGCCCCGGGAGAACGGATTACAAAAGAGATTGCGGAATATATTCTGTATGCAAAAGAAAAAGGATGCTCCATGCAGGGAACCGAAGATCCGGCAGTGGAATATCTTCAGGTACTGGCATGAGTGGCAACAGGAGGTAAAGATATGCAAATGTGGTTTTCGGAATATCATACAGTTAATGTAAAACTGGATGTCCGGATAGAGGAGCAGCTTTTTTCGGGGAAAAGTGAATATCAGAAGATAGATGTATTTAAATCCTATGAATTTGGAAAAATGGCAGCATTGGATGGTGAAATTGTTTTTTCCGATGCAGATGAATTTATATATGATGAAATGGTGACCCATGTGCCGATGGCAGTGCATCCCAATGCAAAAAAAAAATTCTGATTATCGGTGGCGGGGATGGGGGTGTGGCGAAAAAGAACTCATAAAATACCCGTTTGTTGAAAAGATTGACGTGGTAGAAACCGATAAAATGTTTGTGGATGTATGCAGAAAATTTTTCCCGGAGGTGGCATGTGGGTTAGAGGATCCCAGAATTTCAATGTATTATGATGATGGGCTTAGATTCCTGCGTGGGAAAAATGATGAATACGACCTGATCATCAACGATTCAACAGATCCATTGGGGCATACGGAAGGTCTTTTTACAAAAGAATTTTACGGAAGCTGTTATAAAGCTCTCCGGGAGGACGGAATCATGGTGTATCAGCATGGAAGCCCGTTTTTATGACGAGGATGAGGCTGAATGCCGGAAAAATGCACAGAAAAGTCTACAAGTCATTCCCGATCAGCCGGGTATACCAGGCACATATCCCGACCTGTCCTTCCGGATACTGGTTATTCGGATTCGGTTCTAAAAAGTATCATCCGCTGAATGATCTTGATGCAGAAAGATGGGATGCACTTGGAATGAAAACATGGTACTATACTACAAATTTACACCGGGGGGCATTTATGCTTCCAAAATATGTAGAGGACTTACTCGAAGAGGAAGAAACCCAGTAAAACAAATGATACAGGAGGAATAAAAATGAGCAGATTACTTATTATTGGATGTGGCGGTGTTGCACAGGTGGCAATCAGAAAATGCTGTCAGAACAGTGAAGTTTTCACGGACATCATGATTGCAAGCCGTACCCTGTCAAAATGTGACGATTTAAAGGCAAAACTTGAAGGGAAAACAGCTTCCAGAATTGAGACGGCAAGGGTTGACGCGGACAACGTGGAAGAATTAAAACACTGATCCGTTCGTACCGGCCGGATGCAGTGCTCAATGTGGCACTTCCATATCAGGATTTAACAATTATGGATGCTTGTCTTGCATGTAAAGTAGACTATATTGATACCGCAAACTACGAGTGCGAGGATACGCAAGATCCACAGTGGAGGGAAATTTATGAGAAGCGGTGCAAAAAACTGGGATTTACCGCTTACTTTGATTATTCCTGGCAGTGGGCTTATCAGGAAAAATTCAAGGAGGCAGGACTTACCGCAATTCTTGGAAGCGGGTTTGACCCTGGTGTCACATCGGTATTTACGGCATATGCGCAGAAACATTATTTTGATGAAATTGAAACCATTGATATACTTGACTGTAATGGCGGAGATCATGGATATCCGTTTGCCACAAACTTTAATCCGGAGATAAATCTTCGGGAGGTATCCGCTAACGGTTCCTACTGGACGGATGGGCACTGGGTAGAAACCGAGCCGATGGAGTGGCGGGCACAGTATAATTTTGACCAGGTCGGAGAAAAAAGATATGTATCTTCTCCACCATGAGGAAATAGAATCCCTTGCAAAAAATATTCCGGGTGTGAAAAGAATCCGGTTTTTCATGACGTTTGGACAGAGTTATCTTACACACATGAAATGCCTTGAGGATGTGGGAATGCTCCGAGAGGACAGATCCGATTATGGTAGACGGAAAAAGAAGTGGTGCCGTTACAGGTGTTAAAAAGAACTGCTTCCGGATCCGGCATCACTTGGGTGCACGGACAGTAGGGAAGACAAATATCGGATGTATTTTTAATGGGATAAAGGACGGAAAAAAAAGTCTATTTTATATTTATAATGTATGTGATCATCAGGAATGCTACAAAGAAGTGGAATCACAGGCAGTTTCCTATACAACAGGAGTACCGGCAATGATCGGTTCCATGATGGTTGTGACAGGACTCTGGAAAAAGCCCGGGGTATTCAATCTTGAGGAGATGGATCCGGATCCGTATATGGAGGCACTGAATAAATTTGGTCTTCCATGGAAGGTAGTCGAAAATCCGGTACCCGTGGATTGTTACAAGACAGCAGATCCTTCTGTCCATATGGATTGATGAGCCGGAGGAAAGGATGAAAATTAGTGAACTGAAAACTCCCCTGCTACGTGATAGATGAGGAAAACTGGACAGAAAACCTGAAGATTTTGCATCATGTAATGCAGAGAACGGGCGCAAAGATCCTTCTTGCACAGAAAGCATTCAGTGCATTTTGTGAATATCCCCTGATTGGAAAATATTTAAGCGGGACGACGGCAAGCGGGCTGTATGAAGCACGTCTGGCACAGGAAGAGATGGGGGAAAAGAAAACCATGTCTTCTGTCCGGCATATCTGCCGGAAGAAATGGACGAACTGGTAAAAATATGTGACCATATTGTTTTTAATTCCGTTTCCCAGTTTCTGGTTCATAAGGAAAAAAATCAAAAAAAAAGCAGCTGCAAGGGATAAGTACAGGACTTAGAATTAACCCAGAGTGTTCTACACAGGAAGGGCATGAGATTTATGATCCGTGCGGTACGGGTTCAAGGCTTGGTATAACGAGGGCAGAGCTTGACAAAGCCATACAAAACGGTTTTGACCTGTCGCAGATAGATGGGTTTCACTTCCATACGCTCTGTGAACAGAATTCGGATGCCCTGGAAACGACACTTGATGCCGTGGAAAAAAAAAGTTTGGAGATCTGCTGTACGGACGGAAATGGCTTAATATGGGTGGCGGACATCATATCACAAAAAGCCGGTTACGACCTGGAAAAACTGGAGAACTGTATCCGGCGCATGCAGGAAACATATGACCTTGAAATTTATCTTGAGCCGGGGAGGCAGTAGCCCTGAATGCAGGCTATCTTGAGACAACCGTGCTCGATATTGTCGAAAACAATGGGATAAAGATACTGGTTCTGGACACTTCAGCGGCATGCCATATGCCGGATGTACTCGAAATGCCGTATCGTCCGCCGCTTAAGGACAGTGGAAAAGCAGGGGAGAAAGCATATACATACCGGCTTTCTTCCTGTACCTGTCTGGCAGGTGATGTGATCGGTGATTACTCATTTGATAAAGCGATAAAAGTGGGTGACAGGCTTACATTCTGTGACATGGCAATTTATTCCATGGTCAAAAAAAATAATACGTTTAACGGTATGCCGCTTCCGGACATCGCAGTTATGGGGGCGGATAAAGAATGCAGGGTAATCAGGAGATTTGGATATGAAGATTTTAAAGGAAGGCTGTCCTAGCCAGGATGGATTTCATATGCCGGCGGAGTATGAACCGCATAAAGGGACAATACTTATATGGCCGAAACGGCCGGGTTCCTGGATATATGGTGCAAAAAAGGCAAGAAAGGCTTTTGCGGATGTCATATGTGCCACTGCGGAATCCGAGACGGTATATCTGCTGGTGGAAGCAGGGGAGCTGGATCATGCACAAATGATAATTGAAGCTGTCCGGAAAGAAAAAAACTATCAGAAAAATTATCCTATTCATTATATGGAAATTGCATCGGATGATGCATGGGCGAGGGATGCTCAGATGACCTTTGTTGTCAATGGGCAGGGGCAGGTACGGGGAATTGACTGGTGTTTTAATGCATGGGGTGGAATCTGTGACGGATTGTATGCAGACTGGGGAAAAAGGATGATAAAGTAGCGTCCTCTTTTTGTCGGAAGACAGGATATGATCTGTATGATGCGCATCCGTTTGTGTTAGAAGGCGGGGCAATCCATACCGATGGAGAGGGAACCATCCTTGTGACAGAAAGCTGTCTGCTCAGCAAAGGCAGGAATCCGGAACTTTCAAAAAGAAAAGATCGGACAGAAGTTAAAGGACTATCTTGGGGCAGAAAAATCATCTGGATTCCATATGGAATCTACAACGATGAGACAAACGGACACATAGACAATGTCTGTGCATTTACCTCTCTCCCGGACATGTGGTGCTTGCGTGGACGGAGGATCCCAAAAGATCCGCAGTATCCCTTGTCATCTGCAGATCTTGCAATATTGGAAAAAGAGACAGATGCCAGGGGCGGAAGCTCATAGTCCACAAAGTCCCGGTTCCGGGGAAGCCGGTTTGTATAACGGAATATGAACTTGCCGGTTTTTCCTTTGAGGAGGGGGAGGAGCAGGCGAAAAAGCAGGGGAGCGGCTTGCCGCAAGCTATGTTAATTTTTATATTACAAATGGAGGAGTCCTGATTCCCCAGTTTGAGGATGAAATGGATGCAGAGGCTGTGAACATCATAGGGGGGTTTTTTCCCGGAAGGAAGGTATACCCGGTTTACGCACGTGATATTATTGTCGGTGGTGGGAACATTCATTGTATTACACAGCAGATACCGGCTGATTCCGGGAGGATGGGAGGAGCATGATATGAGAAAACCACAGTGGCTGCCATACAGATGGGCTGCGGCAGCGATGTAAAAGAAAAAATATAGAAAAAGCATCGGAACTGATCAGGGAGGCCGCTGCACAGGGGGCGCAGGTCATTCTTCCTCCTGAACTTTTCGAAAGACCGTATTTCTGTCAGGAGAGAAGGTATGAATATTATGGATATGCAAGAACGCCAGAGGAAGATGATGCTGTCATCCATATGAAAAAAACTGGCAAAAGAGCTGGAAACGGTGATTCCGGGTGAGCTTTTATGAAGCCGGGGATCACAGACAGATGTTCAATTCCGTGGCAGTCATTGATGCCGATGGAAGTGTGCGCGGCATTTACAGGAAAACACATATTCCGGACGACCATTATTATCAGGAAAAATTTTATTTTACACCTGGAGATACCGGGTTTCGTGTCTTTCAAACCAGATTTGGCACAATTGGAATTGGAATCTGCTGGGATCAGTGGTTTCCGGAGACGGCAAGAGGCTTGGCACTAAAAGGGGCGGAACTCCTTTTCTATCCAACTGCAATCGGAAGCGAGCCGATACTTGGCTGCGACAGTATGCCGCACTGGAGACGGTGCATGATGGGGCATGCGGCATGTAATCTTATGCCGGTCATTGCTGCAAACAGGATCGGGACAGAAACCGTGGAACCGTGCGCGGAAAATGGACAGCAGAGCTCAGCCCTCACGTTTTACGGTTCCTCTTTTATCACAGATGCAACAGGGGAAGTGACAGAAGAGATGGACAGGGTATCAGAAGGCTTTTATCCTGCATACGTTTGATCTGGATGAAATAGAAGAAGAAAGAAGAAGCTGGGGGCTGTTCCGGGACAGAAGACCGGAAATATATTTGAAAGAATAGTGATGGTGCGGCTGCACATATGGAAAATTTCTGTCATATGATAAAGCATACCTGAATAAAATGAAAGGATGCAAAAAAATGGCAATATTTACCAATCAGGCACAGCTCCGCTATGGAAACGCTGTAGCCAATTCCAACGTTGCAGTGGGAGAAATCCTTGAGGTACTTGCCGCAACCAAAACTGCGGTACGCAAAACATACGGGCAGAATGACCGTGTCACCTATGTTGTGAGCATAGTGAATTCCGGAAATACAGCCATGACAGGACTGACGGTTGCAGATGATCTTGGGGCATATGCATTTGGCACAGACACACTGGTGCCACTGACGTATGTGGCAGATACCGTGCGTTATTACAGCAATGGAATCTTACAGACAACACCGGCAGTCACGGCAGGGGACCCCCTTTCCGTTTCCGGGATCAGTGTACCGGCGGGGGAAACGTGACCATTGTATATGAGGCAGAAACCAATGCGTTTGCACCTCTTTTGGCGGAATCGGAGATTACCAACACGGTGACTGTTTCCGGAGGGGGAATTACACCGGTTACCGCAAAGGAAACCGTCATCGCGGAAAGTGGTCCGAAGCTGACAATCACCAAATCCGTCAGTCCGGTTCCGGTTACGGAAAATGGAACACTGACCTATACGTTCCTTATCCAGAATACCGGAAATACTGCGGCACTGGCGGCAACCGGCGCAGTGGTGACAGATACATTCGATCCGGTACTTTCGAATCTTGCGGTATCGTATAATGGAACGGCATGGTCGGATCCGGCAAATTATTCCTACAATGCCACGACCGGTACTTTTGCGACGCAGGAAGGGCAGATTACCGTACCGGCAGCAACCTTCACGCAGGATGCCACAACCGGCGAGTGGACACAGTGACACCGGGGGCAGGCACACTTACCGTAACCGGAACAATCTGAGTTTTTTTTTCAGGGGATTACCACGAAATGGGTGGTAATCCCTTTTTTTGCGTGACATGGCGCAGTGCTGAGTGAACAGTAACGTGGTGCTTGCATTTCCGGTATAGTTATGGAATAATTAAAAGAAAACATATGAATGCAAAATATAAAGTATAAAGGACAGGGTGAGAAACTGAAAGATGAAAAAGTATATGGGGAATAAAAAGGAAGTACTTTTTATTTTATCTTCTGATGATTGCGGTGATTGGCTGGTTTGTGGTAGCGGAGACAGTGTATCCGTCAGAACGTATCAAAGCTTCCAGACCGGAGAATCTTACATACAGGGGGGACATTTACCTGGCAAAGAGATCAATGATGACCCTTATGGACAGAAGCGTATTATATCAGATTAACAGTCTGGAGAAACCACAGAAAATCAGTGGATTTTTTAAAAGAAAAAGGGTATTCCCGGCAGAATCTTGTAGATCTGCGCAAAGACGAACAGGCAATCTGCCTGAACGGAACGTATGTACATATGAACCACATGCTTGCAGAAGGAGATGTTCTGACCGTATGGATTCGGGAAACGGAAAATTCCGGACAGATCCGTCCGGTAAAACTGCCGTTTGCCATCGTTTATGAGGATGAGGATCTGCTTGTGATCAACAAACCGGCAGGAATGCCGGTTCATCCATCCCGCGGGAATCCGGAGAATTCTCTCGGCAATGCACTGGCATGGTATTTCAAAGAGCAGGGGGTTCCCTTTGTGTTCCGCTGTATCAACCGGCTGGACCGGGATACCTCCGGGCTTACTATTGTGGCAAAAACATGCGGTTTCTGCGGCGATCCTCGGGCAGATGGTGAGGGCAAAAGCCGAGCAGGGACTAAAAGCACCCGGGATTCACCGGACGTATCTTGCGCTTGTGGAGGGAAAGGTTGTGCCGGTTTCCGGCGTCATTGATGCACCGATTGCCAGACAGGAGGACCGCTGCCTGCGCCGCGTTGTTGATTTTAAGCGGGGGAGACCGGGCGGTGACGCATTACCGGGTTCTGACCGGATGGCAGACCGGAAATGCACAGAAGTTCCGCAGTCTGGTAAAACTTCAGCTGGAAACCGGGAGAACCCACCAGATCCGCGTGCATATGGCATATCTGGGACATCCGCTGGTGGGAGATTTTCTTTATAATCCGGCATATGGGGAAAATCAGATTGACCGTCGGGACGATGAAAATTCCGGGGAGAGACAGATTTTTCAGGGAAAGACTTTTTCCTGTGGAAAAGAGCAATATGATATTGGCCGTCAGGCACTGCATGCATGGAAACTTTCGTTTCCGCATCCCATGACCGGACAGCCGATGAATTTTTTACGGCACCGCTGCCACCGGATATGCAAAGGCTGATACCAGAAGAAGCATTGCCTTCTGTGTAATCATAACAGGGTAACATGCACAGATGTGGATTATATGCGCTGTGCACAGATATCCTGCAGGCAGCAGTGCTCACAGTGCGGAGTCGTGCGTGCGCTGCAGATGTCACGTCCGTGCAGCACAAAGCGGTGACATAAATCATTCCCTTCTTCCGGCGGAATGATTTTCCACAATTCCATTTCCACCTTTTTTGGCTCTTTTGATATGGTCGACCAGACCAATCCGGTTACACAGACGGATGCAGTGGGTGTCGGTCACGATCGCCGGTTTTCCAAAGACATCCCCCATAATGAGGTTCGCACTTTTTACGCCCGACACCCGGCAGCTTTAACAGGGCATTAAAATCGTTTGGAACATTTCCACCATACACATCCCGCAGCATCCGCATGCAGGCACTGATATCCCTTTGCCTTGCTTTTCCCCAGTCCACAGGGACGCACAATTTCTTCGATTTCTTCCACAGGAGCATCTGCTAAAGCATTGACATCCGGGAATTTTTCATATAGTTTGGGTACGATCATATTCACGCGGGCATCCGTACACTGTGCCGCCAGCCGCACACTGACGAGCAGCTTCCAAGCCTCATTGTAATCTAAGCTGCAGGCCGCATCCGGGTATGCCTGCTTCAGTCGCGCAATCACTTCCAGTGCCAGTTTCTTTTTTTCATCTATATTCATCATCCTATATTCTCCGTAACTTTCTGTTATGTGTAAGCAAATTTATTATACCACGTGCCAAAACAGAAGCAAATGGATTTGTGATCCTTATCCTGGTACTTATCTTTTTTCCAACACACAGGAAGAAGGGAATCATTTCTTTTTGAAAGAACAAATTTGCAACTGCTCCGGAGTTCCATCAAATAACGCAAATAGCGTAATCCTGCAAACTCGCAAATACGTACGTGAAATCAGGGGATGGAGCTGACTTGCAAATTTTTCTGGAAAAAGAGAGAATGACTCCCTTCTTCCGTCGTTTTGAAAAAAACTTATGTTTAAACCAATTCCCTCCCGAAAAAATATGCTATATTGAAGTAAATTTCTGGAAAACACAATGGAGGAAAACATGGAGAGAATCAATGCAGTTACCTTTGCACCATTTTGTGCAAGAGGTACCTTTGAAAAAGAAGAAACCAGACAGAGTCTGAAACTGATGAAAGAAAAGACGGGGAGCAAACTATGTGATTTTTGCACCGAACGGTGTGCAGAAGACAGCATTTTCCGAGACCATTGATTACCGGACCAAGCGGAATGTATCGGATGAGGAGCTGACTGCCATGATTGCTTACGCAAAACAGCTTGGCCTTAAGGTGGCGTTAAAGCCAACGGCAAACTGTGAGGACGGAACATGGCGTGCACATATCAATTTCTTTGATGAAGATGTCGTGTGTGAACCGAAGTGGAGCAATTGGTTCGCCTCTTACCGGGCATTTCAGGAACACTATGCCGGACTTGCGCAGCAGTGCGGAGTGGATCTGTTTATTGCAGGCTGCGAGATGGTGCAGACCGAGCGCCGCGAAGCGGAATGGCGGGAAGTGATTGCGGGGCAATCCGCCGGAAGTATGATGGACTGGTTTCCTACAATACGGATAAGTACCAGGAACACAATGTGAAATGGTGGGATGCGGTAGATGTGATTTCATCCAGCGGGTATTATCCGATTGACGATTGGGACAATCAGCTGGATCGTATTGAACAGGTGGTAAAGAAGTTTGATAAGCCGTTTTTCTTTTTGCGGAAGCCGGCTGTATGTCTGTGAAAGGTTCCAATCAGGTGCCGAATGACTGGGGCGTGCGTGGGGACTATGATGAAAAAGGACAGGCAGACTGGTTTCAGGCGATGTTTGATGCCTGCGAAAAAGAGAGACTGGGTAGGCGGATTTGGCATCTGGGAATGGGCTGCATGGCATGGAGACGGCAGAAATCCTGTCAAAAGAGGGGATTATGAAGTCTACGGAAAAGCGGTAGCAGACATCATCTATCGGAAATTTTCACAAGTTTCAGAATGAAAATTTAGCTTAAATTTCGACTAAAAAACATATTTACACAAACTTAAATTATGGTATACTTAAATAAAAAGCTGAATAGAAGGGGGATCGAAATGAGTTATATGGATACATACAAAAAAATGGTGCACAGACAGTTATTTTGATGAAGAAACCAGAAAAGAACTGCTGGCACTACAAGGAAATGATGCGGAGATCGAGGACCGTTTCTACCGTCAGCTTGAGTTTGGAACCGGTGGTCTGAGGGGGTGATCGGGGCAGGAACGAACCGTATGAACATCTACACCGTAAGACAGGCGACACAGGGACTTGCAAACTATATCATTTCCCAGAACGGGCAGGAAAAAGGAGTTGCCATCGCACACGATTCCAGAATCATGTCACCGGAATTTGCCGAGGAGGCAGCACTCTGCCTGAATGCAAACGGGATTAAGACTTATCGTTTTGAATCCCTGCGTCCGACACCGGAACTGTCATTTTCCGTCCGTGAACTTGGATGTATTGCAGGTATCGTGATTACGGCAAGCCATAATCCGCGTGAAAGTACAACGGATACAAAGTATACTGGGAGGATGGCGCACAGATCACACCGCCACACGATAAAAATATTCTTGCAGAAGTGGCAAAAAGTCACTGATTTTTCACAGGTGAAGACTATGATGAAATCTGAGGCCGAAGTTGCAGGACTTTATCATACCATCGGAAAAAAAATGGATGACCGTTATATGGAAGAACTCAAAAAACAGTCGATCCACCCGGAAATCATCAAAGCGATGGCAAAAGATATCAAGATCGTTTACACACCGCTACATGGAACCGGAAATCTCCCGGTGCGCCGTGTGTTAAAAGAACTTGGATTTGAAAATGTCTATGTTGTAAAAGAGCAGGAACTTCCGGACGGAAATTTCCCGACTGTTTCCTATCCGAATCCAGAGTCGCCAAAGGCATTTGAGCTTGCACTGAAACTGGCAAAAGAAGTAGATGCGGACATCGTTCTGGCAACCGATCCCGATGCAGACCGTCTGGGTGTGTATGCCAAGGATACCAAGACCGGCGAGTATGTAAGTTTCACTGGAAATATGTCCGGTATGCTGATTGCAGAGTACATTCTGCGTGAGAGAAAAGCAACCGGAACACTCCCGGCAAACGGTGCACTGGTTGAGACTATCGTAACCACCGACATGGCAAAGGCAATCGCAAAAGCTTATGGTGTAAAGCTGATCGAAGTTCTGACCGGCTTCAAGTTCATCGGAGAGCAGATCAAATTTTTTGAGCAGCAGAATAGTTATGAGTACGTCTTTGGACTGGAAGAAAGCTACGGATGTCTGGCAGGTACTTATGCCAGGGACAAGGATGCCTGTGTGGCAGTCATGATGCTCTGCGAAGTGGCAGCATGGTGCAAATCCAACGGAATCACCCTCTGGGATGCCATGGTTTCCCTGTATGAGACTTACGGTTATTACAAAGAAGGTCTTGAGACTATGACCTTAAAGGGTATGGACGGAGCAGAAAAGATTCAGAGCATGATGAACGAGATGCGCAACAACCCGCCGAAAAAAGATCGGTGCATGGGATGTTTTAGCACTTCGTGATTACAAGAAAGATACAAGAACAGATATGACAAGCGGAGAAGTTACACCAACCGGACTTCCGGAAAGTAACGTTCTTTACTATGAACTGAGCAACAATGCATGGTGTTGTGTACGTCCATCCGGAACAGAGCCAAAGATCAAATTCTATTTTGGTGTTGTCGGAACGGATATCAAAGATTCCGAAAAGAAACTGGATGAGCTGCGCAACGCAATGCTTACATACGCAGGAGAATAAACGTTATGGATGATCAGAAGAATATAAAACCGGATTTTTCCAAAGCAGGAGAAGACAGCATCCTCTATAAAAAAGAGGAGCCGAAGACAGAAAGAGAAAAAGTTAAAAGAGCTGCATGGAAAAGATAAAATATGGTATCTGGTTCATTACTATGGATTGCAGACCATTGTCGCACTTGCCATTATAGGAATCATCAGCTTTCTTGATCATCCATTATGTTACGCAAAAAGATACCGCACTGGAAATTATGGCGGTAAATGCCATGCAGTCTGCGGACAATCCGGCTGGGAATTCCGGTTATTATAATGATTTCCTAAAAGAAAACGGACTGGATCCGGATAAAAGCGAAGTGCTTGTCAGCAGTAATCTGGGAGCCTCGGCAAATGAGAACGACGGGGCATCCGCAGAGAGCATTCAGATGATTCAGAGCCTCTTTATGACACAGTCGGTAGATGTCTTTTTTGCGGATTGTGATTTCTTTTATTCACTGGGAGAGTTTGACTATCTGGCAGACATCCGGGAATATTTGCCAGAAGAATTGCTGGAAAAATATAAGGACGATCTGGTGTATGTAAAAAAGTATCGAAACAGGGAAAAAAATATCCGATCGGCATAAAGTTAGAAAAAAAAATGCCTGGGTGAAGGAAACCGGCTGGTATCCGGATACCTGTGTGGTAGGTCTGGCAGAAGGTTTAAAAACAAGGGATCTGGCAGTGAAATTTATAGAAGAAAACATACTGGAGGATTAACATGAGTATCGTATTTGATGAAAATCTGGATCTGTTTTGTCTGGAGACAGCGAATACCAGCTATATCATAGGTCTTGCAGACCACCAGACCTTTGTAGGTCATGTATATTATGGCAAGCGTGTGCGCGGACAGGATCTGCGCTACCTGCTCCGCACCGGAGAGGCACCGTTTGTTCCATCGGAGAATGAAAGAGAGCGCTGCTCTTTTTTATGATACGTTTCCATCGGAGTATTCCGGAAACGGAGTGGGAGATTATCGGGAAAGCAGCATTGCTGTGCGCACACAGGCCGGACAGCATGCGGTTATGCCGACCTATGTCTCTTATGAAATTACAGATCAGAAACCAGAACTTCCGGGACTGCCGTCTGCTTTTTTGACCGGGAGAATACCGCACAGACACTGATCCTTCACTGCAAGGGATGAAGTGTTACAGCTGGATGTGGATCTGTATTATACCGTGTTTGAAGAAAATGATATGATTACAAGAAGCGTGCGTATCTGTAATCACAGCAAAGAGGCTGTTTATCTTACGAAAGCATACTCCGCATGCCTTGATATGGATGATGATGCCTACGAGATGCTGACACTTCACGGTTCATGGGCAAGAGAACGCCAGATGAATGCCGTCCGCTGGGATATGGAAAGACCAGTGTGGGAAGTATCCGTGGGGAGTCCTCCCATCAGGAACACCCATTTATGGCATGGATGAAATCTTCCACGACACAGACAGCCGGCGAAGTGTATGCCATGCATTTTATTTATTCCGGCAATTTTATCGCACAGCTGGAAAAAAGCCAGTTTGACAGTATCCGTGCAGTCATGGGAATTCATCCGGCAGATTTTTTCCTGGAAACTGGAAAGTGAAGAATCATTTTATACACCGGAAGCTGTCCTTACATTTTCCGCAGAGGGACTTGGAAAAATGACCCGTAATTTCCACGACTTCTATCGGAATCATTTAATCCGCAGCAAATACCGCAATCAGAAACGCCCGATTCTGATCAACAACTGGGAAGCAACCTACTTTGATTTCAATACCGAAAAACTTTTAGATATTGCAAAACTTGCCTCTCAGTACGGAATTGAAATGCTGGTTATGGATGATGGCTGGTTTGGACACCGCAACGATGACAGTACAAGTCTTGGGGACTGGTTTGTTAATGAAAAGAAACTGCCGGGCGGATTGAACTATCTGGTAGATGAAGTGAATAAGCTTGGCATGAAATTCGGTATCTGGATGGAACCGGAAATGATTTCCCGGATTCGGAATTGTACAAAGAGCATCCGGACTGGGCAATTGCTGTGAAAGGACGCACCGGAACGCTTTCGAGAAATCAGTATGTCCTTGATTTCAGCAGAAAAGATGTGAGGGACTGCATCTATGAAAAGATCCGTGCAATTTTAAACAGTGCCAATATCGAATATGTCAAGTGGGATATGAACCGGCAGCTGTACCGATCTGGGAAGCCTTGCGCTTCCGGCAGACCGCCAGGGGAGTTAAGCCACCGTTATGTGCTTGGTGTGTATGAGATGCAGGAACGCCTGACCCGTGATTTCCCGGATCTTCTTCTGGAGAACTGTTCCGGTGGTGGAGCACGTTTTGATCCGGGTATGCTTTATTACAGCCCACAGATCTGGTGCTCGGATGATACGGATGCAATCGAGAGACTTGGCATTCAGGAAGGTACGGCACTGATTTATCCACTGTCTGCAATGGGAGCACACGTTTCGGACTGCCCGAACCATACCGTGGGCAGAAATACCCCGTTTAAGACAAGAGGGGAAGTTGCCCTGGCAGGAACCTTTGGTTATGAGTTGGATATCACAAAGATTGCAAAGGAAGAGCAGGAACAGATTCCACAGCAGACAGCTATGTATCACAAGTATAACGATCTGGTAAGGGAGGGGATTATTACCGTATCGCTTCTTACCGGGAAAATCATTTCTACGATTGTTATATGGTAGTATCCAAAGATAAAAAAAGAGGCACTAGTTACTTTCGTGACCGTACACGCACGCCCGAATTACCACAGTTTAAAAAGTACGCCTGCAGGGACTGAATCCGAATCTGGATTATCGTCTGGAAGGTGAGATGGAGAACGAATGCGTATACGGCGGAGATCTGCTTATGAATGCCGGTATGCTGGTTCCTTCCGAGCAGGGAGATTACAGAAGTTATCTGTACCATTTTGTGGCAGATTAATTGACAGAGGAAGAAAAAAAGAATGTAAAATCAACTTAAATTATCCAGTTTATATAGTTAAATAAGTAAATTAGTATGAAAATATCGAGGGAATTATGGCAAAAAGCAGTGAAACTTGCAGATATCGCCGAACAGGTTGGTGTCAGCACGGTAACCGTTTCCAAAGCCTTGTCGGGACAAAAAGGCGTCAGTGAAGAGATGCGGGAGAAAATAAAGAACCTTGCAGAAGAGCTTGGTTACCGCAGTCCTTCGGAGACAAAACGGCAGTCTGCGGAAAAACAATATAATATCGGAGTCCTGATACAGGAAGTATATCTGGACAAATACGCTTCCTTTTACTGGAAAATGTATCAGGAAGTAAACAAGAGGGCAGTTTCCGTGGGTGTTTTACGCTGCTCGAAAGTATTTCAAGGGAGAGTGTGCTGGAAAACCAGATGCCGCTTCTGCTTCAGGAAAAAAAAAAGGTGGATGGTATGATTCTTCTCGGAGATATGACAAAGCCGTACATTGAACAGATTGAAAAAAGAGGGCGGCGTGCCAGTGGTCTGTCTGGATTTTTATAACGATGCCGTTGGTCTTGACACCGTGATTTCCAACAGTTTTTATGGAACCTATGCGCTGACCAATTATCTGTTTTCCATGGGGCACACAAAAATTGCCTATGTAGGAACGGTTGGCATGACAAACAGTATTACAGACCGATATCTTGGTTACCGCAAGTCTATGATGGAACACAGAGTGGATGTTGCCAAAAGATTATGTGATTGATGACCGGGATACCAAAACCGGGCGGATGGATCTGGAAAAATATTATAAATTTCCGAAAGATATGCCGACGGCATTTGTCTGTAACTGCGATCTTGCAGCTTCGTATCTGATCCGGAAACTTGAAAATGAAGGCTACCGGGTTCCGGAAGATGTTTCCGTTGTGGGATTTGATAATTTTCTTTATCCGGGGCTGTGCGATATCGGAATTACGACATATGAGGTGGATATATCGGAGATGGCACGCAGAGCCATTCACAAGATTGTCCGCAAAATTGCAAATGAAAACTATACAGCCGGTGTGTTCATTGTAGATGGACATGTGGTATTTAAAGATAGTGTAGCTCGGATATAGAAACCGGGGCATCCTGCTTAAATGCAAGTGGGGTTGCCCCGGTTTCCCGTTTAAACAGATTGATAAAATGATTGGTATTATGAATTCCTACCTTGCTTCCGATTTCGTGTATGGTGTCGTTGGTAGTCAGAAGCAGTTTTTTAGCCTCTTCAATCCGCTTATGGTTTAAGTACTGGACAGGAGAAGCCCCATAGTATTTAGAAAACTCGCGGCAGATCCGGTATTTGCTGACGGAACACGTATTTTCCAGTTCGTCCAGTGAATAATTTTCTCCGTATTGTGTGTCAAATAAATGATGAATTTCCCACAGATAATCCGGGATCGTATCCCGGCGTGTGGCAGGATGGCCGGAATAGACAGCCATTTCCGTAAGAATATTGGTGATCCACATGGAGATCCGGCAGACGGACAGAGGATCATTAAAAGTGTCTTTCTGCAGATTCTGTAAATGCTCCATCGTATGGAACAGAGTAAACATAGAAGAACTCTCTGTCGGATAGGCAAGAGGTGATGGGAGCAGTGTGTGAAACTGCAGGAGGGCGAGACCGGAAATATACATATGGAAATAGTGGCAGTGGCCTTTTTAAGATTTCGATCGTGAGGGAATGGGAAATCGGAAGAAGCGCTGCTGCGTGCCGGTCTGCCAGCCGACACGTATGATGTTCATCCGTTACAGAAAGAGTGCCTTCATATACATAGAAAAAATGATAAGGCGCGTTGATACGGAATGTCATGGAACAATTGTTCGGAAAGGAACAGATGCCTTTTCCGAGCAGATGAATAAAGCCGTCATCCGCTGGTGCGGACAGCGGAAAAAAGCCGTAAAGTTTTTCATGTTGTCAGATAATACATGCTTTGGCACCGTTCCTGTAATCCCATGATGCTGTAATTGTTCCATAAAATCATCCTCTTTCAATCATAACCAGTTTTTAATTAAGTATAATTGGATGAAAGGTAAAAAGCAATAATTTAAAATGAAATATAACTTAAAATTACTTTTTGGACAAAAATATATAGACATAATGCATAAAAAAAAGTAAATGTAAAATTGTGCATTATAGGGAATGTGTTTGAAAACGCAATATGATATGATTAAAAGCAATAAAGAGTGATGATTAAATTAACAAAAAAAAAAATGTATACTTAAATTAACTTAATAATTCACATGTTTAAGGAGGAGAACAACATGAAATTTAAAAAGTTTATGGCACTTGGTCTTGTAGCTGCAATGACCGCAACATTATTCGCAGGATGCGGTTCTAAGGGAAATGATTCTGCTGATACCACACAGAAATCAGACAGCGCTTCCGCAGATGGTCTTGTAAGCTATTCAGACATTGTATTGGGAGAAACAGGAAAAAGACTTAAGCGCAACAATTACAATGTTCAACCACAGAACAGATATGGATACCGATGATTACGGCGGAAAGAACTGGAAATCTTATCTGGAAGACTTCAACAAAGAGTATCCGAATATCAAGGTTGAAATCACTACAGATACAAACTATGCCGATGATGCACTGACACATTTACAGTCCGGACAGTACGAAACCATTACCATGATTCCGGCAGTAGATAAGGCAGACCTCAGTACATATTATATGTCATACGGTACACTTGATGAGATGAGCCAGGCAGATCAACTACGCAAACACATGGCTCTATGGAAATGATGTATACGGTGTTCCTTCCACAGCAACGACACAGGGTATCGTTTACAACAAGAAAGTGTTTGAGGATGCCGGTGTGACCGATATTCCAAAGACTCCGGACGAGTTCATTGATGCATTAAAGAAGATCAAGGACAAGACGGATGCAATTCCGCTTTACACCAACTATGCAGCAGGCTGGACCATGGGCGCATGGGATGCTTATATCGGAAACAATGCAACTGGTGACAATACATATTTCAACCAGAAACTCCTTCATACAAAGGATCCATTCAAGGATTATGGCGATGGCACACATCCATATGCAGTATACAAGATTCTTTACGATGCAGTTGCTGGCGGACTTACCGAGGATGACTATTCTACAACTGACTGGGAAGGCTCTAAGAGCATGTTAAACAACGGACAGATCGGATGTATGGTACTTGGATCATGGGCTTACCCACAGATGGAAGCAGCCGGTGGTAGAACGCAGATGACATCGGATATATGCCATTCCCGATTTCTGTAAACGGTGAGCAGTATGCATCAGCAGGTGCTGATTACTCTTATGGTATCAACGTAAACGCTTCTGATGATGAGAAGCAGGCAGCTTTAATCTTTGTTAAGTGGATGACTGAAAAGTCTGGATTTTCTTACAACGAGGATGGGCTTCCGGTTGCAAAGTCATCTTCTGATACAAAGCTTGATTTCTCTGGTGTGACATTCCTTGAGGATGAACCGGCTGTAGAAGGCGAAGAGGATCTTTTAAATGCATTAAATGCTGATTCAGAACTGAACATTAACAACGGCGGTAATGATAAGATTCAGGCAATCATTGAGCATGCATCCAATGGCGATGAGAGCTTTGATGATATTATGAACGAGTGGAACCAGAAATGGACAGATGCTCAGGAATCTGAGGGCGTAGAAATTACAGAGTAGTTCCACGCTGCATAAAGGTACATCATCCAGTTGCCGGGCCGAAAAAACTGTTTTCGGCTTCGGTGGCATGATTGCCTGTTTCATATGGGAGGAACGTAGTATGAAATCAAAATCATTTAATTTAAAAAAATGGGCAAAGAGCAGAGCCGGCCAGCAGGTATTTATCTGTATCGGTTTTATGATTATCCCATTGCTCTTACTCTTTTTATTCACTTATTTTCCGTTTGCGGAAATGATCAAATTCAGTTTTTATAAAATGAAGTATACAACGCCGGTAGACAAACGTGTATTTGTCGGATGGCAGAATTACCTGGACGTATTCAGACGAAAAGACTGTTTCAGGGGCGTTGAAACTTAGTTTATTCTATATGGTCGGTGCATTGATACAGCTTGTGCTTGCACTGTATCTTGCAACAATTTTAAACTTTAAGGTAAAGGGTGGAAATCTTTTCAAAGGGCTGATGTTTTTCCCTTACCTCATCAGTGGTATTGCCATTGGTTTTATCTTTAAATTCTTCTTCACCAGAGGATTCGTATTTGATACAATCCTGCAGTGGTGTGGGTTTCAATTAGAAAATCTTCCATACTGGTTAAAGGATCAGAGTGTAAACAACTGGTCCCTGACGGCGACTTCCGTATGGCGGTATACCGGACAGAATATGGTACTGTTTATTGGTGCCATGATGTCTGTGGATAGCGAACTCTACGAAGCAGCGTCCCTGGATGGTGCAAATAAATGGGAGCAGTTTACCGGCGGCGGGCGGCGCGAAGAAGCAACCCCGCAACGAACTACGGCATTTCGGATTCCGGCGAGACGGAGGACTTCCACACAACGGGCGGCGAGCTCTGCGCACCATCGATGAAAGAGGAGCATGAGCGCGCGGGCAGCTGAAAGCGCAGGAGGAGCTGACCTACGCGGGCTAATACAGCACGAAGCATGTTCCCTTTCGGTCGAGCTTCTGTACGTGACCGGCTTTGAGAGAATGACGCCGTGGCGAGAGCGCTGCAAAGCATGTGGGCACGACGCTCGGCGTGAACGTGATGCTGCGCGGCGTGACACCCAGTCGGGTATAACGCGCGCATGGAAGCGGGGAACTACAGCTCGCGCTGCAAAAAGGTCACCGCGCTCTACGACGACGCGATGGGCTTCCTCGACCGCTGGTGCAGCGAGGATGAGCAGAACCTGATCGGCTATGAAAACGGCACCTGAAACGTGCTGATGGGGCGTCGCCAGGCGTCGGAAAAGATCCTGGCGCGCACAGCGTTCCTGCGATGCGGAGACGATGCTGCTCCGGTGAGACGGCGCTCTCGCCCGTGTATTTTGACGGCACGGCGCACATGCTGCGCGACACGCTGCGCGGCACGTCTACACCGACGGCTTTGGCAACAGCTACTTCGCCGGTGTGCGCGCGAACACAGAGCGAACTGTATTGAAATGAGGAAACAAAATGGCAGTTTGCCCAAAAGCTGCCATTTTTTCTTTACTCTGACGAGGAAACTTGCAAAAATAGTTTTTTGCTTTTTTTTGCGGAACAAACGAACTTTAATATGACCGGCT
>VOFJ01002030.1_pt1 | contig 30279 bp, 50 predicted proteins | sample 5384081 | NCBI WGS metagenome assembly VOFJ01 (sample SAMN12384729, study PRJNA508395) | human gut metagenome | isolation source: healthy gut I | host: Homo sapiens | reverse complement strand
GATGTCCTCCCGCGAGAAGATGGCCATCGACCGAAGAGACCAGCGGTGAGCTGTTCGACCGGGTGACGGCTGCCGGTGCCCGCGTTCTGTGCGAGACCATTCCCGGATCGCGGCAGGGACCCTGAAGCCCCAGCCGCAGGATCACGCAAACGCCACCCTCGCGCCCATGCTCGATAAGGAGCTGGCTGAGTTCCGCCTGACCGACAGCGCCGCCCACATCCACAACTGGGTGCGGGGCATGAATCCGTGGCCGATGGCATGGTTCGTGACCGGCGGCAAGAAGGTCAAGGTGACGGAGTGCCGCGCCGTGGCTTCCAACGGGGAAGCCCCGGCACTGTGCTGGCCACCAAGCCCCCTGACCGTGGCGTGTGCGGATGGCGCCATCCAACTGCTGCATGTGGTGCCGGAAGGTAAAACCCATGGACGGCACCTCGTTCGCAGCGGGTCTGCGGCTCAAAGCGGGGGGATACCCTGTGAGCGGGCCGAACCCCGCGCGGCGGCGGCAGTTTCGGCGCTGGTGCGGCAGGAGCAGGATGGTTTTTCCAACCTTGTTCTGGATGCCGAACTCAAGCGCCAGCAGCTGGAAGGCCGCGATAAAGCTTTTTTGCCAGCGCCATCTTTTACACGGTGCTGGAACACCGGGGCACGCTGGACTATATCCTAGCACAGTTCCTGCCCAAGGGCCTTGCAAAGCTGGATGCACCGGTGCGCGAGATCCTGCGTGCCGCGCTGGCACAGGCCCGCTATATGCAGGTGCCGGTATCCGCAGCCGTGAATGAAGCGGTCAAGCTGACCCGCACCTTCAAAAAAATCCAGCGCTGCGGGGCTTGTCAATGCGGTGCTGCGCCGCGCGTGTGTCTACGACCTGAGCAAGGCCCGGTTCCAAAATGAGACCGAACGGCTCATGGTGCTGGGTTCGGCAGGGCAGGACGTGGCGGAGTTTCTCCGCAGCCGCTACCCGGACGAAGCGCTGGGCATCCTGACCTATGCGGCGGATGGCGGCAGAACGAGCCTCCGGGCGAACCCCTCAAGGCCGATGTGCCCACCCTCTGCGAAAAGCTGAACGCGCTGGGCGCTGCGGCTCAGCCGGGCGTCGTGCCGGGCAGCGTTCTCGCAAAATTTGAGGGCAGCCCCGCCGACAACGACCTGTTCCGGGCGGGGTGCTACCACGTGGAAGGTCAGGCCAGTCAGCTGGCCGCCCTCTGTGTGGAGGCAAAACCCGGTGAGACCGTGCTGGACCTCTGCGCGGCTCCCGGCGGCAAGACCATCCTGCTGGCCGAGGAGATGCAGGGGTGCCGGCAGACTCATCAGCTGTGACGCGGCGGAAAACCGCGTCCGGCTTATTCAGACGGCGGTGGAGCGGATGGGCTTTGCAAACGTCGAAGCCCTTTGCAACAACGCGACGAGGCCGAATCCGAAGCTCCCCGCAGCGGACCGCATCTTGGTGGATGCCCCCTGCAGCGGCCTCGGCATTCTGGCAAAAAAGCCGGATATCCGTTACAAAACCCTGCCGAAAGACCGCCACGATGAATTATTGGCCACCCAGTCGGCCATTCTGGACACAGCGGCTTCGCTGCTGAAAGCCGGCGGACGGCTGGTCTACTCCACCTGTACCATCGACCCGGCTGAGAACGAGGATCAAGTGGCGGCGTTCCTTGCCCGCCATCCGGAATTCTCAGTCGTCACGCCGGAGGTGCCCTTCCCGGCGGGAATGACGGTGGGGGAGCACGGGGCCCCTTTCGGTGCCTACCCGCACTGGTATGGACGGCTTTTTACTCTGCGCGATGCAGCCAGAAAGCGCAATGAAAACGCCGCCCGAATCGTATCAATAGGAGAACACCATGGAACAAAAAACGCTGTATTTCCTCCCTGACGCTGGCCGAGCTTTCTGCAGAGCTCAAGGCGCTGGGTCAGCCCGGCTTCCGGGCAAAGCAGATCTTCCACTGGGTCCATCAGAAGCTGGTCACGGAGTTTTCCGCCATGACCGACCAGCCCAAGACCCTGCTGGCCAAGCTGGAGGAACACTTTTTATATTGCCGCCCCGCAGATCGAGCGGCGTCAGGAGGCCAAGGACGGCACCGTGAAGTATCTGCTGCGGATGGCCGACGGCAACTGCATCGAAACGGTCGTTATGCGCTACCACTACGGCAACACGGTCTGCATCTCCACGCAGGTGGGCTGCCGGATGGGCTGCCGGTTCTGCGCCTCTACGCAGGCGGGCCGCGTCCGCAACTTGGAGGCGGGCGAGATCTGTTCGGAAATTTATACCGCCCAGAAGGATATCGGCGAGCGCATTCTCGCATATCGTTTTGATGGGCATCGGAGAACCGCTGGATAATTTCGACGAGGTCATGCGCTTCCTCGAAAACATCACCTCGCCCGAAGGCGTCAACATCGGCATGCGGCACATCAGCCTTTCCACCTGCGGGCTGGTCCCCAAGATCGACCAATTGGCCGAGAAGAAGCTGCAGCTCACCCTTTCCGTCTCCCTCCACGCGCCCAACAACGAGATCCGCAGCGGGATGATGCCCGTCAACGATGCCTACCCCGTGGAGCAGCTCATCCAGACCGTGCGACGCTATCAGGACACCACCGGACGCCGCGTCAGCTTTGAATACTCCATGGTGCGCGGCGTCAACGACTCCGACGCCTGTGCAAAGCAGCTGGCGGACCTGATCCGGGGCATGGGGGCGCATGTGAACCTCATCCCCATCAACCCCGTGGACGGCAGCCCCTACTCCGCGACCGATGCGGCCAATGTGCGCCGTTTCCAGCAGAAGCTGGAAAGTCTGGGCGCCTCAACGCTACGGTCCGCCGCCGTCTGGGCAGCGAGATCAGCGCCGCCTGCGGCCAGCTGCGCCGCGACGAGATGAACGGCAAAGCCTGACAGAAGGAGAAGCCTATGAAACTTGCAGGAAAAACGGATGTCGGCCGCGTCCGTCAGGAAAATCAGGACGATTACCGGGCCGGGGAACTGCCCGGCGGGGCGGTATGGGCGCTGGTCTGTGACGGCATGGGCGGCACCAACGGCGGCCGCGAAGCCTCGCAGGGGCGTGCAACGTCATTGAGAACGTCTTTCAGGAGCAGTACGCCCAGTGCGGGCGGGGCAGGAGGAAGCTTTTCTGAAAAAGGCCCTCATCTACGCCAACCGCTTCGTGTTCCAGAAAGCCTCCCACGAGGAGTCGCTGGCCGGGATGGGCACCACGGCGGTCTGCGCGCTGGTGCGGGGCGGCACGGTCTACCTCTGCCATGCGGGCGACTCCCGCGCCTACCTCTTCCGGGCGGGGAAGCTTACCCAGCTCACCCATGACCACTCCTATGTGCAGGAGCTGGTGGACTGCGGCACCATCACGGTGGAAGAGGCCGAGCACCACCCCCAAAGAACATCATCACCAAGGCGCTGGGCGTGGATTACCGCTTGGAGCCGGAGTTCACCTCCGAAAAGCTCCAGAAGGGGGGGATGTCCTGCTGCTGTGCACCGACGGGCTGACCAACATGGTCCCGGTGGATCAGATGGAAAAGCTCCTTGTGCAGGGGCCCTTCCACGACACGCCCGACCGGCTGATCGAAGCGGCCAACGCCAACGGCGGTTCGACAACATCACCGCCCTGCTGCTGGCCGTGGAGCCGACGGAGGTGGAGCATGGATAATCTGATCGGCAAGACCCTCGATGGCCTGTACACCGTCCGGGAGCTGATCGGGATCGGCGGGATGGCCAACGTCTACAAGGCGGTGGTAGGGCCCGGCGGCCCGGTGCCGGAGGGCACGGTCGTGGCCGTCAAGGTGCTGCGGCAGGAGCTTATGCACGACCCCGACCTCGTCCGCCGGTTCAAGAATGAATCCAAGGCCATCTCGCTGCTCAACCACCCCAACATCGTCAAGGTGTACGATGTCTCGGTGAGCGAGAATTTACAGTATATCGTCATGGAATATGTGGACGGCATGACCCTGCGGGAGTATCTGAACGAGCGCGGCGGCAAGCTGACCAGCCGGGAGACGGTGCACTTCATCTCCCAGATCCTGAAAGCGCTGGATCACGCCCACCACAACGGCGTGGTGCACCGGGACATCAAGCCCCAGAACATCATGCTGCTGGACAACGGCCAGCTTCGGATGATGGATTTCGGCATCGCGCGCGCATTTCCCGCGCCGAGAATCAGCTCACCGGCGGCAAAGCCATGGGCAGCGTCCATTATATCAGCCCCGAACAGGCCAAGGGCGACGAGACCGACTTCACCAGCGACATCTACTCGGTCGGTGTCATGATGTACGAGATGCTTTCGGGACATCTGCCCTTTGATGCGGACGATGTGGTGGAAGTGGCCATCAAGCAGATTTCGGACAAGCCCCAGAGCTTGCAGGAGCTGGCCCCCAATGTGCCCCACGGCCTTGTGGAGATCACCGAGCGGGCCATGGCAAAGCGCCCGACAACCGTTACGCCAGCGCTGCTGAGATGCTGAACGCCCTGAATGCCTACGTCGAAAACCCAGCCATCGTGTTCAATTACACCTATCTCCCCGACGAAATTCCTGAAAAGGTGGTGGAACGCCCCATGAAAACCCAAAAAGATGCTCCGGAACCGAAAAAAAGCCCGCAAGGGCAAAAAAGAAGCGCACCGTCTTCCTGCCGGTGCTGTTCGGCATCACGGTGGCCTTTGCGCTGGCCTGTCTGGCCCTGTGCTGGAGCCATCCTCAACGACTCCAGCACCCTGATGAGCGAGAAGGCCGACGTCGTGCTGGCGGATTACAGCGGCATGACGCAGGACGAGGTGAACGCCCAGCCGCAGGTCTCCTCCGGGCCAGATCACCGTGAACTGGGAGCAGTCCTACAGCAACGATTACGCTGCCGGTTACGTCTACAAGCAGTCGCCGGTGGCGGGCCGCACCGTCCGTGAGGGCCAGAGCGTGACCCTGACCGTCAGCCTCGGCATCCAGTCCGTTACCGTGCCGGATGTGACCAACTACCTGCAGGCCGATGCGGAGCAGCAGCTTAAGAACCTCGGTGTCTCGGTGCTGGTCACACAGGCGGTGGAACCCACCGTGGCCTCCGGCTCAGTCATCCGCACCGACCCCGCCGCGGGCAGTCAGGTGGCGGCGGGCTCCACGGTCGTGGTCTACGTCAGCCGCCCGCAGGTCAGCACCACGGCCAAGGTGCCGTCGCTGGTGGGCCTTTCCAGCGTGAACGACGCCCGCACCCTGCTGGTGCAGAATAAGCTGGGCCTCGGCAGCACCACCGAGCAGTACAGCGACAAGCCCGCCGGTACCATCATTGGGCAGAACCCCGCAGCGGGCTCTACCGTCAAGGTCAACAGCCGCGTCAGCGTCACCGTCAGCGCGGGCCCCCGAACCCGAACCGGAAGTCCCGGAGGAACCGGCATCCTCGGCGGAGAGCAGCGATTCCGCCAGCAGCTCCGGCGATTGGTGGAGCGGCCTCGTCGGCGGTTCGTCTTCCAGCGGGAGTTCCAGCACCGGCAGCTCGCCCCTGACCGACTGGTGGACCTCGCTGCTGTCGTAACGGAGGAGCAGATGAAAGGCTATATTGTAAAAAGGCATCGGCGGCTTCTATTATGTCAAGACCGAAGAAGGCATCGTCGAGTGCAAGCCGCGCGGCATCTTCCGCAAACAGAAGATCACCCCCGTGGCGGGGGACGAGGTGACGGTGGAGACCGAGAACGGTGCCTCCGTCATCGCCGAGATCGCACCCCGCAAAAATGTCTTCGTCCGCCCGCCGATGGCGAACCTCGATGTGCTCTTCCTTGTGGCCAGCACTACCCAGCCCACCCCCAGCACTTTGGTGCTGGATAAGCTGTCCGCCATTGCGGTGGATAAAGGGGTGCAGCCGGTCATCGTCTGCACCAAGGCCGACCTCGGCGAAGCGGAGTTCCTCCGCAGCGCTTACGAAAGATCGACCCTGCCCTTCATCGCCATCCACTACGATACCGGCGAGGGGCTGGACGAGGTGAAACAGTGGATCAATGGGCGCCTCTGCGCCTTCTGCGGCAATTCCGGCGTGGGCAAGTCCACGCTGCTGAACGCACTGCTGCCGGAGGCCGAGCGGGAGACCAGCGCCATCAGCCAGAAGCTTGGCCGCGGCCGCCACACCACCCGCGAAGTGACCATCTTCGAGGCGTTCGGCGGGCGCATCGCCGACACCCCCGGCTTCGCCAGCTTGGAGGCCAACCGCGCCGGGTTCATCCCCAAGGAGAATCTGGAGCATGTCTTCCCGGAGTTCGGGCCTTATCTCGGCGAGTGTCAGTTCACGGGCTGCTCCCACCGGTCGGAGAAGGGCTGTGCCGTCCGTGCCGCGCTGGCCGAGGGCAAGCTCTCTCAGACCCGGTACGACAGCTACTGCGCCATGTATGAGGAAGTCAAGGACGTCAAGGACTGGCAGCGCCCAAAAGTTTAACCTCTCACCGCTGGGTCTGGCAGCGCCAGCGCCTTGCGGAGTTCCCCAGCAGGGGAGCCAAGAATAAAGGAGTTCTTATGTCACGCTGTGTGATCCTTTCCGCGTGCCCGGTCTCGCCGGAGCTGAAACGTCTGCTCCGCCCCCGAGGACTTCATCATTGCGTGTGATGCGGGCTACCGCAACTGCGAGCCGCTGGGCTGCAAGCCGAACATCATCGTCGGCGACTTCGATACCGCGCCCTGCCCGGCGCAGGAGGATGATGTCATCATCCTGCCCCACGTCAAGGACGATACCGATACCGAGTATGCGGCGAAGCTCGCTTCGGAAAAGGGTTTTTCCGAGGTACTGCTGCTGGGGGCGCTGGGCGGCAAACGGCTGGAGCACACGCTGTCGAACCTCTGCACCGGCCTTGGGCTGGAAGAGCGGGGCGTCCGCGCCACCCCTCCAGAACGAGCGCAGCCGCATCACCTTCGTCCGCCCCGGTGAGGAGCGCCGCTACCCGAAAGAGGAATTTTTCTACTTTTCCGTCTTCCCCATGGAGGGCAGGGCCCAGGGCGTGTACGAGCGCGGCTCCTACTATGAGCTGACCGATGCGGAGCTGACCGCCAGCTACCCGCTGGGCGTCAGCAACGAGTACGCTGCCGGGTCGGACTGCATCACCATCTCCACCCGGAAGGGAACTCTCGTTGTGGTGGAGACCGTGGCCGATACGCCCATTCTGACGACCTGACAGCCAAACCGGCTGCACATTCTGTGCTCCGACCGCTTATACTGTGGTATCACAGAACGAAAGGCAGGGAAGAGGATGCAGGTGGTCGTCATCAAAAGCCCGAAATGTCTGCGCGGGATCCTGCGCCGGTTGTTCGGCATCAAAAATAGGCAGAACAAGACCCTCTGTGCCGCGGCACAGAGGGTCTTGCGTTTTCCTTATTCTTTGGTGGTGTAGGTCAGGTCCAGCACCGGGCCAAAGGGGTCGAAGATGAGGCCCCTTGATGCCGGAGGCCACCAGCAGCCGCTTTTGCTGGGAGAAGAGGGGAACGGCCACGCAGTCGCTCAGCAGCTGGCGCTCACACTCGCCCAGCAGCCGGCAGCGGGCCGCGCCGGTGGCGTGGGTGCTGGCCTCCAGTTGGGTGGCGTAAAGGGCATTGGCGTAGCCGGTCAAATTCCCGCCCGCCGTGGTGAACTGGGCCAGCATACTGTATACGCTGCCGCTCTCGGCGCTGATGGGGGGCCAGCGCGATGGTGTAATCGCCCTCGGAAAGGCGCTTCTGGAAGGTCTCCTCGTCCACCTCCTCAATGGAGAAGAAGAGGGAAAGTTCCTTCTGCCATGCGCCGTTGATGGTCTCGGCGGCTTCGGTCAGGCCGGACCCGGCGGGGATCATCAGGGTTGACTTTGTTGAAGTCGGAGTTCGCCATGCCCTGCCGCGCAGAAAGGTAGAGACTCTGACATCCACGGCAGCGGGGGAGACATTGCCGACGGTGCTGCGGTAGTTCATGCCGTCCACGTTCAGTCCGTCCGGGATGAGACCATCCGCTGCGGCGAAGAGTCCCGTGGAGGGGACCACAGCGGCCTCCCGCGCTACCCCGGCCAGAGACTGCCGCAGCTCGGTGGAGGAGAAGAGGGTGCTGCAGTTGAAGAGCAGCGACCACGTCGTGTCGGAGTAGGGAGATGGAGGACAGGGAGGTAGTGCTGCCGGTGTCATCCAGCGCGGCAGAGCATTTTTCTCCGTTGACGAGCTCGACGGCGGACTGGTCGGCGTTGTTGGTGTTCTGAACCAGACGGAGGCTGTCGATGAGGGTGCCGGAGGGTTCCGCCGCAAGAACAGGCCGCCGGACGTCCAGTTGTAAAGGTAGAAGGGCCCGCTGGAAAGGGTGGTCTTGGCGGTTCAGACCGTAGGTGCCGCGCGTGGAGTTGAAGAACTCCTCATCGCAGGGCATCGCGCCGGGCAGCGTCAGCTTGGAGAAAGTTCTCGTCCGCACTGTTCAGGCGGAACACCAGCGTCAGCGGGCCGCTGGCGGAGACCCCCCAGCGCGCTTTCCGGCATTTGCCCGGCCAGCACTTCGGCGCTGTTCTCGAGGGCAGAGAACTCCACGGCGTAGGGGGAGTTGGTGCCGGGGGAACATCCGCTGGAACGCGAAGACGAAGTCCTCGGCGGTGATGGCGTACTCGGCGGCGGTGCCCTTGGCGGCGGTGTAGGTCAGGCCGTCCTTCAGATAAAAGGTGTAGGTCCTGCCGTCGGCGGATCGTTCCCACCGCTCGCAGAGGGGCAGGCTCGATTTCGCCGTCCGGGTCCTTTCGGACAAGGCCGCTGTATAAATTTTTCACAGGCGATGACGTCCGACGCCGTGGACGCCACCTGCGGGTCGAGGTTCGCGGGGATGGTATCCCACGAACCATGTGAAGCTGTTGGAACCCGAACCGCAGCCGGTCAGGGCAAGCAGCAGAAGGACCGTCAGAAACGCGGCGGTCAAGCGGAATGGGTGCTTCAAAAAACATGCGCTCCTTGCAGAATTTGATGGATACGTCCAGTATACCGGAAAGCGTCGAAAAAAAGACAATTATTTTTTTGTGAATTTCGATGACCTTTCGGTGCAAATCGTGCACCGAGCGGGTTTGGCGTTGCGTATTGCGCGGAAATGGTGTAGAATGGGGAACGGCAAGAAGTTTTACAGAAACACTTTATAGAGGAGGTTCTGTTTTTATGCAGAAAGAACAGCAGCAGCTTGCAGAGCTGGTCAAGGGCAAGAAGGTCGCATTCATCGGTGCGGGCGTCAGCCACAAGACCCTGATCGAAGAGTTCGTGGGTCTGGGCGCACAGGTTACCCTCTGCGATAAGAAGAACAGCGTGGAGGACTTCGGCGACTATGCCGACACCATCCGCCGTCTGGGCATCGACCTGAGCCTCGGCGAGCACTACATGGACGGCTTCAAGGGGCAGGACATCATCCTGCGCACCCCGGCTTCGAGTATTATCAGAAGCCGCTGCAGGATGCCATTGCGGCGGGCACCATGGTCACCAGCGAAGTCGAACTCTTCTTCGACTACTGCCCCTGTGAGATCGTGGGCGTGACCGGCTCCGACGGCAAGACCACCACCACCACCCTGATCTCCAAGTTCTATGAGGCGGCGGGCCGCAAAGGGGTGCACCTCGGCGGCAACATCGGCGCAGCGCTGCTGCCCATGCTGCCGGACGTGGCTCCGGAGGATGTGGCTGTGGTGGAGCTGTCCAGCTTCCAGCTCATCAGCATGCACAAGAGCCCGAAGATCGCGGTCGTCACCAACGTGACCCCCAACCACCTCGACCACCACAAGGATATGCAGGGAGTACATCGACGCCAAGCGGAACATCCTGCTCCATCAGGTGCCGCCCTGCCGCGAAGTGCTGGGCTTTGAGAACGACATCACCCGCGGCATGGTGCCCGACTGCAAGGGCAAGCAGGTCTGGTTCACCCGCCTGCACGAGACGGACAACGGCGCGTTCCTGCGGGATGACGGGATGCTCTGCATGGCAGAGAACGGCGTCGTGACTCCCTTCCTCGCCCAGAAGGACGTGAAACTGCGGGGCCTGCACAACATTGAGAACCTGCTGGCCGCTGCCGCCGCCGTCTGGGGTGAAGTGCCCATTGAGGTCATCCAGAAGGTCGGCAGCACCTTCACCGGCGTCGAGCACCGCATTGAGCCGGTCCGTGTGCTGGACGGCGTTACTTATTATAATGACTCCATCGGCACCAGCCCCACCCGTACTATCGCGGGCCTGCGCAGCTTCAACCAGAAGCTCATCCTCATCGCAGGCGGCTACGACAAGCACATCCCCTACGAGCCGCTGGCCCCTGAGATCACGGCTCACGTCAAGAACCTCGTGCTGATGGGTGCCACCGGCCCCCCCCGCATCGAGAAGGCTGTCCGTGAGCACCCGGACTTTGCCGCATCCGGCCTTGCCATCCAGCATGCTGACAGTATGCAGCATGCTGTGGAGCTGGCCCGCGCCGCCGCACAGCCGGGGGATATCATCATCCTGTCCCCGGCCAGTGCTTCTTTCGACCTCTACCCGAACTTTGAAGTGCGTGGCCGCGAGTTCAAGAGTATCGTCAACGCGCTGAAGTGATCAAACAGGTCACGACACAGAAGGACCGGCGGCGCTTTTTTACAACGTCTGCCGGGGCAAGCTCTGTCTCGGGGCGACCCTGCCGCTGGCGCTGGACCTGTTCGGCAAGAGCCAGCCGGGCCGCTTTTTCGCCGGGCCGACGCTGGCGCTGGATGTCGGCGGCAGCACCGCGTGGCTGGCGGGTCACGCCAACCCCGAAGAACTGGCTGGATTTCTCCGCTTTTGCGGGTGCCGGGCCGTCATCCTCGACGAAGCCGAGGCCGCCCCGCCCGCCGGGTGGACCCGTGCAAGAACCCACAGCATCTTCGGCCTCACACCGGGGCGGCAGCTGCCGCAGCCCCATGCGGACGAAACGCTCTGGGCCTCCCTGCGCTTGGAACGGGAGCCGTCGGCGTACCCGTTGGCGGAGGAGCTTTTCCCCGGACCGCCCCACCCGGCGGGATGATTTTTACTCGGAGCTCTGCACCAAGCGCAGCCGGGGCAAAGCCCGCGTCTGGGCCCTGATGCAGGGGAAGAGATCGCTTGCACCGTGGGGGGCCTATGCCATTGCGAACGGGCAGGCCTACATGGCCTGTGGGCAGACGGCAGAGGAACTGCGCGGCAAAGGCATCGGCGGGCGGCTCATCGTCCAATTGGCAAACGAGCTTTCCGCCGAGGGCTTGCAGCGTGTCTTCCTGTGCAGCCCGGAGCGTGTGCACTTTTATACCCGCCTCGGCTTCGAGAAGCTCGGAGAATATGCACGGTATGAGCAAACAGAAAATTAAAATCGGCTGAATCAGAAAATCGGAAAAGCGTTTGCGCCGACTGGCGCACCGCCCGATTTTCTGGTGAAGCCAACTGCTTTGGGGTTAATAGGGGCGAGCAGCCCCTGATTCGTGCCCGCGCCTCGAAACAGCGGCCCTTTTCTGGTTCTCTTTTGGCAAGCAAAAGAGTACATACTCTACGTAAAAAATAAAACGAAAACCTAAGGATTCGATATGTCAATGTTAAGCCATTTTTTTGATTTCAAACCCGAAGTGCTGGCCCTCGATGAAAAAGCCATGGAACTCTGCCAGCCCTACTTCAGGCACATGGAAGAGATCCGCGATTACAACCAGCTCAAGATGCTGAAAGCATTTGCGGACACCCAGATGTCCTCCACCGATATGCTGGGTACCACCGGCTACGGCCTGTGGGACACCGGCCGCGCCAAGCTCGAGCAGATCTTTGCCGAGGTGATGGGGGCGGAGGCCTCCCCTCGTCCGCAGCCAGTTCCAGAGCGGCACGCATACGCTGCGAAGCCGTGGCGCTGTTTGGTCTGCTGCGGGCAGGGGATACCCTGCTGGCCGCCACCGGCCGTCCCTACGATACGCTGGAGGGTGTCATTGGTCTGGATGGCAAGGGCAAGGGCACCGGTACCCTGATGGACTACGGCGTCAAATACGACGAAGCCCCCTCGAGGCCGACTTCACCCCGGATTACGATCGGATCGCCCAGAAGGCACCGGGGGCCAAGGTCTGCCACATCCAGCGCAGCCGCGGCTACCTGCAGCGCAACGCTTTTGACCTCGAGACCATCCGCAAGATCGCCGAGACGGCCCGCAGGGCAAACCCGGAGATCATCATCTTCGTGGACAACTGCTACGGCGAGTTCACCCAGACGGAGGAACCCTGTCAGGCAGGGGCCGACCTCGTGGTCGGCAGCCTCATCAAGAACCCCGGCGGCGGCATCGCCCCCACTGGCGGCTACATCGCGGGCCGGAAAGACCTGGTGGAGCTGTGCGCCTACCGTCTGAACGCGCCCCCCGGTCTCGGCAAAGAGCTGGGCTGTACACTGGACACCCCGCGCGGCATGTATCTGGGCCTGTACTATGCGCCCGGCGTGGTGTGCGAGGCCATCAAGACCGCCATCTACGCCCAGTGTCTGCTGGAGCTGGTGGGGAAAAAGCCCATCCCGCGCTACTGCGAGGACCACAACGACATCGTGACCTGCTTCGACGCGGGCACCGCCGATGCCCTCATCGGCTTCTGCCGCGGCGTTCAGGCGGCCAGCCCCGTGGACAGCTACGCCGCCCCCGGAACCCTCGCCGGAACCGGGCTATACCGATGAAGTCATCATGGCCAGCGGCAGCTTTACACAGGGCAGCACCATTGAGCTCTCCTGCGACGGCCCCCTGCGCGAGCCTTATACTTGCTACTTACAGGGCGGTCTGAACTTCGCCGCCAGCCGCGCGGGTGTGCTGCTGGCTGTGCAGAATGCTTACTTTAAGGAGTAACGCTTCCCCTCATTGCCCACGTGATATAAGGCCCCCTCTGAGGGGGGGGCTTTCGCCGAAGGCGACTGGGAGAGCTTACAGGGAGAAATCTATGCCTGTTTTAAGTGATCGTGTCGGCACGTTTACCGACTCCGTCATCCGCCGGATGACCCGCATCAACAACCAATACGATTCCATCAACCTGTCACAGGGCTTCCCTGATTTCGACCCGCCGAAGGAACTGCTGGACGCACTGGCTCAAACGGCTTACAAAGGCCCGCACCAGTACGCCGTGACCTTCGGTGCGCAGAACTTCCGGGAGGCGCTGGCGAAAAAAAGACGAGCCCCGCCCTCCATCATGAAGTGGACCCCAACACCGAGGTCTGCGTCACCTGCGGCAGCACCGAGGCCATGATGGCCGCGATGATGACCATCTGCAACCCCGGTGATAAGGTCATGATCTTCTCGCCGTTTTACGAAAACTACGGCGCAGATGCCATCCTCTCTGGGGCCAAACCCATCTATATCCCGCTGGTCCCGCCGACTTATGAGTTTGACCTCAGCCTCATTGAAAAGGGCTTTGCAGAGGGGGCCAAGGCGCTGATCCTCTGCAACCCTTCCAACCCCTGCGGCAAGGTCTTCCGCCGCGATGAGCTGGAGGCCATCGCAAAGCTCGCGCTGAAGTACGATGCCTTTGTCGTCACCGATGAGGTATACGAGCACATCGTCTACGCACCCCATGAGCACGTCTACATGGCCACGCTGCCTGGCATGTTCGAGCGCACCATCAGCTGCAGCTCGCTGTCCAAGACCTACTCCATCACCGGCTGGCGTCTGGGCTACATCATCGGCCCGGCCTACGTCATCGAGGGCGCCCGCAAGGTGCATGACTTCCTCACCGTGGGCGCCGCCGCTCCCCTGCAGGAAGCTGCCGTTGCCGGGCTGGAAATGCCGCAGAGTTACTACGGGAATTTGTGTGCGCTTTACACCGAGAAGCGCGACCACTTCCTTGCCGGGCTGGATGCCATCGGCCTGAAGCACAATGTCCCCGCAGGGCACATATTTCGTGATGATCGACATCTCGGACTTCCTCGCCCTGCCGCAGTTTGCGGGTTGGACGGACTTGCAGTTCTGCGAGTGGATGATCCGCGAGGTCGGCGTAGCCGCCGTGCCCGGCTCGAGCTTCTTCCGCGAGCCCGTCAACCACCTGATTCGGATGCACTTTGCAAGAGGAACGGACGTCCTCGATGAAGCGATTCACCGCATGGAGAAGTTGACAGCGCTTTTGAAATGAAGACAGAAAGTGTGAAAACAATGAACAAGGTAACTCCCATTGACTCTGAAATGCTGGCCCGTTTTGAGCAGGGCTACGAAGCACGCCCCGCGCTGCAGGTGATGTCCAACGCCATCTCCCGCACCGCCCTGCCGGATGCCGCCTTTGTGCCCGCCGCTGCGGCCAAGCTCCAGATGGACTTCTCCGTTCTGGTCAAGACCAACAACATCACCAACCAGAAGCAGAGCGGCCGCTGCTGGATGTTCTCCACCCTGAACGTCCTGCGTCAGCGGGTCATCGAGAAGTGCAAGCTGGAGGATTTCTCCATCTCGCCCACCTATCTGGCCTTCTATGACAAGCTGGAAAAGGCAAACCTCTTCTTTGAGAACATCATCCACTTCGCCGATCAGGAACTGGACGACCGCGAGACCTTCACCCTGATGGGCAATCCGCTGCCGGACGGCGGCCAGTGGGATATGGCCATCAGCCTGATCAAAAAATACGGCGTCGTGCCCTCTTGGGTCATGCCGGAAACGGTCCACTCCACCGGCACGGCCAAGTATCTGCCTATCCTGACCCGCAAGATGCGGGAGGATGCGCTGGAACTGCGCGCCCTCGTCCGCGCGGGCAAGGACCCCGCCGCCCGCCGCGAGGAGATGCTGGCGGAGATCTACAACGCCCTGCGCATCCTCTACGGTCAGCCGCCCAAGACCTTCGACTTTGAGTACACCGATACCGAAAAAGTTTACCACTGCGACCGCGGCCTGACCCCGAAGAGCTTCCTTGAAAAGTACGTGGGCAACGATTTTGACGATTACGTCGTCATCATCTCTTCGCCCATCCACGAGATCAACCGCACCTACTGCCAGCCGTTCATGGGCGACGTGGTGGAGGACAACATGTTCTGGCTCAACCTGTCGCAGAAAGAGCTGGAAGACCTGACCATCCGCCAGCTTCAGGCCGGGGAGGGCGTCATGTTCAGCTGCGACTGCCACCCGGACGGCGACCGTGCCAACGGCTATTGGGACCCCGACTGCTTCCAGTACGGCGAAGTGCTGGGCGGCCTGACCTTCCATATGACCAAGGCCGAGCGGCTGCTCACCCGCGATAGCACCATGAACCACTGCATGATGTTCTGCGGCGTCAATCTGGAGGAGAACGGCACCGCGAACCGCTGGAAGATCGAGAACAGCTGGGGCGACGCCTCCGGCCAGAAGGGCTACTTCATCGGCAGCGAGAAGTGGTTCAAGGCCAACGTCTATCAGGTCACGGTCCGCAAGAGCCTGCTGAGCGATGCCCAGCGCGCCCTGCTGGATCAGGAGCCTCTGCCCATGAAGCTGTGGGACCCGCTGGCATAAACTTACGTATGAAAAAAATGCTCTGCCATTTCTGCGTGGCAGAGCATTTTTGTGTCCTCAATCTTCCAGCAGGGGCAGCGCCAAGGTAAAACAGCTCCCTTTGCCCACTTCGCTTTGCAGGGTGATCTCCCCGTGGTGGAGATGAGCCAGCTCCTGCGCGATGGTCAGCCCAAGGCCGGTGGAATCGTGCTTGGTGTTGGCCGTGGTATGGAAGTATCGGTCAAAGACGGCGCTCTGGTCTTCCGGCGCGATGCCGCAGCCGGTGTCCTGCACAAGGACGAGGGCGCGGCCCTCCGCAGCGAAGCTGGGACCATGATCGTGCCGCCAGCGGGGGGTGTAGTGGATGGCGTTGGTCACAAGGTTCTGGAAGATCTGCTGCAGCCGCACAGCGTCGCCCCACACGGGCAGCTCGGGCGTCGAACCGGGTCGTCAGCGTGACGCCTTTTTTCGCGGCCTCGTTTTGGCAGCTCTCACAGACGGCCGCAGCAGCGTCGCTGAGGGAGACGCGGTCTTCGTTGAGCAGCACCTGCTTCTGCTCGAGCTTAGCCGCCAGAAACAGGTCCTCGGTCAGCCGCCGCAGAAAGGTCATCCGCTGCTGCATGGCGGGCAGAAGGGCGGGCAGGGCGTCGGGGGCAGCTTCCAGCGTGTCAAGCCCGCTGGACACCGCGAACAGCGGGCTGCGCAGGTCGTGAAAGATGTTCAGCATCATGCTCTTGCGGGCTTCACTCTCCTCGGTCAGGGCGCGGGTGCGCTCGACCACCCGCTCATCCAGCTCCCGCGCCAGATGCTCGGTGCGGTCGAACTGCAATGCGAACCGGCGGCAGACGAAGGTCATGCAGCCCAGCGTGAAGGGAATGTCGTAGATGCGGGCGCAGCGCACCAGATAAAACCGGATGCTCTCCCGAAAAGAAGGGGGAAGATCCAGCCCCGGCAGGATGACCCACATCCGCAGCCCGGCGGTTACCGCGTAGGGAAAAGAGCAGCAGCAAAACGGAAGCGGAGCCTTTGGCGTAAGCAAGAAGGAGCAGTCCCATGCAGTAGATCATGCCGCCGAACAGGGCCGCAGCACGCACACGGGCGTCGGAGTGGAGCGCGATCGGGAAATAGCCGATGGTCAATACCAGCACCAGCAGCTTTTTGGGTTCGGCTGACGGGGGGGCGACGCCGGTGAGCGCGGAGCTCAGCAGGATGGGGGCCAGCACGGTCAGCGGGAAAAAACAGCGCTTCAATGCCGCGGCCACAGGGTCAAGGCTGATGGGGAGAGGATGATCGCCGCGCCCCATGCGATGAGCACCGCGAGATAGAGCAGGAAATACCCCAGCTCCCGCTGGTGCTTATAATGATAGAGCGCCAGCACCACCGCCGCGAGGGTGCAGAAGACCGTGACAGCCAGCCATTGCAATGTGGTGCGCAGGGTGAGCGCAGTCTGCCCCTCCGCCGGGTAACGGTCGGCCCATGTGGTGAACAGGATCTCGGCGTCTTGGGCCGGTGCACCCGGATAGGCCAGCGGCGGCAGCTGTGCATTGTACCAGATGCCCGCCAGCGCGATGCCCACGGCCAACACGACGGCCCCCAGCATTATCAGAACCTTTTTTCTTGTCATGATCGTCCTCCCGAAAAGCCGCAAACTTCCCCGAACCAGTTGAGCCAAAACGGTTGAGAAAGAGTGCGAAATAAGGTATACTAAAAATCAGTATATCAAATTTTTCGCGAAAAAGGGGAGAGCAAAAGGATGATCCGTGTGCTTTTGGTGGAGGATGACCCGGTGATCCGGGATACGACCTGCTACTTTTTGAAAAGCCGACAGAATTTTGAGGTCGTCTGTGCCGAGACGGGCGGCGAGGCGCTGAGCCATGCCCGCGAAAAACTTCGATGTGATCCTGATGGACATCCTGCTGCCGGATACCAATGGCATGGACCTGTGCCAGCGGCTGCGAAGCTGGCACCACTGCCCCATCATCTTTACCTCCTGCCTTGACGACACGGATACTGTGGTGCGTGCGCTGGAAATGGGCGGCGACGACTTTCTGGCAAAGCCTTATAATAACAAGATCCTGCTGGCCCGCATCATGGCCAACATCCGCCGGGTGCAGATGGACGGCGCAGAGCCCAGCGTCAACGGCTACCACTGCGCGGCCTTCACGCTGGATGCCAACAGCCACAGCGTGGAGAAGGATGGCCGCAGCGTCCATCTGGCCGATATGGAGTTCCGCATCCTGTCGCTTTTTGTCCGGTACCCGAACAATTTCTTCACAGCTAACGAGCTGTACCAGAAGATCTGGGGCAAGGACAGCCTCGGCGATGTGCGGACGGTGCAGGTACATATCCACAATCTGCGCAGCAAGATCGAGCCGGACCCGGCCAAACCCATCTACCTGAAAAAAAATGTCTGGGGCAAAGGCTATGTCTTCCCGCCCGGATGGGCGGGAAGAATGACACGGGATCTTTCTTTTTTCGCATTGACCCGCTGAAGTAAGGAGGGATGGAAATGCTGCAACCGAGACTGGTAAAAGTGGAACCGCTTCCTCAAATGAAACTGCGACTGTCGTATGAAACCGGGGAAATAAAGGTGTTTGATGTGGAACCCTATGCGATGGGTTCGTGGTTTAGCAAACTGAAGGATGATAACTACTTCAAAACGGTTCAGATGCTGCCCGGCGGAATTGGAATCGAATGGCCGGAAGGACAAGATATTGCCCCGCATGAACTTTATGAAAATAGTATCGCAGTGAAAAAACTGCCTGATAAATTCGGAAAAAGGAAAGAGCTTGATTTCCAAGGCCAAAGAATCGTTAACGGAAAAGCGCCCACTTCTTAAAGAAATTTAAGCGGTGGGCGCTTTGTTTTCCATGAATTTGACTGTTATTTGACAAACGAAGAGCAAAAAACAGCAGTTTGCGGCAAGGAAGCGGTTGAGAAGCTTAAAGATTCTTAAAGGACATGGGGTAAACTTTGTGTTAAATTATTATCGAACGAAGTGCGCGCGGCCCCAGATGCCGCGCGATTCGATTGAAGCAGAAGGTAAACGAAGAACACACGAAGAAGAGAAGAAAGGAACTCCCGCAATGAACAAGATCTCGCGCAAAGGTTTTCTGAAGATCGCGGCCGCTGCGGCCATGTCCGGTGTTACCGCCGGTGCACTGGCTGCCTGCAACTCCGCCAGCTCCTCCACCGCCGCTTCCAGCGCAGCGGCCCCCGCCGGCACCTACATCCCCGGCACCTATGAGGGGGCACCGCAGAGGGCATTTCCTCCACCGTCAAGGTCACCATGACCTTCTCCGACAGCGCCGTCACCAACGTGGTCGTCGATACCTCCGGCGAGACCGCTTCCTATGGTGCCGCCGCAGCCGACCAGCTCAAGGAGCAGCTGCTCGCTGCCGGTTCTGCCGAGATCGACGGCGTGTCCGGCTCCCACCGTGACCTCCGAGGCCGTCATGAAGGCAGCCAAGAGCTGCTTTGCACAGGCCAAGGGCGAAGCCACCGTGTCCAGCGTTCAGCTGCCCACCGGCGACGAGACCGACTGGCTGGGCAAGGAGCCGGACATCGACGAGGCTGCCATCACCGAGACGGTGGACACCGACATCCTCATCGTGGGCGCCGGCAACGGCGGCATGTTTGCCGCTGCCTACGCAGCCGCCAACGGCCTGAACTTCCGCGTCATCGAGCAGAACGCTGTGGTGCAGGACACCCGCCACTGGTACGGTGCCATCGACTCCGCCGCAGCCAAGGCTGCCGGTGCCCCCGCGACCGATAAGGCCAAGCTGCTGAGCGAGATCTCCCGCTACGCTTCCGGCAAGTGCGACCAGCGCGTTGTCAAGACTTGGATCAACGAGTCTGCTGCCATGCACGATTTCATGCGCAGCATTCTGGAAGATAAGTTCGGCTGGGAGTGCGAGTTTACTTCTGGTGCTGGAGGCTGCTTGGCCCGCCGAGAACGCCGAGCACAACACCGATTACCTCTTCCCCGTGCAGGAGCACAACTACATGGCCAGCGAGTCTGCTGCCGGGCTGCAGCGCAACGAAGCCCTGCAGCAGTACATTGAGGAGCTGGGCTACGGCATCGACTTCAAGACCAGCCTTGCCAAGCTGGAGAAGGATTCCTCCGGCCGCATCACCGGTGTCATCGCCCAGAGCACCGAGGACGACCACTTCATCCGCTACAACGCCAATCAGGGTGTGCTGCTGGCCTGCGGCGGTTTCCCCGGCAACCCCTACATGATGGAGCAGCTGGACCCGCTGGGGACCTCTGTCACCACCGCTTGTTCCTACTCTCCGGCTGATAAGGGCTACGGCATCCGTGCCGCTGTCTGGGCCGGTGCAAACCTCGACAAGGAAGCTGCTCCCATGCTGTTCGACCGCGGCATCGTGGCTCCCGGCGTGGATGCTGGCTATGTGGACAGCGAGAACGCTTTTCGGAGGCAAGGCCTTCCCCGGCAAGATCCGCCAGTACAACCCCGGTACTCAGCCCTTCCTGAAGGTCAACCGCAACGGTGAGCGCTTCGCCAACGAGAGCAGCCCCTACAACGATATTGTTTACGCTGCTGCTCATCAGCCGGGCCGTGTCTACGCACAGATCTGCGACGCAAACATTCTGGAAGACGTCAAGCGCTTCCACACCATCGGCTGCTCCGCACAGACCCGCAACGCCGGTGAGGACTACATCAAGAGCCAGATGGAGAATGCAGAGAAAGAGGGCTGCTTCTTCAAGGCCGACACCATCGAGGAGCTGGCGGACAAGCTTGGCTTCACGGGTGACGCCAAGAGACCTTCCTTGCCACCGTGGACCGCTACAACGAGCTGTACGACAAGCAGAACGACGAGGACTTCGGCAAGCCGGCTTACCGCCTGAGCGCCATCCGCACCGCTCCCTTCTACGGCTGCTGGCTGGGTGCCTCTCTGCTGACTACCGAGCAGGGCATTGCCATCAACGAGAAGGGTCAGGCACTGGACAGCGACAATAAGCCCATCCCCGGCCTGTACGTCACCGGTGATATGTCCGGCTCCTTCTTCGCCAACAACTACCCCTGCCTCATGGCAGGCGTGGCCATGGGCCGCACCCTGACCTTCGCCATGAAGGCCGTCAAGCAGATGGCTGGTCTGGAGTAAGCATTCTCTCCAAAACCGCATAAAAACGCAGCGCCGCAGAAGACCAAAAACCTTCTGCGGCGCTGTTTTTTCCCTCTATACACAAAAATCAAAGGCAAGCGGCTTTTCAGCACACGGCGCGGGTGACCGGGGCCAGCGGCTCGACAATGCGCGGGGTGCATCCCTTCGCGGTAGTCGAGGTCGCCCTGATCCAAGCCGCGCAGCAGCACTTCGGCGGTTGCGATGTTGGTGGCGATGGGCACGCTGTGCATATCGCACAGGCGGAGCAGATTCTGCTCGATGGAGCTGCCGCTGTCCGCCTTGAAGCGGGTCGCGGAAGAAGAGGACCAGATCCACTTCATCACAGGCGACACGGGCGGCGATCTGCTGGATGCCGCCGAGACGGCCGGAGAGGTAGCAATGGACCGGGAGGCCGGTGGTCTGATTCAGCATCCGGCCGGTGGTACCGGTGGCGATGACCGTGTTGCGGGAAAGGATCCCACTATAGGCGGTGCAGAACTGAAGCGCGAGTTCTTTGCGGGAATCGTGTGCGAGGATTGCGATCGTCATATTCACTCTCTCCTTTTCCTAATGTCTGAAGGCGGATATGCTTTTTGAACTGAAGTTCAGAGAAGGACAATTTCAAATTTGAACAATTCAACCTATAAAACTGATTCCATATGTTCCAATATAGTTTTACCGCGCCAAAATAGGCCTTGTCAAGAGAAAAAAATCGTCTTTTTTGATGGTTCATACCCGGAAAGTATGACTTTGTTTTTGTGGAGAATAGAGAAAACTTGGATGCAACCATCCATAAATACGAAAAATACTTTTGAAGCATCGAGCGAAACTGTTTTCGATGAAAAAACAGTCCATGGGACAAAACAAAGTGCAAAACAACAAAACTCCCCCGGCCACTGCTTTGCGGTGGCTAGGGGAGTAAGATCGATCACCGGATCTGTCCATCTCCATGGATGACATACTTATAGCTGCACAGCTCCTGCAGGCCCATGGGTCCCCAGGCGTGGAGCTTCTGGGTGGAGATGCCCATCTCACAGCCTAGGCCGAACTCTCCGCCGTCGGTGAACCGGGTGGACGCGTTGACGTACACCGCCGCGCTGTCCACTGCCGCCGTGAAGAGGGCAAGCGTGGGCGTCAGTCCGGGTCAGGATGGCTTCGCTGTGGCCGGTGGAGTGAGCCGCGATGTGGGCGATGGCTTCCTCCACGCTGTCCACGACCTTGACGGCCAGGATGTAGTTGAGGAACTCCGTGTCAAAATCCTTCGGCCCCGCGGGGTGCCGGGGATGAGGGCGGCGGCGCGCTCGTCCAGCCGCAGTTCCACCGGGTGCAGCCCTTGGCCGTGCGCTCCTCGCCCAGACGCCTGGCGAGCTTGGGCAGGAACTGGGCGGCGATAGCGGAATGCACAAGGCAGACTTCCTCGGCGTTGCAGACGCTGGGGCGGCTGGCTTTGGCGTTTTCCACGATGTTCAGCGCCTTGTCCTGATCGGCGGAATCGTCCACGAAGATGTGGCAGATGCCGGTGCCGGTCTGGATACAGGGGACCTTTGCGTTCTCCACACAGGCGCGGATCAGCCCCGCCCCGCCGCGGGGGATGAGCAGATCCACATAGCCCACCGCCGTCATCAGGGCGTTGGCGGAGGCGTGGGTGGTGTCCTCGATGAGGGAGACGGCGGCTTCGGGCAGACCATTCTCCTGCAGCCCCTTCCGCAGCGCCTCCACGATGGCGTGGGCCGAGCGCCAAGCCTCCTTGCCGCAGCGCAGCACACAGGCGTTGCCGCTCTTGATGGCAAGGGCGGCGGCGTCGCTGGTCACGTTGGGGCGGCTCTCGTAGATGATGGCAATGACGCCCATGGGCACGGCGGTCTTTTCGATCAGCAGCCCGTTGGGGCGCTGGATGCGCTTCAGCACGGCTCCCACCGGGTCGGGCAGGGCGGCAACGTCCAGAATGCCCCGCGCCATGGCGCCGATGCGCTCCGGCGTCAGGGCCAAGCGATCCAGCATCACATCGGAAATGTGCCCCTTGGCGGCGGCCATGTCCTCAGCGTTGGCGGCGAGGATGGCGTCCATCTGGTCGGGGGTGGCAGAGCCAGTCCGCCATGCCCCAGAGCGCCTGTGTCCGGGTCTGGCCGTCCGCCAGCGCCAGTGCGGATCTTGCCGCGCGGGGCAGCTTCCAGAATTTCCTGTGTCGTCATGGTTCAGCCCTCCTTATGGCCCGCAAAGCGGGTGCCCGCAGGTTTGCCCTCGGCAATATCGTACAGCAGCTCCGGGTGGGAGCCGTTGGCGATGACCATATCGGCCCCCATCTGCCGTCACGAGCTTGGCGGCGCGGAGCTTGGTGGACATGCCGCCGGTGCCCAGCGCCGAACCAGCCCCATCGGCCAGCGCGAGGATCTCCGGCGTGATCTCCTCCACCAGCGGGACGAGCTGGGCCTCCGGGTGGGTGTGGGGGATTCGCGGTGTAAAGGCCCTCGATGTCGCTGAGCAGCACCAACAGGTCGGCGTGGATGCAGTGGCTGACGATGGCGGACAGCGTGTCGTTGTCACCGATGGAGGTGATCTCATCGGTGGCAACCGTGTCGTTTTCGTTGATGATCGGCAGGGCTCCCATTTCCAGCAGCCGGGTCAGGGTGTTCTGGAAATTCTGCCGCCGGTCGGGCGTTTCCATGTCCGCGCCGGTCAGCAGGATCTGAGCCACGGTGTGGTTATAGACCGTGAACAGCCGGTCGTAGGTGTACATCAGCTCACACTGGCCCACAGCGGCGCACGCCTGTTTCACCGACATCTCGGTGGGGCGCGAGGGGTGCAGCAGCTTGCCGAACCCCACTGCGATGGCACCGGATGAGACGAGAATGATCTCGTGCCCCGCATTTTTCAGGTCGCTCAGGACCTTGACGAGGTTTTCGGTCAGCCGGATGTTCAGTCGCCCGGTGGGGTATGCGAGGGTGGATGTGCCGACTTTGACGACGATTCGCATAAACTTAACCCTTTCCCATCTCTTTTGTCTTGTCGTAGGCCGCGAGGACGGCGTCCGTCACTGCGCCGCGGAACCCGCGCTCTTCCAGCACCCGGACGCCCTGAATGGTGCTGCCGCCGGGGCTGCACACGGCGTCCTTCAGCTCGCCGGGGTGCTTGCCGCTTTCCAGCACCAGCTTTTGCGCTGCCCAGCACCATCTGGGCGGCGTATTCCTGCGCCTTGGCGCGGGGCAGCCCACAGGCTACGCCGCCATCTGCCAGCGCTTCGATGAATTGATACACCCATGCCGGGCCGCAGCCGGAAACACAGCTGGCCGCGTCGATGAGGGATTCCGGCACCGGGTCCAGCCGGCCGGCGGGGGCCATCAGCTTGCAGAATTCAGCCTCTTCCTCGGCGGTGACATGGCTGGAACAATACTGGATCATCCCTTCGCCCACGGAGGCCGGGGGTGTTGGGCATGATGCGGATGACCGGGTAATCTTCGCCCGCCATCTCCTGAATGCGGGCGATGGACAGGCCCGCCGCCATGCTGCATAAAATGAACCGGCCGGGCCGTTCGTTCAGCGTGAACTTCAGCGGGGCCAGCAGGGCTTCCATCATCTGGGGTTTGACGGCTAAGAAGATGAGGTCGCAGCGGCCTGCCACCTCGTCGTTGATGGTGGTGTTGCAGCCCAGTTCAGCGGCCAGAGCCTCTGCCTTGGCGGCAGTGCGGTTGGCCAGATAAACGTTCTGCGGGTCGGTCGCTTTGCAGACGGCGCGCGCGATGGCACCGCCCATATTCCCACAGCCTAAAAAACCAATGGTCCTGATCATATCAAAAACCTTCTTTCCGTGTTCCACTCTATCGCGGGAGACACCATTCGTCTCCCGTCTCCATTGTATGCACACCGGGGCCGAAAATCAAGAGGGAAGGGCGGATTCTGGGGGAAGAATGCTCCGGAAACAGGACGAAAAAGCGAGCAGAATGGTGAAAATTTCGCAGAAGGGAGACTTTGCAACAGAAAATTTGCCTAAAAACAGTGAAAACTTTCACTTGCCAAAAGCCCCCGGAGGCGGTATATTATAAAGGAAGTGTTCTCACTTCTCTGGCCGAACGGCCAGCCACCACGGACAGCGGTGCGCGGCGCTGCTGGGAAAGGATGGGATTTGTGTCACAGACGACAAAGAGAGCGCTGGAGGCATCGCTGAAAAAAGCTGCTGCTCCAGAAACCGCTGAACAAGATCACGATCAACGATATCACCGAGGACTGCGGCGTGAACCGCATGACCTTCTACTATCACTTCAAGGATATTTACGATCTGGTGGACTGGATCCTGACGGAAAGATGCAGTCAAGGCGATGGAAGGTCGCCAGAGCTTTGATACATGGACCGAAGCGTTTCTGGACATCCTGCACCAGATCCGGGATAACAAAGCACTGGTGCTGAACGTATACCGCTCTGTGGGCCGTGAACAGGTGGAGCAGTATCTCTACAAGCTTCTGGACCCCATGCTGAAGGAATTTGCGGATCGCGAATGCCACGATATCACCGTGCAGGACGATGACAAGCAGTTTGTGGTGGATTTTTTTACAAATACGCGCTGGTGGGCGTGGTGCTGGAATGGATCCGCCGGGACATGAAAACGGATCCTGCTGTGATGGTAGAACGTACGGGACGGATGCTGCAGGGGGATCTGCGCCGCGCGTTATGCCGCCTTGCCAGCAATAAGATCCATCTGGAACAGGACGGCTGAACCGGAAGAACGACAAAATTTTATCATAATCTGCGCCGTGATGGGTTTTCTATCACGGCGCTTTTTCTGTTTATGGCGCACGTTTGTTAAAAAAATGGTATGATGTTGGCAACAAAAAAGAGATTTCGAAAATGTTGTTTGGAGGAAAAGGATTATGAATACTTCTGTTGAGAACCTGACTCATAAAATGCAGCGCGCTGCCGTTGGTAAAATGGCAGACGTGGTGCTTTCTCATGCCAATAAAGACCGTCAGAAGACCGTGGGACAGCTGGTGGATGTTGCAAAGCAGTTCTATGGCAGCTCGTTCAGCGACGAGGCCTACGAGCACGCCAGACAGACCTTGACCGACCCCGACAGCAAGTGGTCCAAGCTCATCAACTGCGTGCTGGATCAGACCGACCCCAACGTGGCCCGCACCACGGCACTGAATCTGGGCTATGAAGCCTTCTTCCGCGGCACCAAGACCATCCGCGAGAACCGCGTGAAGTACCAGTGCAACATTCCGTGGCTGATCCTGTTCGACCCCACTTCTGCCTGCAACATGCATTGCGTGGGCTGCTGGGCTGGCGAGTATGGCAACAAGAACAACCCTCAGCTTTGAGGATATGGACAAGATCGTTGTCGAGGGCAAGGAACTGGGCGTATACCTGTACATGCTGACCGGCGGCGAGCCGCTGGTGCGCAAGGCCGATATCCTGAAGCTGGCGGAGAAGCACAACGATGTTGAATTTGCCATCTACACTAACTCCACCCTCATTGATGAGCCCTTCTGCAAAGAGGTGGTGCGTCTGGGTAACATTGCCTTCATGCTGTCCATCGAGGGCACCCCTGAGACCAACGATGCCCGCCGCGGTGAGGGGCACTATGCCGCTGTCATGAATGCGATGGATCTGCTGAAGAAGTACGGCATCATCTTCGGCACCTCTATCTGCTATACCCGTGATAACATCGAGGCTGTCACCAACGACGAGTTCATGCGTTTCCTGTGCGAGAAGGGTGCACACTTCGGCTTCTACTTCCACTACATGCCTGTGGGCAACGAGGCAGCACCGGAACTGATGCCTACCCCGGAGCAGCGCAAATATATGATCCGACCGCATCCGTTATCTGCGCTCGGAGGCCTGCGATATCCCGTTCTACCACATGGACTTCCAGAACGACGGCGAGTATGTGGGCGGCTGCATCGCCGGCGGCCGCAACTACTTCCACATCAACTCGGCCGGTGATGCAGAACCCTGTGTGTTCATCCACTACTCCAATGCCAATATCCACGACCAGAGCATTCTGGAGATCCTGCACAGCCCGCTCGTCATGGCCTACCACAACGGCCAGCCCTTCAATAAAAACCATCTGCGTCCCTGCCCGATGCTGGAAAACCCCTGAACTGCTGCAGAAGATGGTGCACGAGACCGGTGCCCACAGCACCGACCTCCAGTCCCCGGAGAGCGTGGAGCACCTGTGCGAGAAGTGCAAGAGCTACGCCGCCAACTGGCAGCCCACTGCGGACGAGATCTGGTCCCACACCAGGATCCGCGAAAGCCGCTACGAGAACTACAAGGATTGGAAGCCCTCGCAGCCCATTGAAAAGTAAATCTTCGGCAAACATCATCATAAAAACAAAGGCCCTGCGTTCGAAAGAACGCAGGGCCTTTTGTGATACAGGGCAGGGGAGATGCTTATTGCTTTTCGGCAGACGGTTCCGGGACAGGCGAAGCATCGTCCTCCGGGTCACCGAAGTTGTCGTGGTAAGTCTGCAGCAGGTCGATCTCTGCATTGCGCTTCAGGCCGTGGATGACCAGCTTTTTTTGATCACATCATAGATGACTGCAAACAGCGGCACACCTACGATCATGCCCACAAAGCCCCACAGACCGCCGAACAGCAGGATGGCGAACAGTACCCAGAAACTGGAAAGACCGGTGGTGTTGCCCAGGATCTTGGGGCCGATCACGTTTCCGTCCAGCTGCTGCAGCACCAGAACGAACAGGACGAACCACAGCGCCTTGATGGGGCTCTGAATGAGGATCAGCAGGGTGGCGGGCACGGCACCGATGAACGGGCCGAAGAAGGGGATCACATTGGTCACGCCGATGATGACCGACACCAGCAGTGCACTGGGGAACTTTGAAGATCAGGCAGCCGATATAGCACAGCACGCCGATGATGGCGGAATCCATGATCTTGCCGTTGATGAAGCCGCCGAACATCTTATCGGCGTACTTCACTTCTTCCTTGATCAGCTCTGCCCAGCGGGGCTTGAAGATGCTGTAGAGCACCAGCTTGCCCTGCTGCACAAAGCGCTTGCGGCTGGCCAGCATGTACACGGCCACGATGATGCCGATGACCAGATTCTTGGCTACCGTTACAATGTTCAGCACACCCACTGCGGCACCGCTGACGATGTTCTGCATGGAGGGCAGGAGCCGGGTCTTGATCAGATCATCGATATTGGTGCTGATGGTGGCATAAGCAGAGTTGAGCATGTCCATGATCTGCTGGTTGTTCTCAATGAACTCCACATGATTCGCCCACTGCACGAACTTTGCAAGGTTGCGCTGTGCAGTGTAGTACAGGGTGGTCACGCTGGTAATGAGCTGCGGAATGATCATCATGCACAAAGCGTAGATGAGGAGCAGGCCGAACAGGATGGTCAGCGTAACGGACAGCACATTGACCAGACCATGCATCTTTTTCCGGGATGAAGCGGCGCAGAAAGCTCTCGATGGTGTTGCATGCAGGTTTGAGCAGGTAGGCGATGACGGCACCGTAGATGAATGGCATCAGAATGCCGGTCAGCGTCGGAGATGGCATCACCAAAACCATCGAAGCGGTAGATCAGAAAAAAAAAGATGATGCTCAGGGAGATCGCTCCAAATCCTGCCAACATCCCGTAGAGATAGGGCTTGATGTGCGGCTTTTTGTCCATCATGTGATAGACTCCATTTCATGTCGCGGACAGCAGGAATCCCCGCGGCACTTCTCAGATTTTTGTTGCTCCTGCGCCAGATGTGCATTTTTTCGGCTTCCTTGATCAGGTCTTCACGGAAGTCGGGATGTGCAACGCTGATCAGGGCTTCGGCCTTTTCCCCAGGGGTGGTCAGGCCCTTCAGGTTCACGCAGCCGTACTCCGTGACACAGATAGTGAATGTTTGCGCGGGTATCGGTGATGATGCTGCCGTTTTCCAGCGTGGGACGGATGCGGCTCTCGAGCTGACCGGTCTTCTTATTAAAGAAGGTAGAGGACAGGCAGATGAAAGCTCTTGCCGCCCTTGGAAAGGTATGCGCCCAGAACGAAGTCCAGCTGACCGCCGGCACCGGAGATGTGCTTGAGGCCTGCAGTCTCGGCGTTCACCTGACCGAACAGGTCGATGTCCACAGCGTTGTTAATGGACATAAAGTTATCCAGTGCGGAGATGCTGCGGATATCGTTGGTGTAATCCACGGGTGCGGACATGCACTCCGGATTATCGTTCAGGTAATCGTACATTTTCTGGGTGCCGGCACCGAAGGCGTAGACCTGACGGCCCTTGTCCAGCTGCTTGCATGCACCGGTGATCTTGCCGGCCTTGGCGATATCCACAAAAAGGCATCCAACATACATTTCGGTGTGCACGCCCAGATCCTTCAAATCGCTCTGTGCGATCAGGCTGCCGATGGCATTGGGCATACCGCCGATGCCCAGCTGCAGGCAGGCACCGTTGGGGATCTGAGGAACGATCAGGTTGGCAACCTTCAGATCCACTTCGGTAGCAGCACCGGGAGCGGCCATCTGGCCGATGGGCGGGTTCTCGCCTTCCACGATGCCGGTGACCTGAGAAATGTGGATGCAGTTCTCCATGCCGCCAAGGCAGCGGGGCATGTTCTTGTTGACCTCAACGACGATCTTCTTGGCTTTTTCGCATACAGCGCCCAGATGAGATGCACTGGGGCCGAAGTTGAAGTAGCCATGCTCGTCCATGGGGGTCACCTGGAACACCGCCACATCCAGCGGGTCCGGGCTTTCACGGTAGTAACGGGGCAGCTCGGAATAACGGATGGGGGGAGTAAAAGGAGAAACCCTGTGCAATGGCCTTGCGCTCAATGCCGCCCATGCTGTGCCAGCTGTTCCAGGTCATGTGTGCGGCGGGGTCGTCGATCTGGAAGATCGCGGGCACCCACATCAGGATGCCGCCGCGGAAGTTGACGCCTTCCAGCTCCGGCAGACGCTTTGCGATCTCGGCATCCACCGCCACAGGGGTGTTCACAGCCCAGCCGTAATCCACCCAGTCACCGCTTTTGACCAGTGCGGCAGCCTGAGCGGCGGTCATTTTCTTCTGAGCATACAGTTCCGTAAAATCCATTATAAACCATCCTCTCCTATAATAACATAAAGGAATTGTAAATTTATCATTTACTCTTCCTGCACGGACAAATCTTTGCAGGATGTTTACCACCTGTTGGCAATTTGAACACAGCTCTGACACAGGCGGATGATATCCTGATAACCAGCAGAAGGCAGCTGTCGGACAGGGCAGCCTGCACAACTTAGTTATAACATTAACAATGTGCAGAATCAATAGTTTATCGAGAAAATTTTGACCGACTGGCAATATATGGACAAAATTCAGCGGAGTTTTTGGACGATTGTTTGTGTGCTGAGAAACCAAAAATCTTTGCAAAAAGGACTTGATAAAATTTTGACGATATGGTTTACTTATAGCGTAGCAAGCGGCCGCGATGCAGCACGGCATTGATTGTTTAAATTTTAACGATAAAACGTACAGCTTGCACAAAAAAATCTTGCACCCAAGACTGGAAAGTGCTATCATGGCAGAACCAAAACGCGCTTTTCACAGCGCTCAAGGAGGACACCAGACGATGGCAACAGCAGTTTACCCCGGTTCGTTCGACCCGGTCACAAAAGGACACCTTGATATCATCAAGCGCGCAGCAAAGATCAACGATCATCTGATCGTGGCAGTGCTCAACAACAGCGCAAAGAATCCGCTCTTCACCGTGGAGGAGCGCGTAGAGCTGCTCAAGGAGTGCTGCAAAGGCATCCAGAACGTTTCGGTGGAGAGCTTCGACGGCCTGACCGTGGAGTTCGCCAA
>VOFJ01001449.1_pt1 | contig 30288 bp, 35 predicted proteins | sample 5384081 | NCBI WGS metagenome assembly VOFJ01 (sample SAMN12384729, study PRJNA508395) | human gut metagenome | isolation source: healthy gut I | host: Homo sapiens | reverse complement strand
AGACCGCTCTTTAAATGCTACTGAAATGGCAGTTGGAATTAATGCTGCCTTGCATGGGGATGAGCATTACAAATGGTTTATTGACTAATCAATGAGAGGACATCTATTTATTAGGTGTCCTTTCTTATTTTTTATAAAACTATGGATAAACAGATAGATAAAGTAATACAACACATTAAAGACTTGGAAAACAGATTGGGTTATGTGGATAACAACCTACGCTATATCAAAGTTATTCAAGCCTTGAAATATTGGTTGGAAAAGTTTACAGAATTGCTTAGTAATAACCAAGCATTACAAAGAGAGTACCAAGCAACCTATTTAAGCTACTTTTATACGGGTTGTGGTTTTTCTTTCTATGATAGGGTGTGTAATTCCATATTAGAATATAAATATGGGAACAGACCTTTCTAATAACTTAAAAATACTACAAAATGGAAGATAATGGAAAAATGATTTTATGGGGTACATTGGTAGTTTTACTACTGATAATAATTGGCATCATTAATCCCTTTTTACTGATACTGATTTTATCAATCTTTATTTATGTGCAATCTTAGTTACACTTTCTAATAGAAGTGAAAGCAATTTGAGAATCAGACTATTACAAAATGATTCCCGAATTTACTTTCACTTTTATAGTTAAACCTACAAAATTGAAACAACATGAGTTTGAAGAACAGTTATACAACAAGTGACTGCCTACAGTGGGACAGTGCCACAAATTTAGTGAGAAAGTTATATCGAGATAAGAACTATAGGATAAGCCTGCTTGTTGGGTGTGGCATATTTTTGGGTTTACGCATCTCTGACCTATTGCAACTTACTTGGGAAATGCTTCTGAATAAGGATGCAAAGTTTACCATTACCGAAAAGAAAACCAGCAAACGTAGGGAAGTGAGAATTAATAAGGAGTTTCAGAAGCACATTAAAGACTGTTATACTGCTTTGGATATTCAGAACTTGAATGAGTTCTGTTTTTTATCGGGGAAAGGTAAGAACAAGGTCTATTCTATCCAATGGATAAACATTGTACTTAAAGGACTGAAAAGCAAGTACAATTTAAAGATAGACCATTTCTCTACCCATTCCCTTAGAAAGACTTTTGGCAGGAAAGTGTTTGAATCTTCTGAAAATGCTGAATTGGCTTTAGTTAAACTGATGGAATTATTTAATCATTCAAGTGTAACCATTACTAAAAGATACTTGGGACTTAGACAAGAAGAACTATTAAATACTTATGACTGTTTGAGCTTCTAACTAATTGCTTAGAAAGGGACAAAGTTTGAAATTTCTGTTGTTATCATACCATTTTCAGAAATAGAGAATTTTGTCCCGTTCTCTAATATACAGTAACTTTCAAAAACTGCAATGTAAGAGAAACTACAAATAATGGATATATATAAATCTGATGGGACATGATTCCAAGCAAAACAGATTGCGATAACGTAGCTAATTCCGCATTGGTGCAAGCGTAAGAAAATAATCTTTTTAAAAAGGCATGGTACGGCTTATAGCTTATAGTATGTGTGATTTTGGAGCAAATTTATCCTCACATATATTGCTATAATTGCAAATGAATCATTAATTTTGTGGACTAATTAACTAAAAACGTAATAGATATGGAAGATATGTTCTCTTTAGGTAACGTATTATTATACGGTGAGTTCCCAGGTAAAGGCAAAGAAAAAACAGTCTTACGGGAGAAATGGCAGAGTTGTTTATCTCAAAGATTTTCGGGGTTACAGTCCTCAAATTGAAATATGAAGATGTCCTATATCCAGTTCTAAAAAACACAGATGACTGTGATATTTATAGGGCACAAACCATAAAAGGAGATAAATATTTTAAGAATGAAGACCTTGATGAATTGATACAAGCCATTAAAAAGGTAAAATAGTAAACAGATTTTTTAAAGAGTTCGCAGTATTTACGAACTCTTTTTTAATGTCTACTATGAAGATGAGATACTTTTTCATTCATCACTTAGTTAGACTGTAAACCTATATACCTTATTATATATAATAGAGATTCATTTTTCAATCTGTAGAAACTACGGGTACTTTTTTTTCCGGGAAAAAATCTTCTTATAGTCTACGTTCAAAAAAAGTACCTGCTTATGCAATTACAAAGAAAAAGAAGCTGATAATACCTAATTACTTACTACAGATATGTTTTGAAACACTTGGAACTGCATTTATCAGCGTTTTATCTTTAGCTATTCAAAACCTTTCGCTAACTTTGCAGCAATTTCGGTAGTCTTAATGCGTTAAGACACTGAAAGGACATATTTAACGAAAGGTGTTATTGAGATTATCTTCTACATTCAAACTTCGCAAATTTGATAACGGTACGAAGATGATAGCAGTAGCGCCACATCATTTGATATATACCTGCCTTATATGAACTTTATAAGGTTTTTAGATATTATCAAAACTGGTGTGGGTTGCTATTGTTTTATCCATGCTATTGGTAATGCGAAGACCAGAATGTAGGATAAAAAGCAAATATGTACCCACACCTTTTCTATTTAATATAACTGCTTTTTGAGGGTACTGAAAAGCACAAATAGAAAATAGAGATGAAAACGTTTAGATTAATTGGAATGGCTTTATTAGCCGTAGTAATGTGTGTGAATTTTGCTTCTTGCAGTGATGACGATGACCCTGATGGTATTATCACCAACCAAAAGCGACTTGTTGAGCTAAGAGTGACAGATGAAGACGGGGTATCTATTACTGAATATTCCTACGGTAGTAATGGTAAGCTAGTATCAGCTACAAACACAGAACAATACGATGGTAGTACACACACCAGTACTTATACAGTCACTTGGGGAGCAAACAAAATCATTGAAAGCAGAAATGGAGAGGCAATCACATATACATTAGAAAATGGATTGATAACACATACTTCTGATAGTGACGGAGGAGATTTGGATAATACAGACTTTACTTATAATGCAAACAATCAGCTAGTAAAATTGCAATATGATGAAGAGGACTATCTGTCTTACACATGGCAAGGTGAAAAATTAACTAAAATGGCATGGAGCTTTAGCGATGAAGATATTCACGAATTGTCTTATAGTGGAAAAACTTGTAAAGGCTATCTCCCGATAATGGTATGGAGTGTGGATGATTTACGTCCGTTATTGGAAGCACATCCCGAATTGGCAGGAATGAGATGCAACCAACTTCCAGACAAAATATATAGCAAAGATGAAATTGACGAAACTACAGAGCTATATTATACATTTGATAAAGACGGATATGTGGAAAGCTGTACTGAAGTATTTACTTACAAACGCCTAGATAATAATGAAACAAGAACAGAAACTACAATTTATACTTTCACATGGGAATAGTCTAGTGAAACTGTAACTAATACAAAAAGCCAGCCTATCCAATTACGGATAAGTTGGCTTTTTCAATTCTGAACAAATCATTAACATCTTTTCTTGGACTTCATTATAGGAACAAGTCCAATAGTAGAGAAATAGTTCCGCATTATCTCTCTGTTACCAATTGGTTTCTTTATTAATTTCTTCATAGCTATAAATTTTAGAGTTTCACATATCCAACTGTATTCAATATTACAGAGAAATCAAAATGAGAATACACGCTATATCTCATAACATTCTGTATTTCTTTATTTTAAGCAAGGTATAACTTTGAAAAGTCAAATAAAGTAGATTTACACTTGCCCTGCATACGGCTCACCAACATAGGGGCCACTGCATTGGCGCAACGGTCCATGCGTCCTGCCCACTGGGCGGCCATTCCCAGCATCCAGCGGTGGAAGCCGTTTATCCAGAAAGCTTTTTTCGAGATGCGCTGCGCCAGCGGAGTGACGCGGTCCACCCCGTCCCATTGGGGCAGTGTATCCATATAAGTAAGGAAAGGGTGATAGTCTTCCAAGCGTTCCGAATGGAGCAGGCGGCTCACATCCTTATCCCAGCAATTGATGCGATGACGGTGCGCTTCCAGGCACAAGGTGTTCAAGGTACGCTGAGTCACTATCTTATAAGGTGTGTCCGTCCCTTGCCCCTTCGCGCAATATTCGGGTTGTTCCGTCAACACGTTGAAACGGAACTCATAGTGTTTCCACAAGTAGTTCTCCAGACGGTCTTGCACCTCCCGGTTATCCGCAGCCTGTTCTTTTTCCCTTTTATCCGAAGAAGGGTCTGCCTGTTTCGCCGTTGCAGTTTCACCGTTCCATAACTTGCACCATTCCATCACCTTCCGAATCATTTCTTTCATCATGATTTTATTGTTTTTTTTTAGTTGTTGTTTCCACAAAGATAGCACATTGAAAAGCCTTTGTCAAGGGCTTTCCGGCCTTTCGGGATGAAAAGTGACTAAGCGTAAACATCCTTATGTAAAAGGGATTTCATCAGGACAAGTTTGTGTTTTCGTCTTGAAAGTACAATCGTCTCACTTGGGTGATGAAGTTTCATCACCCAAGTAGTACAAGCTCATCACTAGGGTGATAAGGTTTCATCACTTTAGTGAAACGATAAACTTATCAGGAAGCAACAGGATGCATAACAAGGAAGATAAAGGATATGCTCCAAGAAAAGACAGCTAAGTATTTCTTAAAATACAGGCATGACGGACACACCTCTCATCTAACAGGTAGGAACAAAAATATGGGCTGGAAGTAACTGACAGGAAACTGAAGGTTCTCCTATCAGGATACTTCCCTATTTTACAAGCAGTTAGACCGGCTGAATGAACTGAAGAGACACTCCGGTTTTCATGTACCGAAGCCCCTTTTCCATCATTACAGCTGGTTCACCGCTGTCAAATACTTATCCATCGTTGTAGCCTTCTTTATCGCTTTCTTTATCTTCCGGTCCGCATCGGGCAGCAGGTATTCCCAATAAGGCTTCATTTTACTCAGCAATTGCACCTCTCCCTGTAAATGGGCTTCATAATATTGAAGAAGGCGTGCGTGAAGCGCCTTCACCTTTTCATGCAGCTCATCGGGAGAAAAAACGGCTCCGTTTGCATATTCCCAAGCCAAAGCAGGATTGGCCAGCAACCCGCGTCCCAGCATGACGCCCTCCAGGCGGGGAAACTCCTCGTCCACCTTCCGGATATCTTCCACCGTCAGCAAGTCACCGTTATACACCAACGGATGGGCGCACTCCTCATAGAAAGCGGTGAACGCAGCCAAGTCCACCTCTCCCTTGTACTGTTGCTTCCCGATACGAGGATGCAGAACGATCCGCCGCAAGGGGGCAGCGTTCAACAAAGGCAACAACGGCCGCCATTCATCCGCACACTCCCATCCCAATCTCATCTTGACGGAGAAACCCAGTTCCGGATAGTGCACCAGCTCTTTCAATAAAGCTTCCACCTCGGCCGGATACGGCAAAATGCCCGAACCCTTATGTTTCCCTGTCATCAGGGGAAAAGGACAACCCATATTGATATCCGCTTCCTTGTACCCTTTCTCTATAAACAAACCGGCCAGCCGTTCCAGTTCGGCAGGAGTGGAAGCGATAAGCTGGGGAATCAGCCGGGACACAGTATTGTTTCCAGAAGCGATCTCCCGTACATCCTTGTTACGGAACTCCCCTTTCTCCATCCGCACAAAGGGGGTATAATAAGCATCTATCCCACCAAAAACTTCCTGATGAAGATTTCTCCAGGGGGATTCCGTAAAACCTTGCAAAGGGGCAGCGTACAGTTTCATTTGTTTCTTTTTTTAAGTTTGTCTGCAAAGTAACACATTTTTCTTATACCTTTGCTATATGGAAAAGTATATTTATGAATTAAAAATGAAGGTACGCGACTATGAATGCGACCTGCAGGGAATTGTGAACAATGCCAACTACCAACATTATCTGGAACATACCCGCCACGAGTTCCTCACTTCGGTAGGTATCAGTTTTGCCAAACTGCACGAAGAAGGAGTGGACCCGGTAGTGGCTCGCCTCACCATGGCTTTCAAAACTCCGCTGCGCAGCGGTGACGAATTCGTTTCTAAGCTCTATCTGAAAAAAGAAGGTATTAAATATGTGTTCTATCAGGACATTTTCCGTCTGCCCGACATGAAAGTGACTGTCAAGGCCACTGTAGAATCAGTATGCGTGGTAAACGGCAGATTAGGGGACAGCGCTCTATTTGACGAGACTTTCGCCCCCTACCTGAGCGAATGACACAAGACGAACAAATTTGCAGCCTGGTCCTGACCCGGATACCGGGATTGGGACTGACAGGCGCATTCAGACTGGTGAGCAGTCTGGGAAGCGCCACCCGTGTTTTCGAACACCGCAAAGAGCTGTCACAATTGGTCCCCGGAGTAAGCGAAAAGATCATTACTGCGTTGAATAACTCCGAAGCTTTCCGGCGTGCAGAGCAGGAATTAACTTTCTGTCAGAAAAATCATATCCGCTGCCTCACCTTAAATGATGAAGGTTATCCCAGCCGTTTGCGTGAATGTGATGATGCTCCGCTAGCTTTATTTTATCGGGGAAATGCCGATCTGAACACGCTGCATATTATTAATATAGTAGGAACCCGTCATGCCACCCCCTACGGACAGGATATCTGCACCCGTTTCCTTGCCGACTTGTCGGTGTTGTGCCCAAACGCCTTGATAGTGAGCGGGCTGGCTTATGGCATTGATATCCATGCGCATCGCGCCGCCCTGCAGAATCATTTCAAGACCATAGGCGTGCTGGCCCACGGACTGGACCGTATTTATCCTGCCGAACATCGGAAGACAGCCGTCAGCATGTTGGAACAGGGAGGTTTGCTGACCGAATTTACAAGCGGAACCAACCCCGACAGGCAAAATTTCGTGAAACGAAACCGCATTGTAGCAGGTATGAGTGACGCCACCGTCGTTATCGAGTCCGCCGCCAAAGGGGGAGCCCTCATCACCGCCGAACTGGCGGAAAGTTATCACCGGGACTGTTTTGCCTTTCCGGGACGATGCAACGACGAATATTCCATAGGCTGCAACAATCTGATAAGGAAAAACCAGGCAGTGCTTATCACATCGGCCGAGGATTTAGTGAAGGGTATGGGATGGGAAAGCAGCCCCAAAACTGAGAAAACAGTACAACGGGAATTGTTCCCTGATTTAAGCGAGGAAGAAGAACGAATAGTAAAACGACTCGGCAAAATACCGGAAGGATTACAAATCAACACATTGGTGATAGACACCAACATACCTGTAAACCGAATGAGTGCATTACTGTTTGAATTAGAAATGAAAGGGGTGATACGAGCACTGGCAGGAGGAGTGTACCGGTTAATAATGTAACCATGTATCAATATACTCATGTACTCATTGACATACGGTAGCTGTATTGTGAACGGACACATGAGTATATTGATGCATGGTTATTGCACTCCTAATTCGGCAAAGCCCATCGGTCCGTCATTTTCCACCATCCGCACTGCTTTCAACAGCACATATCTGGCTGTTACCGGACTGAAGTAGACCGATTGGAGAATCGGATTATTCTTGATGTTCGAGAATTCCCCGCTGCTCACCACCTGGTTCACCGCACCGGCTTCCGTGCCGACTGAAATCTCATAGGCAGCTATCAGTCCTTTGTTATACTCGCTCTGGTCGGGTAAATAATGGAAAGAAGAAACAGTCTGTTCCGTACCTAAATCCACCAGAAGCGTATTGCCGTCCACAAAGCAAGTAGTGGCGGCATCTTTATCCGCACATTTTCCGGCTTCCGCTTCATCTACCTTCGGCAATGTAAACGGATATGTTTTCAGTTCCTCCGCTTTTGCTGTAAACACATCAAGGGTTTCTCCTGCATAATAAGCCTCTATATTATTGATACACAGGCAGGCGCGTGATTTCTCAAAGTTCACGCGAAGTTTGTCCGTAGTGACAGTCTCAAAACGAAGCAAACGTTTATAACCGATTGTGGTTGTCTCTTCATTCAGCTTCACAGGCAGCCACTCCCCTTCTTTATTATATTCCACCACAAAGGACTGTACACGCTGCCCCAACGGAATGTATTCCTGCAACAGCATACGGTTTACCTTCTGCGGGGCCGGCCATTCAAACTCGATAACAGCCGATGTGACGCTATCCTCCGTAGCCCAATATGTATCATACTCTCCATCCGTCACCGCCTTTGCCGTATATTTTCCACCCCGTTCATTGGAAACTATCGGAAGAACACCTTTCAACAGATTGTTTGCCAGCTGTTTCTGTATATTCTTATAAAAATCAACAGCATTCGCCGAATCTGTAGGGTGAATCAATCCATCCCGGTTTACGGGGAAATTAAGCAATAAAGTCGCATTATGCCCCACACTGCGGTAATAAAGGTCTGTCAATTGCTCCACCGTCTTCACCCGGTCATCCTCCTCCGGATGATAAAACCAGCCCGGACGGATAGACACATCACACTCGGCAGCCGTCCACTGATTGCCGTCTGCATGACCGTATTGCAGTTCCCTATATTAGGATATCCCGGATAAACCTCTCCGGCACGCAAGAAAGACCAGTTTGTCGCTCCGGCAAATCCATTCTCGTTACCTACCCAGCGGCATCCGGGACCGCCATCCGAGAATACAACAGCTTGCGGCTGAAACTTGTCGATCATCTCGTATGCACGCGCATAATCATAATAATTTTTCCGGTCTATGGTACGGGAGTCTTTGGCTCCGCCATACCAGCCATCCCCTCCATTAGCTCCATCAAACCAAATTTCAAACACCGGACCATAATTGGTCAGCAACTCGTACAACTGTCGATAGAAATAATCCACATATTCCGGAGTTCCATAATTGGCCTGATGCCTGTCCCACGGTGAGAGATAGACAGCGAATTTTATACCATACTTTTTACAAGCCTCCGAAAGGTCACGTACGATATCCCCTTTTCCGTCTTTATAAGGTGTGTTACGGATACAGTATTCGGTCAGCCCCGTAGGCCACAGGCAAAATCCGTCATGATGTTTTGCCGTAAGGATAACTCCTTTCATCCCTGCCGCCACAAAGGTTTTCACCCATTGTTCGCAGTCCAGTTTGACAGGATTGAATGTAGCAGGATCGGAATCTCCATATCCCCATTCACGATCATTGAACGTGTTCAGTCCGAAATGTACGAAAGCGTATGTCTCCATTTTCTGCCAATCCACCTGTTTCTTTTCAGGAATGGGGAAAACAGGTTCAGGAGCATTCACAGCTGGAGCGCAGGCATTCAGTAATGCAACAGCAGCTCCCAAGCATAAAAGGTTTGCGTGTCTTTTCATTTAGATTGTCAATTAATTACATTGACACAAAGATAACATAAAATCCGATGGATGAAAACAAGAAGCTGAATATTTTAAAAGACAGGAAACTTGACAGGCAGGAAAAGAACAAAAGCGAAGGGCTTAAAAAAGGAAAAGGAGCAACCGCTTTGCTCCTTTTCCTTTTTTAACCTTAAATCTAATACTATGAAAAAAATCACATGACAAATGTACAACTTACACTCATTTTCTCCAAATATTTAGTTCAATTTCGCTTTTCATTTAGTATTATTTCACAAATACAACCGTTTTCGCACACAACATTACAATTAGATTGAAAAACACGGATTAAAAAAGGAATATGAAACATTGCCCTATCCATATGATAAGACCGTTCATTTCTGTCCATTGGAAAGTAAAAAGCAAAAAGAAAGTATTCCTCTGATTATTCACTCCAAATAAAAGTAAGCTTCCCTGCCCTTCTCATTATCCGGCTGCCCAAACTTGCAAATTCTATCCAATCGCTTCACAAACCCTTTCAAGTCCGAAAATAGAACATTTAATACGTTTTTTTTCAGATTTTATCACCTATATTTGCTTCATACATAATGGTAATTCATGGAAAAACGCACTACTATATTCAGCATATTTGTGCTTTTGTGCCTACTGCCAAATAGCATTTATGCCCGGACAATAGAGTACGAAAACCCCAAAGACACCACGTTGGACATGACGCTCTATTTTGACCTGAATGCCCGACAGATAGACAAGGATTACCAAGGAAACGGTAAAACGCTGACAACATTGGATTCCCTGCTTGCCCATCCTGCCCACAGCATCCATCTTAATTCCATTATTCTGGTTTCACCGGATTTATATAATGGTAAAAAAGAACAGGGCATACCGCTGGGACAAAAAGAAGTGAGGAAGTAAAAGTGTTCTTATGTGGGAAATATCCGCAGGTCAATACCGCCCAAATCTGTATCCGCAAAGGAGAAGAGTACGGGGATGCCTTACGGAAACTGATACTGGACGACAGACTGGTCCCCGACCGGGAAGATGTATTGGCATTGATAGATTATCACCATGACAATCCCGTAAAAATGCAAGATTTCTTGCAACGTCTGGACGCCGGCATACCTTATCAATATATTTCCAACCGGCTGCTACCGGAGCTCAGACGGACAAAAATAAGAGTCTGCCTGTCTTATCCGGAAGAAAAGGAAGGAAAAAACTCCTCCACGGAACAGGCGGCCATGATAGAAGAAACTGAATTCATACCGATTGACAGGGAAACGACCGTTACGCCAATGACGATGCAAGTACTTCCACAGAAGGAAAGAACACAAGTAATAATAGAAACAGAAAAAACAGTAATAAAGGCAGAAAAGAAAAGAGACAAAAGAGAAACGGGGAGAAAAGCCCAAAGAAAAGGCAGCAAGAAGAGTCCAGACAGTCGACAACACAGTGCTTGCGCTGAAAAATAATTTATTGTACGATCTGGCACTGGCACCTAATATAGAAATAGAAATTCCTGTAGGAAAGAGATGGTCAGTGAATATGGAATATAAAAGCCCCTGGTGGTCCAACAGCAGTAAAGAAATCTGCTACCAGCTGATTTCGGGGAGGAATAGAAAGCCGTTACTGGCTGGGCAAACCGTGAACTACACAACCGATTGAACGGACATTTCTTTGGATTGTATATCGAGGGAGGTATCTACGACTTTCAGTTTAAAGGAGACGGCTACCAAGGTAAATATTACGGTGCGGCAGGATTCACTTATGGATATTCCACTTCAGTGTCACGGCATCTGGCATTGGAATTCAGCCTGGGCATAGGCTACCTGACCACGGAATATCAAAAGTATACTCCCTATGAAGGGTCACTAGTTTGGATGAGTAGCGGAAATTACACCTTTATAGGCCCTACGAAAGCAAAAAATTTCGTTGGTATGGTTGATAACCAAGAAAAGAGGAAGAAAATGAAAAAGACAAGGTACGCAATTCTTGTACTTTTATCTTCACTATTGACTTTAGTGGGATGCAGCCGCCGCGAGATTCTGGACGATTACCCCGTAACAGGAATAAACATCCGTCTAAACTGGGAAGGAGTAACCGACCGTCTGCCGGAAGGAGTCCGGATCATCTTCTATCCCAAGGACGGCCAAGGAAGGAAGATTGATACCTACTTACCGGCGAAAGGCGGAGAAATAAAAGTACCTCCGGGACATTACTCGGCAGTGATTTACAATTATGACACCGAAGTAGTGCAAATAAAAGACGAAGGTAGCTACGAAACGATAATGGCGTGTACAGGAAACTGCACGGGATTGGGCGACAGCGAAACAGAAAACATGGTATGGGGACTCGGATAATTTTTTTTATGTGGCAACCCTGGACGATGTAGAAATAGGAAAAGGAGAAGAGTTACCGACACTAGAGGTAAGACCAAAATCTGTGGTAACCACTTACATCTTTTCAATAAAGACAGAGGGGCTGAAAAATGTCTCATCGATCATTGGCAGTGTTTCCGGAATGGCTGAATGTTACCATTTAGGTAAAGGAGCCGGCTTATGCCGCTTCGCTCCCATTTATTGTGAAACCGGTAAAGGGAATGGGGTTATAAAAGGGAGTTTCACCTGTTTCGGACATCCCGAACTGACGCAGGCAAGAGCTGATATCACTCAGTTTCTGAATCTGATCATAGTAAGGGTGGATGGTTCCAGACAAGAAGCGAAAGTGGAAATAACGGAAGCGGTAAAACCTCCTGAAGACGAGCCGGGAGAAGGCGATGAAAAACCTCAAGAGCCGGAGATAGAGATCGAACTTCCGGATGATGAGAAGATTGTGGTGGATGATGTAGAGATTCCTCCTGATGAAAGTGGCGGTGGATTTGATGGGAACGTTAGTGACTGGGACGATGAAACGAATGTGGAATTACCGGTTGGTTAAGATATAAAATAAAGAGTCATAGAATTATTAACTTAAAACACACAGAATATGAAGAAGATTTTATTTGCAGCTTTAGCTGCACTGGCAATCACAAGTTGCTCACAGAATGAAATTGATGGTATTGACAATGGAACTCCAAAAAAGTAAAAATGAAATAGGAGTAAACACAATTGTCAAAAAGAGTTCAAGAGCCGCTGTTACAAAAGCAATAGCAGTTTCACGTCGTTTAAATTACATGCCTATATAGTTAAAAAGCAATGATATTGCAACTTCAGGATGGGGTAATGCTTATATGGATGGTATAGAATATAAAGGAGGTCAAGGTAGCTGGGCAACAACAAGTGGCACTTTTTACTGGCCTATCACAGAAATGCAATTTTTTGGGTATACCAATGATGTAACCTATACAGCACCTGCTAGTTCTAGCGCTTATCCTACTATCAGTTATACTCTTCCTGACACCCCAGCCGATCAGAAAGATATTATAGTAGCTTATTCCAAAGATATAACTAAGCCAAGTGATAATACATTAAACCTTACATTCCAACACATCTTAACCCGTATAAACTTTGCTGCAAAACTAGCTGACAGCAACTATACTTACACAGTTGAAAGCATAACTATCACCGGTGCAAAAGGTGGTGCCGCAACGTACACATTCGGAGGAACTGAAGGAAAAGGTGGAAATTGGAATATCACAGGAAGTGCACCTGCTAGTGGTTATAGCTATACATTTGATAACACCGTAACAGCCAAAGATGATATTTATGATTATACACAAAATAATAATTCATTAATGCTGTACCCACAATCTCTTACTGATGCTAAAATTACAGTCAAGTATAAAACAGAGAAAGATAATGCAACATTCTTTAACGGATCAAAAGAAGTAGCTTTAACAGGAGAATGGACTAATGGGCAAAGTATCCGCTATATACTAACTTTACCGGTTGGTGCAGAAGAAATGAGTGTAAACACAACATATGATGAAGATTGGAATGCCACTGATAACGAGCAAACTCCTAAAAACCCTGCATCATAAGATCCCTAGCAAGCTTATAAATCAATGAAATTATAATCTCCTGATAAGAAAACATAGCAATTTCCTGCTCCGCAATGAAACACCGTATCATCCCCTCTATCATTTGCGATTTCATTTGCGGAGCATTTTTACCTGTTGTCAATCAACCGTCCTCAATCATAAAAAATACCCCTAGAAACAACCACATCCATCGTCACAGGACTGACTCCGGTAATGAAACAGCGTTTGATGCTGGAATAGGTACCGGATTTTATCTTGTTGAAGAATGCACGCAGATATCCTTCCTTGTGCGTTTCCTTCGTATATCGGTGCAGGCTTTCGGCATCCGAAAGGATGGCATTGGTAAAATGGTCATACTCATCGATAAAAGATAAATATCCTGACCGACACGCTCACACTCATGATAAAGATAGTCTAATTGTTCTACCGCCCCATTCTTTGCGTCCAACTGTTCTTTGATACCCTGCGGCAGGTATTCCGCATAAATATCACAGAAATAGTCGAAACAGGTTTGGCAATGTGCGTCCAATCCGGCACGATAGTTATGCAGTTCGCCAATGATACCGGAGAAATTGAGATACAATACCAAGTAGCTGTTCCGGTCACGTGTAAGATACTTCCCCTATGTAGAGGTCTCCAAACAGGGCGTCGAATTTATCCTCCTGGTTCGTACATCATAGTAATGTTACAGCATATTCAGCGTCAGACTTTTGCCCGACGCGGACGGATAAAGAAAAAAATAACGGTTGGAGCGTTCTATCAACGGGATATACATGGTCTTGTCCACATAATAATAACCATCAAGGCGTATATCCGCGAAATTCATCATGCCGTAGGGCAATAATTTCTTATCTGATGATACTACAAATTCCATAATCTATGCTGTTTTAGCCGGTATACCTCCCCATGGATACACACAAAGATACTTTCTTTCTGCTACTTTCCCAACAATTGTAACTTCTTTGTGTTTGGCCACACAAATTTAGCCCTCTATGCTCATGCCCACAGGCTATCATTTTCCGTAACGGCAGAAGACAAACAAGTGGAAACAGGATTCTTCGGTCTTTTTCCTGAAACTTATTGCAAATTATCCATATTTGACCTACATTTGTCAAATCAACCAAAAGAACACAAGCGTCTCTAACATCTATATATGTCTGGTCTGCCCTGTAATGAAAGGATGGATTGTACCCAATGCCCTAAAGCAGTGGAGAACAGCATCCATTACACACATAACAAAAAAGGTTTCCACTTACCCCCACATAAGTGTGAAACCAATATTTTATTTTTCTTACTCAAAGGTCAAATATTAATCAATAGTGAAGAATATGCCGGAACCATCATCAATTCCGGAGAATTTGTGCTGCAAGCTATCGCATCAAAAAGTGGAAATACTGGGCATGACAGACTCGGAAGGTATTCTGTACACATTTGATGACCCTAAAGCCTTCTGCTATGACCGCTATACCTATATATTGAAAAATGTGCCTCCGCCACTCATCTCCGAGCCACTGAAAATAAAGCCCGAAATAAAGCTTTTCCTTGAAGGGGTTGCTTCCTATCTGAATGCAGACAAAATTTGTAAAGAGCTGCTCGAATTCAAACGTAAAGAACTTTATTATCTGTTGGCACACTATTACACAGACTATGAGCTATCTCCTGTTGTACACAGCCTATCCCAATACACCAGCAGTTTTGAATATTTCATATTAAAGCACCACAAACAAATAAAGTCCGTAGAGGAGTTCGCACAACTGGGCGGCTATAGCGTCACCACCTTCCGCCGCATTTTCAAAGCCATCTTCAACGAACCGGCCTATGAATGGATGATGAAGCAGCGCAAAGAAAGTATCCTCTACCAATTGCGCTATACAGATGCTTCCATCTCCGAAATCTGCTTTGGACATGGATTTGAATCTCTCTCACATTTTTCCAACTTCTGTAAGAAGTCCTTTGGCGACTCTCCCAGAAACATCCGTAAAAAAGAAAAGGAAGAAACTTCACCCAATACATAATTATAAAAAAATGCCCCGCCAAAAGGCAGGGCACTCTCAAATATCAAGTAAAACTAACCGTAATTAGTCTTTCAGCTTCGCAGCAATAAATTCACGGTTCAAACGAGCAATATTGCTGATAGAAACCAGCTTCGGACATTCTGCTTCACAAGCACGAGTGTTTGTACAGTTACCAAAGCCCAATTCATCCATTTTGCTCAACATAGCTTTCGCACGGCGTGCAGCTTCCACTTTACCTTGAGGTAACAGTGCCAATTGGCTGACCTTTGCAGAAACGAACAACATAGCAGAACCATTCTTACATGCAGCAACACAAGCACCGCAACCGATACATGCAGCAGCATCCATAGCCTCATCGGCAATAGGTTTCGCAATAGGAATTGCGTTAGCGTCAGGAATACCACCGGTATTGATTGACACGTAACCACCCGCCTGCATAATCTTGTCGTATGCGCTACGGTCTACCATCAAGTCGCGGATTACCGGGAAACCGGCAGAACGCCAAGGTTCAACAGTAATGGTATCACCGTCTTTGAAACGACGCATATAAATCTGGCAGGTAGTAGCACCTGTAGCAGGTCCGTGAGGATGTCCGTTGATATACATAGAGCACATACCGCAAATACCTTCGCGACAGTCGTGGTCGAATACGATAGGTTCTTTACCTTCATTGATAAGCTGCTCGTTCAAGATATCCATCATTTCCAGGAATGAGGTATCACCCGGAATATCTTTCATTTGGAAGGTATCAAAATGTCCTTTATCCTTAGGACCTTTCTGACGCCAAACTTTCAGTGTGAAACTTATATTTTTATCCATGATTTCTATACAATTAATAATTAAGACTTATAGTTACGAGTTTGAACCTTAACGAACTGATAGTTCAAATCTTCCTTGATCAATTCGGGTTCTTTTCCTTCACCTGTGTATTTCCAGCAAGCTACATACGAGAACTTGTCATCGTGACGAAGCGCTTCACCCTCCGGAGTCTGGTGTTCTTCACGGAAGTGACCACCACAAGATTCCTCACGGTTCAATGCATCGTAAGCCATCAGCTCACCGATTTCGATGAAATCAGCCAGGCGGATTGCCTTTTCAAGTTCCACATTCAATTCATTAGCTTCACCCGGAATGCGAAGGTCGCTCCAGAAGGTCTTTCTTACTTCTTTCAGTTTAGCCAGAGCAGTAGTCAAAGATTCCTTAGTACGTCCCATACCTACGAAGTCCCACATGATGTGACCCAGTTCCTTGTGAATAGAGTCTACTGAACGATGACCCTTGATATTCATCAGTTTCTGGATCTTATCGTTTACAGCCTTTTCGGCAGCCACGAATTCGGGAAGGTCTGTCGAGAAACGGGGAACCTGAATCTGGTCTGACAAATAGTTCTGGATAGTATAAGGCAATACGAAGTAACCGTCAGCCAATCCCTGCATCAATGCAGATGCACCCAAACGGTTTGCACCGTGGTCAGAGAAGTTAGCTTCACCGATAGCATACAGGCCCTTGATAGAAGTCATCAGTTCATAGTCAACCCAGATACCACCCATTGTATAGTGAATAGCCGGGAATATCATCATCGGAGTCTTGTACGGATTTTCGTCAGTGATTTCTTCGTACATATCGAACAAGTTACCGTAACGGGCACGAACTACATCTTCACCCAGACGGTCGATAGCGTATTTAAAGTCAAGGAATACGGCCAGACCTGTGTTGTTCACACCGAAACCGGCGTCGCAACGTTCTTTCGCAGCACGTGAAGCAACGTCACGGGGAACCAGGTTACCGAATGCCGGATAACGGCGTTCCAAGTAGAAGTCACGGTCTGCATCAGGAATATCGGTCGGTTTCTTAGTTCCTGCCTGCAATGCCTTGGCATCTTCCAGCTTTTTCGGAACCCAGATACGTCCGTCATTACGCAATGACTCGGACATCAAAGTCAGTTTAGACTGCTTGTCACCGTGTACAGGGATACAGGTCGGGTGGATCTGTGCAAAGCAAGGATTGGCAAAGTAAGCACCTTTGCGGTAAACCTGCATAGCAGCCGAACCATTTGACGCCATAGCGTTGGTAGACAAGAAGTAAGTATTACCATAACCGCCGGTACCGATAACTACCGCATGGCAGCGAAACGTTCAATCTTACCTGTAACCAAATTACGGGCGATGATACCACGGGCGCGTTCCACACCTTCGTTATCCTTAATCAGCACAACGTCCAACATCTCATAACGAGTGTACAACTTCACGTTACCACGCTGAACTTCACGGCTCAATGCAGAATAAGCACCCAGCAACAACTGCTGTCCGGTTTGACCGCGGGCATAGAATGTACGTGATACCTGAGCACCACCGAATGAACGGTTATCCAGCAAACCACCGTATTCGCGAGCGAAAGGAACACCTTGAGCTACGCACTGGTCGATGATAGCATTTGACACTTCGGCCAGACGATAAACGTTAGCTTCGCGTGCACGGTAGTCACCACCTTTGATTGTATCGTAGAAAAGACGGTAAACAGAGTCACCATCATTTTGATAATTCTTAGCAGCATTGATACCTCCCTGTGCAGCAATAGAGTGTGCACGACGAGGAGAGTCCTGGATACAGAAGTTTAATACCTTGAAACCCAGAGCACCCAGTGAAGCAGCAGCCGAAGCACCTGCCAAACCGGTACCTACCACAATAATGTCAAGACGACGTTTGTTGGCAGGGTTTACCAATTTTTGATGAGCTTTATAATTGGTCCATTTCTCGGCTAAAGCGCCTTCAGGAATTTTAGAATCTATAGTAGCCATATTCATTTACAATTTTATCATTTACAATTTACGATTAGCAAGCACCACAAGCGAGTGATTTTACGAAGTAGATAACGACTACTGCTGCAAAACCAAGAACTACCAAAGTAGAGTAGATGTTACCAATAGTCTTCCAACGCTCGAACCAGATTTTATTGCTCCAGCCCAAAGTCTGCAAAGCACTCCAGAATCCGTGAGTCAGGTGGAACCACAAAGCTGCTAACCAAATAAGGTAAAGCACTGTAAATACGGGGTCCGAATGTTTCACGAATGTAAGCGGCACCGTCTGTAGGGCCGAACGCACCCAAATCATGAACACCGATGATTTCGGCAAACTGCATTTTGTACCAGAAATTGGCAAAGTGAAGAGCCAATCCGGCAATAACAATAATACCCAGGACAAGCATGTTCTGAGATGCCCATTCTACAGTTTTAGGTTTAACGTTCACTGCATAGCGTTCGCTACCGCGAGCTGCACGGTTCTGCATGGTCAACCAGAAAGCGTAGATGATGTGAATTACAAACAGAGCAGCCAGCCCGGCAGTTGCAACCAACGCGTACCAGTTAGCTCCCAAGAATTCACAAATCATGTTGTAAGCATCTTCCGAGAAGAGCGCAACAAGGTTCATCGCCATGTGAAACGTCAGAAACAGGACAAGGGCGATACCTGTGACACTCATCACCACTTTCCTTCCAATAGATGAATTACTTAACCACATAAATGATTGAATTTAAATTATTTAATTGTTAGAACTAAAAATTCTGTTAAAAGCTGTGTATTCACGATGCAAAAGTAAAGGAATTCTAGCGATAATACAAGGAATTATGGAAATTATTCTTTAATTCGGAGAAGGGTAAATGCGAATTACATTATTTTCCTATCTTTGCACTGAACAAATGCCAAACTAAAAAATGAAACAATGCCAAAATTATTTTTCTTATACTGACAGCCTGTTTTACATTCAGCCTCAGCGCACAGAATATAGACATCAACACGGTGAAAACCATCAACCGATGGGATGTACACGGACTGAGCCGCGGATTGTCCGCTAGCGGAGTGATTCTACCCGTAGGAATACCTACAGCCATGGGAATCTATGCATTGATAAAAAAAGACCAGCCGATACTGAAAGATGCCATTTACATAGGAACCAGTGTGATTGAAGCAGTGGGGATTACATACGCCGCCAAACATATAATAGGTCGTGACCGGCCTTTTGTAAAGTATCCGGATAAGATTCATGCATACGGAGCACCGGATGCCGATAGTCCGTCATTCCCTTCAGGACACACTGCGGCAGCTTTTTCTCTAGCCACTTCACTCTCAATCACTTATCCTAAGTGGTATGTTATCGCTCCTTCGGCCGTGTGGGCTTGCGGAGTAGGGTTTGCCCGGATGAACCAAGGGGTGCACTATCCCAGTGATGTAGTGGCAGGAGCCGCTATCGGAGTAGGATGTGCTTTCGTGCAACGTGTATGTGAACCGATGGCTGAATAAGGTGCTGTTCGGGAGACAGATAAAGTGATGGTTGGAAAATTATTCCACACCTAAAAGAAGACACAGCAGAAGTTTTTCAGACAACTGCAGGAGTGCAACTATGCGCCCCTGCAGTTAATATAAAGTCTTGACTATCGCTTTTTCAACAGCAGCCCCTCAAAGTCCGGTTGCTCCAACAGTTCCAGCGCTTTCCTGATACTTTCATTCGCGTCATTAATGACGTGATAATATTCATTCATATCCCATAAATCACGGGCTATCAATGCTTTCATCTGCAACCTCAGCAGAGGCAGGGCCTTTTGATACTCTTCTTCATTATATTCCACTCCCATCTCCTTGCCGGTAGCAACCAGTTGTGCCAACATATCCGGAGTCACTTCAAAACGTTTGTAGAATTCATTGAAAGTCTTGTATTTGCCCAGCCACTCTTTACGATGGGCATCAATAAAATGGAAATGAGCTTTCATCAATGCCCCTTTATCACGCAACTGACGATGGTATTTAGTATAGAGAGTCGTATCAATCGGCACAAAATAATCGGGCATGATCCCTCCGCCACCATATACCGTACGGGCCAACCTATGAGTCTTGAACTTCAGTGAATCCGGAAAGTGGATGCTGTCTTCACTCATCATTTCTCCTTTATTATAACGGTCTATCAGGTCTTCATTATACTTTTCAATGCTCTCGTAAGGTTTCTGGATACAACGTCCGGCAGGCGTATAATAGCGGGCCACCGTCAGACGGATCATCGAACCGTCCGGCAAATCAATGGGACGCTGCACCAAGCCTTTACCAAAACTGCGCCGGCCCACAACAACTCCTCTGTCCCAATCCTGAACAGCTCCGGTCACAATCTCACTGGCAGAAGCCGAAAATTCATCAACCAATACAATCAGACGACCATTCTGGAACTCGCCCGTACCTTTGGCAAAAAATTCACTACGGGGATTACGACGGCCTTCCGTATAGACTATCAGTTCCTTTTTGCCCAGAAACTCGTTGGCAATATCGATGGCAGCGTTCAAATAACCTCCGCCGTTGCCTTGCAAATCAAGAATCAAATCTTTCATCCCTTTTTTCTGCAATTCAGCTAACGCTTTCTTGAACTCTTCATGGGTAGTGGCGGCAAAACGGTTGATACGGATATAACCAATCTTATCTTTAATCATATAGGAAGCATCCAGGCTGTAAACAGGTATTTTATCCCTTTTCACCGTAAAAGGGAGCAGTTCCTTCACCCCTCGGCGAAGTATTTTCAAATTCACTTTTGAATCTTTAGGACCACGGAGACGACGCATAATATCCTCGGTACTCATCTTTACACCGGCTATCAGCGTATCTTCCACCATGACGATACGATCACCGGCCAGAATACCTGCTTTTTCGGAAGGTCCGCCCGATACGGGCTGTATCACCAACAATGTATCTTCCGCCATATTAAACTGTATACCGATACCTTCGAAGTTTCCCTGCAACGGCTCGTTCATTCTCTTCACTTCCTCCGGATCAGAATAGGTAGAATGAGGATCAAGCTGCTCCAGCATTTTTACGATAGCTTCTTCCACAAGCTTTCCCTCATTGACTTCGTCTACATAAAGGTTGGCAATGGCAAACTCCGCCAACTGTAATTTGCGTGCCGGAGAATTCAGAAACTTATTTTCCTGAGCCTGTACGGCTACAATAGAAAAAAAGCAGGCAATCAAGCCTGCAAAGTACATAGTATATTTCATGATCAGTCTATTTTCATTCCTTCAGGCAAGAATGGAGTAACATCTTTACCAAACTGCAATAATTCTCTCACAATAGTAGAGCTGATAGAAGTAAGTTCCGGCTCCGTAAATAACAGAATAGTTTCTATACCGGCCAGTTTCCGGTTGATATCGGCTATGGTTTCCTCATATTCAAAATCGTGTACGGTGCGGATACCACGAACAATGAACTGCGCCTCCTTAGCTCGGGCAAAGTCAATGGTCAGACAATCATAAGCATCGACCTTTACCCGGGGATCATCCGCAAAAAGTTTCTCGATCATCTCCACTCGTTTCTCTGTAGGAAACCAAGTTTTCTTATTCTCATTGATACCGATGCCGATCACCACTTCGTCCATAAAAGTCAACGCTCTCTTCACGACCGAATAATGACCGATGGTAAAAGGATCAAATGTTCCCGGAAATATGGCTCTTCTCATATTTGTTAGTGATTCACGCAATGTCTTCTTCTACAACAAGGTTATCTATAATAAAATTCTGACGTTCCATCGTGTTCTTACCCATGTAGAACTCCAGTAATTCCTTTACCAGATCAGTCTTGCGGAGGGAAACTTGCTCCAAACGCATATCTTTTCCGATAAAATGCTTGAATTCATCGGGTGAAATCTCTCCGAATCCCTTAAATCGGGTAATTTCGGGATTGGGGCTTAACCGTTCGATAGCGGCAATCCTTTCCTCTTCCGAATAGCAATAGACAGTTTCGTACACTCCCTTCTTACGGTTACGCACGCGGAACAAAGGAGTCTGCAAAATATACACATGTCCTTTCTTTATCAAATCGGGGAAGAATTGCAGGAAAAACGTTATAAACAATAGACGTATATGCATGCCGTCTACATCAGCATCGGTAGCTACAATCACTTTATTATAACGCAGTCCCTCTATGCCTTCTTCTATGTTAAGAGCCGCTTGCAGCAAATTAAACTCTTCATTCTCATACACCAATTCTTGGTCAGCCCGTAAGAATTCAACGGCTTACCACGCAAACTGAATACTGCCTGAGTATTTACATCACGACTTTTCGTGATAGAACCGCTTGCCGAATCACCCTCGGTGATAAAATACAGCTTTCCTCTTTCTTATCTCCTTTGGCATCATTGAGGTGGAAACGGCAGTCGCGCAACTTCCGGTTATGAAGGTTCGCTTTCTTGGCACGTTCACGGGCCAGTTTAGTCACACCGGCTATCGCTTTACGCTCTTTCTCGGATTCCTGTATCTTTTGCAACATCACATCGGCCACGTCCGTATGCTTGTGCAGATAGTTATCGACCTCAGTCTTTACAAAATCACCTACAAATTTATTGACGGTAGGACCACCGGGAGCCATATTGGTAGAGCCCAGCTTGATTTTAGTCTGACTTTCGAACAACGGTTCCTCCACATTGACGGCAATGGCAGCTACCAATCCGTTACGGATATCGGCATAGTCCATATTCTTGTTGAAATATTCCTTGATGGTACGGGCTATATGCTCTTTGAAAGCACTTTGGTGCGTACCTCCCTGTGTGGTGTGCTGTCCGTTGACAAAAGAGTAATATTCCTCACCATACTGACCGGTATGCGTAAAAGCGATCTCAATATCTTCTCCTTTCAAGTGGATGATGGGATATAATCCCACAGCCGTCATGTTGTCGTTAAGCAAGTCCACCAACCCGTTACGGGACAGGATACGCTGACCGTTATAGATAATGGCCAGTCCTGTATTCAGATAGGTATAGTTGCGGAGCATGGTTTCCACGAACTCCGGACGGAAACTGTAGTTCTCAAACAACAGGTTATCCGGTTCAAAGAAAATATAGGTACCGTTCTCCTCTGTTGTATTTTGTGTGGTATCCGTCAACAAGTCTCCCTTGGCAAAGGTAGCGATACGCACCTTTCCATCACGATAGCTGCGCACCTCGAAACGTGAACTCAATGCGTTGACGGCTTTCACACCGACCCCATTCAGTCCGACACTCTTCTTAAACGCCTTACTGTCATATTTACCTCCCGTATTCAGCACACTTACAGCCTCAATAAGTTTTCCCTGCGGAATACCCCGACCATAGTCACGCACGCTGACACGGAGATTTTCTTCAATGATAATCTCAATCTTTTTACCCGCCTGCATTTTAAATTCATCGATACTGTTATCGAGAACTTCTTTCAAAAGAACATAAATACCGTCTTCTGCATGTGATCCGTCACCCAACTTTCCAATATACATACCGGGACGGGTACGCACATGCTCCATATCGCTGAGGTGGCGGATATTATCGTCGGTATATTCTACAGCGGAATTGTTTATCAGTTCGTTGTTTTCTTCCATATTGACTTATCACATTTTTATATATCGTTGTTACAGAATACTCTTTTTATAAGCACGACGGCGCTTATGCTGCTCGGTCTTGAAATATTCCCACTGGGCCTGCACCTTTCCGTTCAGTTCCAGTTCCGGATTACTTTCGGCATACTCGAATCCCAGCTGCTGATATACGGGGATCAAGTCCGAGAATAACAAAGCATTGACACCCTTTGTTCTGATACTCAGGTTTTACAGCAACCAGCAACAAATCCAACATAGGAGGATACTTATGCAGGAACAACACTTTCAACAGGTGATACCATCCCATAGGCAGCAAACGTCCCTTCGCTTTTTGTAACGCTTCGGACAGAGAAGGCATTGAAATCCCCACTGCCACCAGTTTATCTTCGGCATCGGTCACCAAGGTTACCATACGCAAATCTACAATAGGCAAATACATCTTGATATACTGGTCAATCTGTCCTTGTGACAATGCCGAAAATCCATAAAGGGGCGCATATGCCTCATTCATCAGCTCAAAAATAGCCTGACCGTATTCGGCAGCAATCTTTTTACCCGATGTATATTTCTTAATCTTCAGATTAAACTTACGCTGAATCAAGTCGCTGATACGCTTATGCTTGTCAGGAATAGCATCCGGAATATAAATCTTATACTCCACCCAGTCGGCATCTTTCTCAAATCCCAACTTTTCCATATGTTGCGGGTAATAAGGATAATTATAAATAGTTGCCATCGTACTCAACTGGTCAATCCTTCTATCAAGCATTCCTTCCGCGTCAAAGTCAGTAAAGCCTAAAGGTCCCTGAATGGTATCCATACCTTTTGATTTACCCCATTGGGCTACTGCATCCAACAAGGCACGTGATATTTCGATATCATCCAGGAAATCAATCCATCCGAAACGGACTTCTTTTTTATTCCAAGTCTCGTTTGCGCGTTTATTTATAATCCCTGCAATACGTCCTACCACCTTGTTATCCTTATATGCCAGAAAATACTCCGCCTCACAAAACTCGAAAGCGGCATTCTTCTTCGGGCTGAACGTATTCAGCATATCATCGTACAAGTCGGGTACGGAATAAGGATTCTCTTTGTATAACTCGTAGTTGAACCGTATAAATGTCTTAAGTTCTTTCTTTGAACTGACTTTTTTAATGGTAATAGCCATGCTGTATTTTTATAAAAATTCGGGGTGTAAAGATAGAAGTTTTTTTGCAGATAACTTATTCTTTTTATGGCTTTTTTACTGTTGGGCAATAAGATAGGCGGTATAAACGACATAACAGCCAACCATCAATGCGCCTTCAAGACGGGTTATGGTACGTTTACGGAAAAACCAGCCTACCAGCCACAACAACAGGGAGGAAGCAATCAGTACACTTAAATCGAGGTTATTTATATTCCCCATCGGAAGCGGTGATACCGTAGCGCTGCACCCCAGAACAAAGAATATATTGAACAGATTGCTACCGATGACATTGCCGATAGCAATTCCCGGATTCTTCTTTAAAGCTGCCGTAACAGATGTAGCAAGCTCCGGCAAGGAAGTACCTCCGGCTACCAATGTCAGTCCGATTACCGATTCACTGACACCCCATGAACGGGCAAGCCCGCTTGCCCCGTCGACAAAAAGCTGTCCGCCAAATATGAGCCCGGCCAGCCCTCCTGCAATATACAACACCGATTTCCATACAGGCATTTCCTTTATCTTCTGCTCCTCTCCTGCCTCATCTGCCCCATTACGGGCGATGGCAAATGTATAACGCATAAATATAAGGAAGAAAGCCAGCAGAACAAACCCATCGGAACGGCTGATAACATTGACCGCTTCCCTGTCCAGCATCATGTCATTGGCACAGACAAAAAGTACCAACGAAGAAAGAATGACTAACGGAATCTCTTTACTCATCGTCCCCTCACCTACTTTTATAGGGAGTACCAAGGCAGTACAACCTATAATCATCAAAGCATTGAATATATTACTACCCACCACATTACCAATAGCCATTTCAGCACTGCCATTCAATGCAGAAAGCACACTGATAACCAATTCGGGAGCCGAAGTGCCGAAAGCTACAATGGTAAGCCCTATTACCAAATCAGAAATACGGAAACGTTTGGCAACCGCTGCAGAACCATCCGTCAAGCCATTCGCGCCAGCTAAAATGAGAGCCAGACCACCAATCAAAAGGAGTGTATTCAACATAACAAAAAGTACATTTACAGTTTTATACCGCAAATGTACTCTTTTTCCCCCTAAAATAACTATCCCTATTTGGTGCGTTTTTACAGTATAGATTACTTTTCCTTTCTTATCAATCATATGCATATCCAGTTCTTTCTTGTCTGCCGTGAAGATAGAAAAGCCCGGTTCGGGACTGCAGAACTGAGTGCCTTCCACTGGTTTTTACCTTACGGCTCAACGAACCAGCCGAATTTACCACATAGTCGATATCACTGCCCGGCACACGAAGATGCTGGAAGTTATGAATGTGTCCGCATGCATAGATATCCACCTTATGTTTACGGAGGATAGGATCCAGACGTTTCTGCATATCGCTGCGTTCACTGTCGTCTTTCGACGTTTCAGCATAAATGGGATGATGCCCTATTACGACAACCCAATCTTCTTTGGCAGCAGTAAGCACAGAGTCTATCCATGCCAGTTGCTTGTCCATGTCCTGTTTGCCGAGGCATCCGGATAAGTTTCGCTCTCGTTACGGTATTTGTCAATCAGAGGAGCGGTATCTATCATCACAAAACGGATGGCAGTTCCTTTCTTCTCAAAAACTTTGGTATAATAACGACCAGGCATCGACCAGCGACGACTCACATTGGTATAATCCAACACAGCCTGCGTATTACCCCGGTATTCATGATTTCCCAAGATCGGGAACCAGTCTATCATCAACTCGGGATGACTGTAAATCAACTCGTAGTTGGTCATCCAGAGCGGATCGTTAACGCTGCGCACACCTTCAAAATGGTGCACGTCTCCGGCTGCAAATACACACTCGGGACCAATAACATCCGCCATTTCTCCCATCAGCTCGGCTATGGGCTTCTGGTCATAATAACCGTTACGTCCCAAATCGTTGGCCATATAAAAATTCAGTTGTTTCTCCAGTCCTTTCCAATCTTGCGGAGTCTGGGCACACACATTCAGGCAAATAGCCGTACCAATGACGGCAATCCATACCCATGTCAATACTTCTTTCATTCTTCTAATCATCATCAACGTTTTCATATACTTATTTTTAGAAACTTATTTTTAAACCTGCATTCATTCTCACGCCATAATATTCTGCCTGCATAGTACGATCCTTCGTCCCTTGGTAATAACGGAGCGGCTGGTTCAGCAGATTGTTCGCCTCAGCATAAAGGTCATTTTCACCTTCTTGCCAAAGGTATAACTGGCGTTCACATCCATATAGTTCACAGCATCATAATATCTGTCATAAAATGTACTTGGGCCCATTTCATCGATAAAATCAGATGCATAGTTATAGCTCAGGCGCACATTCAAGCCTCCTTTTTCAAAGTAAAGAGAGGCATTCGCCGTATGCTCGGGAGACCCCGGCAAACTCAACCCGCTCTCGTTCTCACGTCCTTCGAAGTTAAAGTCCTCCACGCGTGAGTGCGTATAAGTATAGGTTCCATAGAAACCCACATACTTCAAGGCTGGAGCAATGAAGCCGAAATCACGCTGATAAGAAAATTCCAATCCCCACAGATTAGCATTTCCTGCATTCTTGGGCTGAGTGAAACGGGTATATTCTGTTCCTTGGTATTCATAGTTGGTCAGTACCTGATCTACGATGAAATCGTCTATTTTCTTATAGAAAAAGCCTGCGCTCACCAAACCTACACTCTTGAAATAATAATCGGCACTCAAATCGAAGTTGTAAGAAATAGTAGGTTTCAGGTCAGAGTTACCAATCTTTATTTCATTATCGCCACGGTTGATATTCACGCTGGGAACCAAAGCTGAATATTTGGGTCGGCTCAAGGTCTGCGTGTAAGAACCGCGTATCTTGAAATCATCATTTACATCCCATTTCACCAAAATAGAAGGAAGGAAATTCACATAACTGTTGGTCATGCGGCCGGTCTTGGTGGTCTTATCTGTCTCATCATCATAGTTACGGCCGGTATAACGAAGGGAAGTATGTTCCATACGGAGTCCTGCCATCAGGTTTATATCGGAAGCGAATTTATGATCAAACCGCACATACCCGGAACTTACAGTTTCACGAGCCTCAAAGTTCTCAGCCAATTCGGCTTGTACCTGTTCTTTATCGAACTGGGAAGCATCATTTAAATTCAATCCACCCACATATTCTTTACTGGCAAATGTTCCTACCTGATATTTGTCGCTCGGCATAAACTTATCCGTACTCTGGTCTACCGTATTTTTCAGGCTGTTGGTCATGAAGGCATCCTCGTCTTTCGGAGTATATTCGTAGAAGTCTATTTCTTTCTCTTTTCGTTTTACGTACTACCTTCGCACCGAACTTCAGTTTAGCTCCATTATTTAAACTGGCCTTGAAATTGGCCGAGAATTTCATATCTTCTTCTTTGATGTCCTCCTGTTGTTCCGTCAGTTCCTTCAAGCTGAACTTATCACTCAGTGTCAAAGTAGAACCTGTTCCAGGTGTTGCCAACGGCTGGCGTTCATCACTCAAGTCCATATCAAATTCCTGCTTTTTCAGTTGGAAGTCAAGATAACGTTCATTAGGGCGTTCTTCCGTAGCTTTTGCATAACTGGCATTCCAATCCATACCGATTGCCCCCCATAAGTGTTCTCCGCCCAAAGCGAAATCCATGGTACGCTGACGCTCCAGACGGGCATTGCGATTATCGGGAGTACCTGCTTTGGTCTGGATGCGGACTGTGCCTTTTCCGTTCTCATCCAAATCCTTGATATTGGTACGGTAACGGTTTTCCCAATCGTTACGGTTGTTGAAGATCCCTTTGAAAGTCAATTTATGGTTTTCATTGATATCAAAATCAAAAGCCGCCGAATAACTTTGACGTTCACGGGTGACAAAGTACTGGCGCATCTGATAATCGCTGACATATACTTTGCCATCTTCATTTTGTTCCCACATGAATTCAGTATCATAAGAACCGGAAGGAGCATTCTGATAAGAAGCGGAGAGCAGCATGCCCAGTCTGTCATTGAAAGAAACGATCGCCGTAAGTGAAACCTAAGTTCAACTGGGCTTTCTCGCTAATCCAGTTGTAACCACTTCCCGCTGTAGCATTGATAGTGCGTTTATAAGGAGAATTTTTGGTTACCAGATTGATGGAACCACCGATAGCATCGCCGTCCATATCGGGTGTAACGACTTTGCTTACTTCGATGGTCTGAATCATATCGGCAGGAATCAAGTCCAACTGCACGTTACGGGTATCCCCTTCAGCAGATGGGACACGGTTGCCGTTAATGGTGACGGAACTTAAATCGGCACTAGTGCCGCGGACCTGTCCGAAACGGGCCTCGCCTTGATCGTATTGCACATTGATGCCACTGATACGTTTCAATGCATCACCTATGTTTGAGTCGGGAAATTTCCCTACCTGGTCGGCAGATACAACATTAGTGATACCCAGATTATTCTTTTGTGTATTGATTGCTTTCTTCTGTCCTTGAAAAGCTCCCTTTACCTGCACTTCCTGCAGTTCCACCCCTTCATTCATCACTATATCTTTTTTTTTCTAAAGTCTTGCCTTCGGGGACGGTAACTTTCATTTCAATGGGGCTATAACCTACGTAGGTTACTTTAACTGTGTAAGTTCCGGGTTTCAGATTGGGTAGCGTATAAAAACCGTTCACATCACTGATTACTCCGGTTTTCAGATTTTCAACAAAGATGGAAGCACCCGGCAGAATTTGTTTTCCATTGTCTATCACACGTCCGCGGATAGCGCCTTGCCGGACAATGTTTTCATTTTCCTCGGCAAATGCATTTCCACAAACACCTGCCATCAGCAGCATAAGAGACACAGCTCTAACAACCTTTTTCATATACTTTTTTATGCGTTATAAATCTGCCGCAAAAGTAGATGGGTCAGGTTTCTTGAGAGTTACACTCTATTAAAGGTTTCGTGACAAAGGAGTTTCATTCCTGTTACAAGATATTCGGTGCAAGACGACGGATACAAAGTATGGACAAGGCTTACAAAACAGCAGAGTAAGATTTTTTTCTTGCGTTCTGCTACTACGTTCCGCTACAGCAGAACGTAGTAATAAAAGAAATTAAGTAACTGTAAGAATTCCTTTAGCGACAAAGGTGACGAGCTATTCTGCCATCAATGATATGTATAGGCCGTTTCAGCTGGAAACTCTTCAATATTATTGTGCAGAAGAGTGAAATGTACGGTCCCCCTGTGCACTACTCCGGAAACAAAGTTTCCATTCTCCCAAATAGCGAACAGGTTTAAAATACCAAGTTGTAGCATTAGGCCGCATATCCTCTTTATCTGTTTTATGGGAATAAGACAACCTTACAACGCACTTCATTATCAAACGCCTCCTTAAAGATACAATCGCTTATAGTATAATCATATATCGGAAAGGCTTTCAGCCTTTGTAATACACTTTTTTAATTGTTCGTTATCCAACAACTCCGGCTGAGCAAAAAGGATCATCCGTTTTTCATTTCGTGTAACATCATG
>VOFJ01000002.1_pt1 | contig 30311 bp, 29 predicted proteins | sample 5384081 | NCBI WGS metagenome assembly VOFJ01 (sample SAMN12384729, study PRJNA508395) | human gut metagenome | isolation source: healthy gut I | host: Homo sapiens | reverse complement strand
AACGAAATGCATAAAGTCCCTACTTGAAAGCAAAAAAATTGGAAGTTTGCGCGTCCGGCGAAGCTCTTTCTGTAGAAATTCCGGAAAATTATTAAAAAACAGGCACGAAAAAGTCATAAAAAAGGGTTTCCCGATAGGAAACCCTTTCATTTTGCAATTTGCGACCGGTTAGAATGTAGGCAGATTCTTTTTTTTCCACGCACCGGACTTATAGAAGAACACCGACAGACCTGAGCCGAGGAACCAGCCGATCGGCCAGCTGAGCCAGATACCGTGCTCGTTGCCGACCACATAGAACAGCGCAATGGACAGCACTACACGGATAATCAGGTCGGAGAACGTCGTTACCATGAACGGACGCATTGCACCGGCACCGCGCAGCACGCTGTCGCACACGAACTTGGTGCATACGACCAGATAGAACGGTACGACCGTGAACAGATAGCCTCGTGCGACATCAATAACGCCGGAGGCACTGCCCGCCGGAACGAACAGGCTGATAATCTTGTTCGCAAACGGCAGATAAATCGCCATAAACACCACGGACAGGCCGAGTGAATACACCGCACCCCATTTGAGACCCGGACCGATGCGGTCCAGCTTGCGGGCGCCGATATTCTGCGCAACATAGCTGGACAGACCGGACGCGAACGACATGCAGCAGGTCAGCGCAAACTGGTTGACGCGGTTTGCCGCCGAGAATCCCGCGATAACGGTCGCACCGCACAGGTTGATGTAATACTGAATGACCACATTGCCCACCGACACAAAGCTCTGCTGTGCGATGGACGGCACGGCGTAGTTGGTCAGGCGGCGCAGCATTTCGGGCGCGAACAGCACAAAGTGGTGGCCCGTATCAAACGAACGCACGCGGCGCAGCAGCAGCACGAATGCCAGCACACCGGACGCGCCCTGCGCGATAAACGTCGCCCATGCAACACCGGCAACGCCCCAGTGCAGACCGGCAACAAATACCATATCCAGAATGACATTGCCGACCGAGGACAGCACAAGCAGGATCAGCGGCGTTCGGCTGTCGCCCATGGCATTGAAGATACCCGTACACACGTTATAGATAAACAGGAACAGCAGACCGAACACATACACGCGCAGATACAGCGAGCCGTCCGCAAAGATATTCTCCGGCGTGGACAGCGCGTTCATGATGCCGTGCGTACCGATGGCTCCGATCAGCGTCAGCAGCAGCGCTACCGTCGTGGTGGTGAGCAGTGCGGTCGAGATGGCGGTCTTCATGCGCAGATAGCGCTTTGCGCCGAACAGCTGCGAGACGAGTACGCCGGTACCGATGTTGATACCGGTTGCAACCGCAACGAACAGCTGCGTGATCGGGTAGCTCGCGCCGACAGCGGCCAGCGCCAGCTCACCGGCTTCTACAGTTTCGGCAAAACGGCCTACGATGATGGAGTCAGCCATCTGGTACAGCTGCTGGAACGCAACGCTGAGCAGCAGCGGAATCGAGAACCAGAACAGCTTCTGCGACGGTTTTCCGACGGTAAGGTCAGTGGTCAAATGGGATACCTTCTTTCGGGAGTCTGCTTATCCAGTTTTGACCGGATAAAATGGGGTTTATTGCAATTTTATGCTCTCCCCGAAGGGAGAGCATCATTTTGCGACTTTAATTGACGTTGTTACGCCTTTTTCTTCTGGCGTGCAGTAATAACCGCAACGGTGAGCACCAGCAGCACCACACCTACGCCAAGCGCCAGAATGTCGTTTCCGGTCACACCGCCGACAAGGAAGCCTACAAAGCTCATCGCCGCGATCATCAGCGCGTACGGCATCTGCGTAGAAACGTGATCAATGTGGTTACACTGTGCACCCGCGGATGCGAGGATGGTCGTATCCGAAATCGGCGAGATGTGGTCACCGCAGACCGCACCAGACAGGCAGGCTGCCACGGTCATGATCAGCATGGTGGACGGTGCATCGCCGAATACCGCAATAGCGATCGGGATCAGGATGCTGAACGTGCCCCAGGAGGTACCGGTGGCAAAGGCCAGACCAAGCGCGATGAGGAAGAATACCGCCGGCATGAACATACCGATGGTGGATTCCGCCTTCACCACAGAGGATACGAAGCCGCCGATGTTGAGGTACTCTTCACGGCAGACACCGGACAGCGTCCACGCAAGCGTCAGGATGAGAATAGCCGGAACCATTGCCTTGAAGCCCTCGGTGAATGCCTCACAGAACTGGCCAAAGGACAGCACCTTACGCGGGATATACAGCACAAAGGTGAACAGCAGCGTAAAGAATGAGCCGAGCACCAGCGCGGTGGAAGAATCGCAGTTTGCGAACGCCTCAACGATGTTCGCGCCTTCCAGAATGCCGCCGGTGTACAGCATGCCTGCAATGCAGAGCACGATCAGTACGCTGATCGGCAGGATCAGGTCGTAAACCTTGCCCGAGCCGGCTACAACGTGAGTCTCCTCAATCAGAGAGAGATCATCATCCTTATGCGCAAGCTCGTACTTTTTCATCGGGCCGAAGTCGAAATCAGCAGCCATCAGCCAGATGAGGAACGCCAGCGTGAGCAGCGCGTACAGATTCAACGGGATGGTCTTGAGGAACAGCGAGAAGCCGTCCAGCGTACTCGATTCCGGCAGGGACGAGCCGACCGCCGCCGCCCACGAGGAGATCGGCGCGATGATGCAGACCGGAGCCGCCGTTGCATCGATGATATACGCCAGCTTTGCCCGGGAAATGCTGTACTTGTCCGTCACCGGGCGCATGACCGTGCCGACGGTGAGGCAGTTGAAGTAATCGTCCACGAAAATGAACATTCCGAGGAACGAGGTCGCAAACGACGCGCCGCGCCGGCTGCGGATGGTCTTGACCGCCCACTCACCGTATGCGCGTGACGCGCCCGATTTTGTGATCAGTGAAACCAGAATACCGAGCAGTACGAGGAAGATACAAATATTGATATTATCTCCCAATTTACTGCCCATGATGGTGAAAGTCGTCTCAACGGCTTTCAGCGGATGGAAGCCCGTATAGAGCAGCGCACCCGAAAGAATACCGATCATCAGTGAGGAGTAAACCTCCTTCGTGATCAGCGCAAGCGCGATCGCGATGATCGGCGGCAGCAGTGTCCAAACAGTTGCCGTAACGTCCATTCCTTATTTCCCCCTTATACACAGACAAATCGTGTCCGCAATTCCATTCTATTTTATATGGATTTAACCGGATTTACAAGTGCTAATCCTGTTTTTTCCGTCCGAAAGGATATTTTTGTGCAACTTGCAATGGTTTAACGTCATAAATCGTGTTTATAGCGACACCATTCCGCAATCACCTGCCGCCGAAGTGCCAGCACGCCCGCCAGATTAGGCAGCGCCATCAGGCCGTTGAACGTGTCGCTGAGCGCCCACACCGGCTCCAGCCGCATCATGCAGCCCGCTACCGCCGCCAGAAGAAAGGCCGCCTTGTAGACCGGAATTACCCGCTCCCCCATCAAATAGGCCGCTGCACGCTGCCCGTAATACGACCAGCCGAGCAGGGTCGAGAATGCAAACAGCGCGAGCGACACCGCAACGAAGCCCCCGCCGAACCGTCCGAATACGGTGGAGAACGCCTCTGCGGTAAGCTGTGCACCGGTTGTCAGCTGAGAAAGCAAAGGCGTGCCGGACGCAAGCGCGTAGCGGCTTACGTCGTATACCCCGCTCGTGAGAATGACGAACGCGGTGACGCTGCACATCACAATCGTGTCGAAGAACACCTCAAACACCGCCCACATCCCCTGTTCACACGGCTCCCTGCGTCTGCGGCGGCATGCACCATGACGGACGAGCCCAGTCCGGCTTCATTTGAAAATATGCCGCGCGACACACCCGCCCGGACGGCCTGCGTCATGCCGTAGCCGAGCACGCCGCCCGTGCCTGCCCTTGTATCGAACGCCATCGAGCAAATCTGCGCGAACGCCTTCGGCAGATTCGCTCGATGCACCCACAGCACAACGACCGCGCCGCCCATGTAGAACAGCGCCATGAACGGCACGAGTGTTTCCGTCACGCGGGACAGCCGTTTGAGGCCGCCGAGAAGCACCGCGCCGAGCAAAACCGCTGTCACCGCGCCGACGATCCCGCTCGGTATGCCGAACGAGCCGGAAAGTCCCTGCGCGATTGAGTTACACTGGCTCATGTTGCCGATACCGAACGATGCCAGCACGCAGAACAGCGCAAAGGCTCCCGCCAATAGTGGACTGTGCAGACCGTTTTTCAGGTACAGCATGGCTCCGCCGCGCCAGCTGCCGTCCGCTCCCCGCTCGCGGTAGAGCATGCCGAGCGTGTTCTCCGCAAAAGCCGTCATCATGCCGACAAAGGCGCTCACCCACAGCCAGAGCACCGCGCCCGGACCGCCGAGCGTCAGCGCGGTTGCCACGCCCGCGATGTTGCCCGTGCCGACCGTTGCGGCAAGCGCGGTGCACATGGCCGCAAACGGAGAAACGCCGCCGCTTGTCCGTCTTGCGGCACCGGTAAAGCAGGAAAACAGCGTTTTCCGCAGCCAGAGCGCGCAGTATCGCACTTGAAAAACTCCGGTCACCGCCGTGAAGTACAATCCGGTGCCAAGCAGCAGAATCAGCATGGGCGCGCCCCATATCAGGCCGCGCAGCCGCTCATTTACTTGTAAGATATCGTCCATCGGCATCCCACCTCTCCCCTGTTCCGCATTATATGAACCGGATTTCAGCGGCAGAACGCCCATAATTACACATTTCTAACGACTAATTCCTACTTCAAATAACAGAAAGCCGCCCGGACAGGCGGCTTTCTGTTATTTGCGAAATTATTCCATCATACCAACGCAGTCGAAGTACGGCTTCTCTGCGATCTTGTCCTTATTCTCCTTGAACAGCGTGTGACCGAGTGTGATGACCAGATAATCTGCCTTGAGAACCTCCTCGAACGATACGTTCGGGATGTTCTGCACCTCAGTGTCCTTGGCGAACGGCTCGCACGCGATAACCTTTACGCCCTTTTCCTGCAGGATGTGGCACAGCTCGATAGACGGCGACTCACGCAGGTCGTCAACGTCCGGCTTATAGGACAGGCCGAGCACGCCGACCGTGTCGGTTACCTTCTTCATCTTTGCTACAACCTTGTCAGCGACGAAGTGCGGCTTGTTCTCATTGCGCTCGCGTGCCGCAAGGATAACCTTTGCCTCCGCCGGGAACTGCTCGTAGATAAACCACGGGTCAACTGCGATGCAGTGGCCGCCAACGCCGACACCCGGGGTCAGGATGTTAACGCGCGGATGGCAGTTTGCCAGCTTGATCAGCTCAAAAACGTCAATGCCCATCTTGTCGCAGATGACGGACAGTTCGTTTGCGTAAGCGATGTTGACATCACGGAAGGTGTTCTCGGTCAGCTTGCACATTTCGGCGGTCAGGTCGTCGGTCTTGTGAACGACACCCTTCTCAAGCACCTTCTCGTAGATGGATGCTGCCATTTCAGCAGCCTCCGGCGTGCGGGCGCCGACGATGCGGTCATTGTTCTTCAGCTCGTACATCATGTTGCCCGGGATAACGCGCTCCGGACAATGTGCAACGTGGATCTCGTTCATCGGGATACCGGACTCCTCGCTCAGCACGCGTGCGAGCATCTCGGAGGTGTGCGGCGGCACGGTGGACTCCAGAATGACCAGATTGGACGGCTCGAGCACCTTGCCTGCCATGCGGCCTGCAGATTCTACAAAGCGCAGATCGGCCTTGTGGCTGCCGTTCTCGTCCTTGAAGAACGGCGTCGGCACCGAAATATAAAATACATCGGACTTGCCAAGCTCTTCGGAAAAATGCAGATGACCGTGTGCAACAGCCTTTTCAAATGCTTCCTGCAGACCCGGCTCTACAATATGGATATGACCGCCCTGCAGGGTTTCGATAGTCTTTTTGTTTACGTCAAAGCCGCAGACCTCAAAACCTGCCTCAGCCAGCGTGATCGCCGTCGGCAGGCCGATATAACCCAGTCCCATGACAGTAATTTTCATAATTTTCGTACCTCGTTCAGCATAATCTTCTTACATTATACCACTTTTTTCACGGAATTCAACGTAGTGTTTGAATTTTCACCGAAAAGAGTCTATAATGATACTATCGTTCGTTTATGCAAGTATCATAAACGGCTGTCGGAACCTTTTATCTTCCGATTACATATACTGCTTTATACCCCTAAAGTTTGGAAGGGATACTATGATTTTTAAGGGATTGCTTGAGGATGCACGCTCGATCCGGGACCGCGACCCGGCAGCACGCACCACACTGGAAGTTGTTTTTTGCTCTATCAGGGCTTTCATGCCCTGTTTTACCACCGTCAGGCGCACTGGCTGTACAAACACAAGCATTTCTTTCTTGCGCGTGCGCTGTCGCAGTTTGCGCGGCATATGACCGGTATTGAGATTCACCCGGGCGCCAAGATTGGCAAACGCCTGTTTATTGACCACGGCATGGGCATCGTTATCGGTGAAACCGCTGAGATTGGCGACGACTGCACGATTTACCACGGTGTAACGCTCGGCGGTACCGGTCACGATACCGGCAAGCGTCACCCGACCATCGGAAACAACGTGCTCATTTCGACCGGCGCGAAGGTTCTCGGACCGTTCAAGGTAGGTGACAACAGCCGTATCGGCGCGAATGCTGTCGTACTGCAGGAGGTTCCGCCGGATTCCACGGTTGTCGGCATCAAGGCGCGCGTCGTCAAGATTGCCGGTCAGCGTGTCGGTCCGTCTCCGGCGTATGCGCTCGACCAGATCAACCTGCCGGACCCGCTTGCACAGGAACTGTGCCGTCTGCAGAACCGTGTTTACGCCAACGAGCAGAAGCTCAAAAAGGAAGAGGAACGCGAGCGCGAAGCCGACAAATAATACACATAAAAACAAGCCCTTCGGTGCAAACTGTCACCGGAGGGTTTCTTTTATGAAAATTTCAGTGAAATATGCGATCACAGGTGCTCTTTCCGGTGCAGCAAACGGATTTTTCGGGGCAGGCGGCGGGTTATTTCTTGTACCGCTGCTGATTTCCTGGTGCGGCATGGAGCAGAAGCGCGCGTTTGCGACCTCAGTCGCGGTAATTTTCCCGCTGTGTGCGGTCTCGGCGGTCATTTACTGGCTGAAGGGTGGTCTGCCGATTGCGCAGGCGGTGCCGTATCTGCTCGGCGGCGCGGCAGGCGGCGTGCTGGCCGGAAAGTTATTCGGCAGGGTAAAGGCAGACTGGCTGCGCCGTGCATTCGGCGTGCTGATTCTCTACGGCGGCATCCGTGCCGTCCTGCTGCTGTGAGCGCGGTACTTGCGGTCGCAATCGGTCTGCTGACCGGTATTTTAAGCGGCTTCGGCATTGGCGGCGGCTCACTTTTTGCTGCTGTATCTGACGCTTTTTTTTGAAGGGGCAGGGCAGTATCAGGCGGGCGGCATCAACCTGCTGTATTTTCTCTCGTGTGCGCCTGCAGCGCTGATTTCACACCGCAAAAACGGACTCATCGAAAGGGAAGCGGTCAAATGCTGCGTACCGGCAGGCGTGGTGACGTCCGTGCTTTCGGCGCTGCTTGCCGCAAGAGTGGACACCGACCTGCTGCGGCGTGCTTTCGGCGTGGTTTTACTCTATATCGGCGTAAAAGAGACCTTTTTGCGCAAAAAATAACACCTTCTTCACCAAATGTGAAGAAAAGGTGTTGCTTTTTTACTTATACTTCTGATACTCGCCGACGGCAAGCTCGTCACAGCGGTTGTTATATGGATTATCCGCGTGACCCTTGACCCAATGGAACCGCACCTCGTGTTTATCCAGCAGATCGAGCAGACGACCCCAGAGTTCCGGATTTTTTGCGGGTTTCTTATCGCTTTTAACCCAGCCGCGCGCACGCCAGCCCTTAGCCCAGCCCTTGGTAATGCCGTCAACAACATACTTGCTGTCCGAATACAGATCGACCGAGCACGGCTCCTTGAGGGTCTCGAGGGCGGTAATTACACCGAGCAGCTCCATGCGGTTGTTCGTGGTGGACGGCTCGGAGCCGGAAAGCTCCTTTTCCGCCTTGCCGTACTGCAGGATCGCACCCCAGCCGCCGGGTCCCGGATTGCCCGAGCACGCACCATCTGTGTAAATGGTTACAGTTTTCATTGGTTTTCTCCTGAATATCGTTTCTTTTTTCGCGCGTCAGCGCATGAAATATAGGATTGCAGAGCAATCCATAAAAACCGGGAGCATGTATCTCGGTTTTTATACCCTAAGAGGGAGAAAGTTTCCGTATGGGAACTTTCGGACGACTTTGGAACGGCCCACGGTCCGTTCCTCTTGTCGGCGGAACTGTAGTTCCGCGACAGCTATTTAGATTGTGAAAAGGTGGAATACCTTTGTTGCCAATTCCGAAGCGAGGATCGCTGCCAGCATCACCGGAGCCACCCAGCGCACCATAACGCGGTGCAGCTTCTCGCGGTGGAACGAACCGGCACCTTCCTTTACCTCGTCTGCGATGACCTTGGCGCCGACTACATGACCAATCAGGATGCAGGTGAGCAGCGCCACGATCGGCATGAGCACCGAGTTGGAGATAAAGTCAAAGAAATCGAGGAACTGCATACCGATAATGGTAATCGTTGCCCACGGACCATAGCCGAGACAGGACAGCATGCCAATGATCAGGCAGCTTGCCGTAATAGCGATGGTAGCCGTCTTGCGCTTCATGTGTGCCTTGTCCATCAGCACGGAAACCAGTGTTTCCATCAGCGAAATGGAGGAGGTCAGCGCCGCAAACAGTACGAGCAGGAAGAATACCGCGCCGATAATGGTGCCGAACTTCATGGAGTCGAATACCATCGGCAGAGTGATGAACATCAGACCCGGACCGCTGTTTACCTGAGACGGATCGCCGCCGTTGAACGCGATAACCGCCGGAATGATCATCAGACCGGCCACAAACGCGAACAGCGTGTCGAAAATCTCAATCTGGGCGACAGAGTGCTCAAGCAGATTTTCCTTCTGCATGTAGGAGCCGTAGGTGATCATAATACCCATTGCCAGCGACATCGAGTAGAACATCTGTCCCATCGCACCAAGCACGGTAGATACCGAAAACTGCGAGAAATCGGGCAGAATATAATATTTCAGGCCCTGCATCGCACCCGGAATGGTCAGCGAGTAGATTGCGATAACGACCGCCAGAATGGCGAGAATCGGCATCATGATACGGCTTGCCTTCTCGATGCCCTTCTCAACACCAAAGATAACGACAATGGTGGTCGCCAGCACGAACAGGATGAACCACGGGGTCGGTCCGTTGAAGCTGAAAATCGTCGAGGACAGCGAACCCGCATCGTAGCCAATGAAATTGCTGAAAAATCCGCCGTTGTCGGCCGCCTCAAGTGCGTTGCCGCTGATAAAGGTGAACAGGTATTTCATAACCCATCCGCCGATAACACAGTAATACGGCGTGATGATGAACGGCACGAACGCCGCCAGCCAGCCGAGGAATCCGAACCGCTTATCGAGCGCCTTGTACGCACCGATGCAGGACAGACGGGTCTTTCGTCCGATGGCAATCTCGGTAATCATCAGTGAAAAGCCGAACGTCAGCGCGAGAATAAGGTACACTAGCAGGAAAATACCGCCGCCGTACCGTGCCGCCAGATAGGGGAATCGCCAAAGGTTGCCCAGACCTACCGCCGAGCCTGCCGCCGCCAGCACGAAACCAATTCGGCTGGAGAAGCTGCTTCTCTTTTTTTGTTCCATGTTTTGTGTTTTACTCCCTTACATACAATATCTTTTAGACTGTCCGAAATGACAGCCATCATGAAATAAAATTATTTCTATTTTACCATATCCGAAAGTTTTTCACAAGCTGTTTGCAGGAAAAGTACATTGTGCTATAATATCTTTTATCGGATATGATCGTTTTATCTGCCATAATTTGAAAGAAACGGCAGTATTCCTTCCGCAGAGCGGGCTGCCCTCTATCATTTAAGGCAATACCGCATAATTGAACAAGAGCGATTTGCGAGCAAATTTTGCGTGCTGACAAGGCGCGGTTTTGCGGTAATACTTGATGTATTACCGTGAAATCGCAACAAAGTCAAGACATAAAATTTCCGCAAAGCGCCGTAGCTTTAATTATGCGGTGTTGCCTTAAGCATATATGAAACAACAAACCATAAACGAGGTGTATTGACATGAAAAAATACAAATTCGGTGTTCTCGGTGCCGGCAACATGGGTACCGCTATTGCGGAAGGCGCAGTGCGCGCAGGCCGTTTTGCGCCTGAGCAGGTGCTGATGTTCAACCGCAGCGAGGAAAAACGCGCCGCTCATGCAGCCAAGGGCTACGCCGTCACGGGTGACTATACCGAGGTCTACGCAGAAAGCGAGATCGTGCTGCTGGCCGTCAAGCCGCAGAATTTCGATGAAATCCTGCCGAATCTGGCGAAATATGAAGGGGAGAAGCCGCTTGTCGTATCCATTGCCGCAGGCGTAACCTTCGCCAAGCTGGAGGGTGCGCTCGGCGCGGACACCGCGATGATCCGCGTGATGCCGAACACGCCGCTTATGCTCGGCGAGGGTGCAACCCAGCTGGTTAAGAATGCGGCTGCAACCGACAAGCAGCTGTCCGAACTCTGTGAACTGTTCAACACCATGGGCGTTACCGTCACGTTTGAGCAGGAGAACATGCTCAACGAGGTCATTCCGTATGCCGGTTCGGCTCCGGCGTACCTGTATGCCTACGCGGACGCATTTGTGCAGAGCGCAAAGCAGCACGGCATCAACGAGGACGACGCGCTGACGCTCATCTGTCAGACCATGATCGGCTCGGCAAAAATGCTGCTGCGCCGCGATAAGACACCGGCAGAGCTGATCCGCGCGGTGTGCTCGCCCGGCGGCACCACCATCGAGGGTATGAAGGTGCTTGAGGACCGCGATCTGTACGGAATCGTGTCGGAAGCCTGCGATAAGTGCATTAAGCGTGCCTACGAGCTTGGCTAAATGTGCCGTTAGCATTGACTTTGCCCCATCCGTATGGTAAAGTATAGGCAAAGCACTTAATCGGCATTTACGCCGTATTTTGTTTGATTGATTTTTATTATGACAATAGTTCCGCATCATTTGAGAGGGAGTGGATACCGTGAAAAATTCTACCAAGGTGAAAGCAGGTCTGCTGCTGACCAGCCTTGCCTGTGCAGCCGGTGCTACCGCAGCGCTTGTTATGCTTCAGAAAAAGCGTGAAGAGGAAGTTTACCACGAGGCTGAACTGAAGGCCATGGATGAGCTGGAGGAAATGATGCGTGCCGAGTCCGACTGTGCCTCCTGCGCATGCGCAGAGGAGTGCGCGGATACTTCGGTATATCAGGACGCATTTGACGATGCCCCCAAGGCTGCTGAACCGGCGGCTGAGGAGCCTCAGACTGAGGCCGAGGAAGAGCCGGAAGCCGAAGAAGACTAACCCAATATTACCAGCAAACGGACGGAATACTCCGTCCGTTTTGTTTATCTAAATAGCTAAAATAAGGAGTTTTACCCATGATCGAATACGAAGGCAGAGTTTTTCGTCCGCCCTCTGAGGCATACAGCCTGATTGTGCAGGTCACCATCGGCTGCAGCCACAACAAATGCACCTTCTGTGATATGTACAAGGAAAAGCGTTTCCGCGTGCGCAAGCTAGAGGAGGTCAAGGCTGATTTTGATGAAGCACGCCGCATGTACCGCCGTGTCGGCCGTATTTTTCTGGCAGACGGCGATGCGCTGATGTGCCGTCCCGAGCACATGGCAGAAATCCTGCGCTACATCAAGAAGGTATTTCCGGAGTGCGAGCGCGTTACCAGCTATGGCTCTCCGGCGTCCATTCTGTGCAAAAAGCAGGAAGATTTGAACATGCTGCACGATCTGGGTCTGGATATGATCTATCTGGGTCTGGAATCCGGCTCGGATGAGGTACTGCGCCGCATCAACAAGGGCGAAACCGCCGATGAGATCGTTCATGCGGGTTTGATGGTCAAGGAAGCCGGTATGAAGCTGTCCGTTACCTGCATTGCGGGTCTCGGCTCGCTGGAGCTGAGCGAGGAGCACGCCATCAAGACCGCAGAAGCGCTCTCCCGCATGAAGCCGGAGTACATTGGCCTGCTGACCCTGCTGTTTGAGCTGCCGACGCCGCTCATGCGCGACTGGCAGGAGGGCCGTTTCTACCTGATGAACCCGATTGAAATCGCGCACGAAACCCTCATCCTGCTCGAGCATATCGACTCCGAGGGCAGTATTTTCCGTGCAAATCACGCGTCTAACTACGTTAATCTGGCGGGCACGCTCAACCAGGACAGGGAAGCCATGTGTGCACGTCTGCGCAAGGCCCTTGAGGGCAAAATCAAATTCAAGAGTGAGCAATACCGGGCAAGATAACCAATTTAATGCAACTTAAATTGTGATAATCCGCAAAATTGTTAACATTCTGTGTTGTTTGCGTTACAATTTTCAAAAAAAAAGCGAGACAATGTGCAAAAAGTGTGCTATACTGGTTTCGATCGTGAAAAGCGGAGAGGATGCTTTTCGGGCGTTAAGAATTTGTTAATTTAATATTTACTGTTAGAATTAACATGTGTTCCGTCTTGGAGGACTGATAAATGGATTCCGTATCCCACATTCGCGTTGCAAATCTGCTGATGGATTACGTTGAGCAGACCTGCGGCGTGACCTTTGATCAGAGCGGCTTTATTTACGGCAACCTGAAACCGGATCTGACCGGTACTTACCTCACCAAACGCCATAACCCATCCATTATGATGGATGAGGTGATGGAAAAAATCCGCACTTTTACGCGCAAGTATACCATCGGGCGTACCAACGGACGCGAGCTGTCGGTCGATCTCGGCGAGATCTGCCACTACATGACCGACTTTTTCACCTACCCGCACAACGACGATATCTATGAGCACAATCTGCTCGCACATTATGTTTATGAAAAGCGCGTTGCACTGGTAATTCGCCGCCGTATGACCGAAGATAAGTTTGAGAAATGGGCAAGTCCCATCATTCCGCCCACGACCGTGGACACACTCGTGAACCGCATTTCCACGATGCACGAGGCTTACCGCACTTCGACTAAGCCGCATGGCATCAACGACGATCTGCAGCATATCTGCATCGCTACCGCTACCGTGGTGCTGTCTATCATCAGCATCGTTTACGAGCAGATCGAGGATACTGCAGTCGCTACCGCGTAAAACCGTATAAGTCAAAAAACCGTCTTTACAGGCGGTTTTTCTGTTTTTCAGGCACAAAAAGACGAGTCCAAACGGACTCGTCTTTTGCTTTTTATTCTTCGGTACTCTCTGCGTTTTCAGCAGATTCAGAGGTTTCTTCCTCGGCTTCTGCCGGGTCTTCCTCCTCCTTGTCCGTGCGGGCAATCGAGATAACCTTTACGTCCTCGCCGGTACGCATGACGATAACGCCCTGCGAGCCGCGGCCGCATTCGCGGATCTCCTCAACGCCGGTGCGGATGATAACGCCGTCGTCGGTGATGATCATCACATCGTTTTCGCTGTCTACAACCGCGATGCCTGCCACCAGACCGGTCTTTTCGGTCAGGTTATGCAGCATCATGCCGCCGCCGCCGCGATGATGCACGGTGAACTCCTCAACAGGAGTGCGCTTGCCGTAGCCGTTCTCGGTGATGGAGAGCACATATGCGTCCTTGCGGGCACGCGCCGCGCCGATAACGTAATCGCCCTCGGCCAGCTTGATGCCGCGCACGCCGGTAGCCACACGGCCCATTGCACGAACCTCGTTCTCGTCAAAGCAGATGGCCTTGCCCTCGTGGGTGGCGATCAGGATGTTCTGCTCGCCGTCGGTCAGACGAACGTCAACCAGTGCGTCGTCCTCATTGAGGTTGAGCGCACGCAGACCCGCGCGGCGGATGTTCTGCAGGTCGCTCAGCACGATACGCTTTGCAATACCCTGACGGGTGACGAAGAACAGGAACTTATCGTCCGCAAACTCCTGAATCGGGAACATTGCGGTGATTTTTTCGCCGTTTTCCAGTTCCAGCAGGTTAACAATGTTCATGCCCTTAGCCGAACGTCCGGTCTCCGGAATCTGGTATCCCTTGAGCTTGTAAACCTTGCCGCGATCCGAGAAGAACAGGATGGTGTCATGCGTGGATGCGGTGAAGATATCCTTTGCGAAGTCCTCCTCACGGGTGCTCATTGCGGAAACACCGCGGCCGCCGCGACGCTGTGCGCGGTAAACCGAGGTCGGCTGGCGCTTGATATAGCCGAAGTGGGTGAGGGTGTACGCGCAGTCCTGCTGCTCGATGAGGTCCTCAATGTCGATCTCGTCGGCCACATTCTCAATGCGCGTATGGCGCTCGTCGCCGTATTTCTGCTTGATCTCCTGGAGTTCCTGCTTGACAACAGCAAGAATATTCGCATCGCACGACAGAATTTCCTCAAAGCCTGCAATGCGGCTCTCGAGGTCCTTGTACTCGTCGTTGATCTTCTCCTGCTCCAGACCGGACAGGCGGCCCAGACGCATATCTACGATGGCCTGCGCCTGCGGCTCGTCGAGGTGGAACTCGAAGTGCTCCGAGCCGTCCACGATGCCGAGCAGCGCAATCTGGTCGATCCAGAACGGCTCCGCCATCAGGTTTTCCTTGGCTTCGGCCTCGTTCTTGGAGGCACGGATGATTGCGATAATGCGGTCGATATTGTCAGTTGCGACCTTGAGACCCTCCAGAATGTGCGCACGGTCGCGCGCCTTCTTGAGATCAAAGCGCGTGCGGCGCTCGACAACGTCCTTCTGGAAGCCGATATACTGATCGAGGATCTGGCGCAGCGTCAGCACACGCGGCTGCAGCTTGCCGCCCGCACCCGGCACGAGTGCGATGTGGATCATCGAAATGGTATCCTCGAGCTGCGAATAGGTGAACAGCTGGTTGAGGATGACCTGCGCGTTGGCATCGCGGCGAACATCCACGACAATCTGCATACCCTCGCGAGAGGAATGGTCCTGAATGTTCGTGATGCCGTCGATGCGCTTATCCTTGACGAGATTTGCCATGGACTCGACCAGACGCGCCTTGTTTACCATGTACGGAATTTCCGTAATAACGATCTGGCTCTTGCCGTTCGGCAGATCTACAATCTCGGTCTTTGCGCGGACCTTGATCTTGCCGCGGCCGGTTGCATAAGCCGCACGGATGCCGCTGCGGCCCATGATAACGCCGCCGGTCGGGAAGTCTGGTCCCTTGATGAACTGGCAGATCTCGTCCAGCTCGGCCTCCGGATGGTCGATCACATAGCAGGTGCCGTCGATCACCTCCGCGAGGTTGTGCGGCGGGATGTTGGTTGCCATGCCGACCGCGATGCCGGACGAGCCGTTCACCAGCAGGTTGGGGAAGCGGGAAGGCAGTACGACCGGCTCCTGGCGCTCCTCATCGAAGTTCGGCTGGAAATCGACCGTGTTTTTCTTGATATCCGCCAGCATGTAGTTCGCCAGCTTGGCCATGCGGGCCTCGGTATAACGGTATGCTGCCGGAGGGTCGCCGTCCACGGAACCGAAGTTGCCGTGGCCATCGATGAGCGGATAGCGCAGCGAGAAGGTCTGCGCCAGGCGCACCATCGCGTCGTAAACCGATGCGTCGCCGTGCGGATGATACCGGCCGAGCACATTACCGACGGTCGTTGCCGACTTGCGGTAAGGCTTGTCCGAGGTCAGGCCGTCCTCGTACATCGCGTACAGGATACGGCGATGTACCGGCTTTAAGCCGTCACGCACATCAGGCAGCGCACGGCCGACAATAACACTCATTGCATAGTCGATGTAGCTTTTCTTCATCTCGCGTTCGAGATCGACCTGCATGATTTTCTGCTGTTCGTATTCTTGACTCATATTTTAATTTTGCCTCCAAAAGTGTTGGCTTTCAGCCGAAAACGACTGTTTTTATCGCTTAGAGGATACTGAGCAGCTCGTCTACCTGCTCCTCGGTCGTGGCCCAGCTGGTCGCCAGACGGATGACCGTATGCTCCGCGTCATATTTCTCTATAAAGCTGTAAACTACCTTGCTTTGCAGCTCGGGCAGTCTGCTGTTTTCTACAATGATGAACTGCTGGTTTGTCGGGGATTCCAGTGCAAAGCGGTATCCCTTTGCTTTGAGACCGTCCCGCAGCTTGATGGCGAGTTTGACCGCCGGTGCGCAGATTTTCTCGTACAGACCGTCGGTAAACAGGGCGTCAAACTGCAGCGCGTTCAGACGGCCCTTGGCGATCATTGCGCCGCGGCGCTTGACCATCGTGACGAACTGTTTCGGCATATTGCCGTGCGTGAACACAACCGCCTCGCCGCAGAGCGCGCCGCACTTGGTGCCGCCGATGTAGAACACATCAGTCAGCTTGGCAATGTCCTGCAGCGTCACATCGGTGTCCGCCGTAAGGCCGTAGCCGAGGCGTGCGCCGTCCAGAAACAGCGGCATATTAAACTCTCTGCATACAGCAGACAGGCGTTCCAGCTCATTTTTGGTGTAAAGCGTGCCGTATTCGGACGGATGAGAGATGTACACCATGCCGGGAAATACCATGTGGTCGTGGCTTGCGTCCGCATAAAAGGTCTGAACATATTCACGGAGATCGTCCGCATCCAGCTTGCCGTTCTTATGCGGAACGGTCAGCACCTTATGTCCGGTGGACTCGATGGCGCCGGCTTCATGCGTGTTCACATGACCGCAGGAGGACGCTACAACGCCCTCATACGGACGGAGCAGCGTATCAATGACGACCATGTTGGTCTGTGTGCCGCCGGTCAGGAAATACACCTGAGCGTCCGGGCAGTCCGCCGCCGCTTTAATCTTTTCTGCCGCCGAGGCGGTAAATTTATCGTTGCCGTAGCCGGAAACCGGCTCCATATTCGTCTGTGCCAGATGCTCTAAAATCTTGGGGTGTGCGCCATAACCGTAATCATTTTCAAAAAACAGCATAGTTTTCTCCCTTAAACGTCCAGATTCATTACATATTTTGCGTTTCGCTCGATAAATTCTCGTCTGGGTTCTACCTTTTCGCCCATCAGGAGCGCAAAGGTCTCATCGGCAGCGGCCGCGTCCTCCATCGTAACCTGCAGCAGCGTGCGGTGCTCCGGGTCCATGGTGGTTTCCCACAGCTGCTGCGGGTCCATCTCGCCGAGGCCCTTGTAGCGCTGTACACGCACATTATCGCCCATTTCAGCGATGCAGTCGCGCTGCTGCTCCTCGGTATAGGTGTAGCGGACATCCTTGCCCTTTTCGTTCTTGAACAGCGGCGGCTGTGCGATGAACACATGGCCGTGCTCGATCAGCGGGCGCATAAAGCGGAAGAAGAACGTCAAAAGCAGGGTGCGGATATGGCTGCCGTCAACATCGGCATCGGCCATCAGGATGATCTTGCCGTAACGCAGCTTTGCGAGGTCAAAATCATCACCGAAGCCCGCGCCGAACGCGGTGATCATCGGGGTGAGCTTGTCGTTGCCGTAAACACGGTCGAGGCGTGCCTTTTCCACGTTCAGCATCTTGCCCCACAGCGAAAGGATGGCCTGGAAACGGCGGTCGCGGCCATCGCTGGCGGAGCCGCCGGCGGAATCGCCCTCGACGATGTAGATTTCGGTGTAGGTCGGGTCCTTTTCGATGCAGTCCGCCAGCTTGCCCGGCAGGGAAGCGGAATCCAGTGCGGACTTGCGGCGGGTCATCTCACGCGCCTTTTTCGCGGCCTCGCGGGCACGCGCGGCAGTCTGCGCCTTTTCGATGATGGTGCGGGCGACCTGCGGGTTCTCCTCGAAGAAGGTCATCAGCTTCTCGGAAACCATTGCGTCCACCAGCGCACGCATTTCGGTGTTGCCCAGCTTGGCCTTGGTCTGGCCCTCAAACTGCGGCTCCCGCAGCTTGACCGAGATAATCGCAGTCAGACCCTCGCGCGCATCCTCGCCCTTGAAGGACTCATCGTCCTTGAGCAGCTTATATTTCTTGCCGTAATCGTTGAGTACACGGGTCAGAGCGGCCTTAAATCCGGTCTCATGCGTGCCGCCCTCGGTGGTGTTGATATTGTTTGCGAAGGACAGCATCAGCTCGCTGTAGCTGTCGGTGTACTGCATGGCAACCTCGGCCATCGAGGTATCGCGGCTGCCCTCCATGTAGATCACATTCTCGTGCAGCGGCGTCTTCGTGCGGTTGAGGTGCTCGACAAACTGGCGGATACCGCCCTCATAGTGCATAACCTCCTCGACCGGCTCATCGTCGCGCTCATCGCGCAGCGTGATTTTCAGACCTGCGTTGAGGAACGCCTGCTCGCGCAGACGCTTTTCGAGCACATCGTACTCGTAGATGGTCGTCTCAAAGATCTCCGGGTCCGCATGGAAACGAATAGTCGTGCCGGTTTCGCTCTCGCACGGCGTATCGCGCATCTTGACGGTCGTTACACCGCGCTCAAAGCGCATGTAGTGCTTGGTATGGCCGTCGCGGACCTCGGCCTCCAGCCAGTCGGACAGCGCGTTTACGACCGATGAACCAACGCCGTGCAGACCGCCGGATACCTTGTAGCCGGAGCCGTCGAACTTACCGCCTGCGTGCAGGACGGTGAGCACAACCTCGAGCGTCGGAATGCCCATCTGCGGGTGAATACCGCAGGGAATGCCGCGGCCGTTGTCGGCAACGCGGATGATATCGCCCTTTTCGATCGTAACTTCGATGTGCGTGCAGTAGCCTGCGAGCGCCTCGTCGATCGAGTTATCGACGATCTCATACACCAGATGGTGCAGACCGCGTGCCGAGGTAGAACCGATGTACATACCCGGGCGCTTGCGGACAGCCTCTAAGCCTTCGAGCACCTGAATCTGATTTTCATCATATTTGTCGGTAACCTTCAGGTCGAGCACTTCGTCCTTGATTTCGATTTCTTCACTCATATCGTTAAATTTCCTTTCCAGAAATTGCGGGAACAAAACAAATCGCGCGTCAGCGCGCATAAAATAGAATTTCCATCGGAAATTCATAAAAAGTGGGAGTATGTATCACACTTTTTATACAAGTGCGGAGAAAAGTTTCAACCATCAGGCGGAACTTTTCGTAGCTTGGGATATGTCCGCGTATACGCGGCATATCCTTTTCGTCGAAAAATGTATTTTTCGACAAAGGCGGAGCCTACACGGCGTAACCCTTTTCAGCGCGGCGCTGAATGGCCTGCGGAGAAAGCTGCGTCAGGTACAGGGTCTCACCGAGGGCGTTTTCGCACAGCACAGCCGCGCGCGGCAGATCGTCGTACAGCTCGATGATCCGTCCCTCGTCCTGCAGGCGTTCAAGCAGCAGGCGCGTGCGCTTGGATGCGGTCGCCGTGTCCATATCGAACACCGCAACTACGCTCTGCAAGGGCACGATGTAGTCCTGACCTAAATGTAAATACATTCTATTCCTCCGGAATAATTAGAAATCAGTAATGCGTAATTAAAGTCCTGCGGATTTTCTATCCGTTTCAACAATCGCGCCGTACGCGACACCCTAATTTCTAATTACTAACTGGATTTAATTATACCACTTTTTTCACTAATTGTGTACCCTAAACCTAAGGAAAAACAAATATTTCTCTGTTTTTTTGAAAGAAAACAAGGGCACGGCAGGAAATTTCGAGGTGGTATCTGTTCCCGCCGTGCAATAGTTTGTAAAATTATGTGATTTTAGTGTGTTTCTGCGGATTTTTCGCCGTTTTGAATATGGAAAACCGCGCCTGCACGCAGCTTTTCCGAGATACCGTCCTCGCAGCAGGTAATCATGACCTGACCCGCCGATATGCGGTTGAGCACAAAGTCCTGACGGCGGCGGTCAAGCTCGCTGAGCACATCGTCAAGCAGCAGCACCGGATACTCGCCGTCCTCATCGAAGAAAAGCTCACGCTCGGCAAGTTTAAGCGACAGTGTGCAGGTCCGCACCTGTCCCTGCGAGCCGAAGGAAGCGGCACTGCGGCCATCCAATAACAGCTCCAAGTCATCCTTATGCGGACCGGAAAGACAGCTTTTGGCCGCAATCTCGGCGGTTTTATGGCTGAACACATGGTCGATAAGTTGCTTTTCGATTGTTCGAGCGTCTGCAAACGGGTCGGTGACGCTCGACACGGTCTTGTACACACCAGAGAGCACCTCATGCGGCGCGATATCTGCATAGACGGCAGCCGCGGCCTTGAGCAGCTTACGGCAGTAGTACGCGCGGTAGCGGATAATCTGCGCGCCGATATGCGCCATGCGCAGCGAGAAATCCTCCCACATGGAGAGCAGCGAAGGCTTTTCTTCGCTGTCGCGCAGAATGCGCGTTTTATGCTCGTGCAGGCGGTTGTATTCCTCCAGATAGCGGGCATAATTGGGCCGCATCTGGCACAGGGCGGTATCGAGAAATCGGCGGCGAGCCGCCGCTCCGGCACGGACGAGCATCAGGTCCTCCGGGCAGAACAGCACGGTTTTGAGCAGTCCCTGTGCGTCCGACTGGCGTTTCTGCCGCACACCGTTTTTGTAGATTTCCATCGCTTTGGTGCGGGAAAATCGCAGTTCAAGCGAAATATCGCGCTCCTGCGCGAGAAAATCCGCAAAGATGAAAGCATGATTCTCTCCGAACCGCAGCCCCTCTTTTTTCTGGGCCGTGCGGAACAGCCGCATGGTCGAGCAGGCCGCTGCCGCTTCGAGCAGGTTGGTTTTGCCCTGTCCGTTTTCGCCGCAGATCAGGTTGACCGCCGGATCGAACGCAAACGATTCGTCCGCATAGTTGCGGAAATTCTGCAGTTTTAACGACTTGATGTACATGGGCTTCTCCATATTAGACGGTTTGTACGATAACAGACGCGCAAAATCGCGTTCATTATCGCACATAGTGTTTATTTTATTTGATGCAGACCTTTGCGCCGTCCAGCTCTACCGTATCACCGGAACGCAGTTTTTTGCCGCGCATGGTGCAGATTTCGCCGTTTACCAGCACTTCACCCTCGGCAATGCGGATCTTCGCTTCACCGCCAGAGCTTACCAGGTTTGCAAATTTAAGCAGTGCATCAAGTTTGATGAATTCGGTTTCAATTTTAATTTCAGTCATTGGCTTTCAGTCTCACAGGCAGTACAAGATAGGTGTATTTATCGCCTTCCATCGGCGAAATGATCATCGGGTTGAGTGCACCCTTGAGCTGCAGCTTCACCTGCTCATCGCCGGCCGCGCGCAGCGCCTCCAGAATGTAGCGGTTGTTGAAGCCGATCTCAAGGTTCTCGATCGAGCCGTCAAACGGGCATTCGTCATAGCTCTTGCCGATCGCGGTCACGCACGACATCTGCACATACGAGCCGTCAAAATGGAAGCGGATCGGGTTTTTCAGCTTTTCCGACACGATCAGGGAGACACGCTCGATGCACTGGATCAGCTCCTGGCGATCCGCCGAAACCTCGTGCTCAAACTCCTTCGGAATGGCCGCACGGTAGTTGAGAAACTCGCCGTCGATCAGACGGGTAATGAGAGTCGTGCCGCCGATGCGGAACAAAATGTTCTTGGAATCCGGAAAAATCTCGACAATATCGTCATCATCGCCCAGAATTCGTTCGATCTCGCGCAGGGACGCGCCCGGCACAACAAACTTCATATCACCGGGAACGCCTTCGACGGTCTCGCGGCGTACAGACAGGCGGTAGCCGTCAACGGCCACGACGTTCAGACGGCTGCCTTCGATTTCAAACAGGCAGCCGGTATGGATGGGCTTGGATTCGTTGTCCGAAACCGAGAAAATGGTCTGCGCGATCATGCTCTTGAGAATGGGCTGCGGCAGAGAAAGGCCCTTGTCGCTGGCCACATCAGCCAGAGCCGGATACTCGTCGGCCTCGCTGGCCATCAGGTTGAATACCGAACGGCCGCACTTGATGGTGGTCATCAGCTTGTCGTCGGTCTCAAGGTAGACCACGTCCTGCGGCAGCTTGCGCACGATTTCGCAGAACAGACGGGAATTCAGCACGATTCTGCCGGGTTCTACCACATCGACCTGAGCGGTCGTGCGAATGCCCATGGACAGGTCGTAGCCGGTGATGGTCAGGGTATCTGCATCGGCTGCCAGCAGCAGACCTTCGAGCAGCGGCATCGAGCTTTTGCCGGTTACTGCGCGGGATGCGATGTTGAGCAGATTCAGCAGGGTTTCTTTTTCACAGGAAAACTTCATAGTTGCTCCTCTCAAAAATGGAAATAAAACAAAGAGTAGATTTATGCAGTATTTGCATATTTATAAATACACGCCAGCGAATACTGTGCGATTGCACACACCATCTAATGACCATGTCCGCAGTGGGCGAACAGCTTCTGGCCTGCGTCGTCAGAGACTCGAAAGATCACACGTAACAGAAGGATAGGATATAGTATTCGTAGTAGTACCTGGGGAAATTGGGGAAAACCCGAAAATCCTCAGGTATGGCGCGGGAAATGTCGTACACAGGAGGTTGTGGATGAAAAATAAACGATACACAGTGAAAATAACCCTGTTATTTATCCACAGAGTTATCCATGTGAAATCCACAGGATGGTTGGGGATAACTGAACTGTGCATTTTTAGACTGTGGAAAAGCCGTTTTGCACGAATGCACGGCAAAGATCAGCCGTCGCCGCGGATATTATTATGCAGCTTTTTGATGACGTCCTCGGTCTCACGGGAGTTCTTGCGCTCCTCCTCGATCTTGTTGCAGGCGTGCATGACGGTGGTATGGTCGCGCTTGAATATCTTTGCAATATCGGGGAAGGAGTATTCAAGCTCCTGCCGGATCATGTACATTGCCATCTGCCGCGGGTAGGCCACATCCTTGGAGCGGTTCTGCGAGATCATCTGCTCGACCGGGATATAGAAGTAGTTCGCTACCGCTTCCATAATGCGCTCCGGTGTCGGATTGAGACCCGGATTCTCGGTGCGCAGCGCGTCAATCGCGTTTTCCGCGAGCGAAACCGTGATGCGTTCGCCCATCAGCTCGTGCATGGCCTTGATCTTTTTGACTGCGCCTTCGAGCTGGCGGATATTTGCCTGAATATTCTCTGCAATGTAGTTGGATACGTCATCGGGCAGTTCAACGCCCATTTTGACCGCTTTATCACGGATAATAGCGATTCTGGTCTCAAAATCAGGCGGCTGAATATCAGCCAGCAGACCCCATTCAAAACGGGTCTTCATGCGGTCCTCGAGTGTGTTGATTTCCTTCGGCGGACGGTCAGAAGTGAGCACGATCTGCTTTTTGCCTCATAAAGCGCGTTAAAGGTATGGAAAAATTCCTCCTGCGTGCGCTCCTTGCCGGCGATGAACTGCACGTCATCCAGCAGCAGCAGGTCAACCATGCGGTACTTGTTGCGGAATGCCTGTACGTTGCCTTCCTGGATGGCGGTGATCAGCTCGTTGGTGAAATCCTCACCCTTTACATATATAATGCGGTATTCTGGATGGGTGCGGCGCAGCACGTTTGCGATCGCGTACATCAGATGCGTTTTACCCAGACCCGAGTTGCCGTAGATAAAAAGCGGGTTGTTCTCTGCCGCCGGGCGCTGCGAAACCGCAAGTGCAGCCGCATGCGCGAATTTGTTGCTCGAACCAACGATAAAACGCTCAAATGTGTAGTCGTCATACGGAGAAGTGCTCGTGCTCGGCGCGGTGTATTCGCCGGTCACCACAACGACCGTGATCGGGTCGCCGGTCAGGGTTGTGCAGCACATCCTGTAAAGGAGCGATAAATTTGGACTCGATAAATTCTTTCTTAAAGGGCACCGGAGAGTGCAGCACCAGCCGATTATCCCCAAAGGAAACGACCGTTACGTCGTCAAACCAAGCGGAAATGGTGGAAGGAGGGAAGTCCAGCTGCTCGAGCGCCATCTCCAATATATTGTTTGCCATAGGGCGCCTCCTGTCGATAATGATTCTATTTTATAATAGCATATTTTATCCACAAGTTCAATGCGTCGATGTGGATAACTGTTCGGCGGCATGCCGCGTGGCAGCATGATTTTGAACAGCCGAACCGGTTTATTTACTTCGCGAAATTTAAAAAAATCGGCGTTTTTTACGTCAAAATAATCGAAAATTAAAGCCGGTTGGGAAAAATGCACGGCGTTTTTTATGAAAACTGCGGAATTTCTGCAAAAATTCATCGAAAATAGACGGATTTTCCGCGAAAATCCGAAAATCCACAGATTGCCGAAAACCGTGATTCCGCAAGCCGTTGAGCATATGTTTCTATTTATCCACAACATGTTGACAACCTGTGCAAACTGCTGAAATTCGTTCCGAGGGTCGGAAAAAATGCTTGACAAAATCGAACCTATATAGGATAATAAATATCGTATCCTATTATGCAGACAGGCAGCGGCATATGCCCGCGTCTTGCGCCGGACCTATGCCGGTGCCCATCTGTAAATTTTAGAACAGGGAGGTGCACAAAGTTATGAAGAGAACGTTCCAGCCGAAGAAGCGTCAGCGCTCCAAGGAGCACGGCTTCCGTAAGCGTATGTCCACGTCCAACGGCCGCAAGGTACTTGCACGCCGTCGCGCTAAGGGTCGCGCTAAGCTGTCTGCTTAATGACAGCCTGTAAAGGGAGTATTCAGACTTCCTGAAAATTCGCGCCAGCGGCGCAAAAGAGTTCGTAACGAGCCGCATTCGTGCGGCTCGTTTTTTCGTTTACGGGCAACACCACTCAAGCAATCGCTGTCTGGAGCGGTGTCATTCTGTTTAGGGTGCAGTCCATGCAGCGAAAATACGGTATTCAGGTTTGGATTTTACTGACCGAAACGAACGAAATAGTAAAATCAGCTTTGCAAACCATCAGATGCAAAGAAAAAATACGTTTTTTTCGAGGGCATCAGGAAAAAACGGGAGCATCAGAAGATGAAAAAAACAGTATCCTTAAAGGAAAACCACGAATTCCGCCGATTGTATCATCGTGGTGTGTCCACGGCAGGAAAACACGTTGTGATCTACTGCCGCAGGAACAAGCTCGGCTACAACCGGCTGGGACTCACCGTCAGTGCCAAGCTGGCGTGTGCGGTGAAAAGAAACCGCATCAAGCGTTTGTTTCGTGAGGCGTACCGTCTCAACGAGGACAAATTTGCCGACGGCATCGACCTTGTGCTGGTCGCACGGGTACGGGCCGTAGGCGCAAGCTATCAGGAAATCGAAAAATCGCTGCTGCGCGCCTTGAAGGACAACAAGGTTGCGGCAGCTCGGACATGAAGCGGCTGCTGCTGGCGATGATCCGGTTTTATCGCCGGTATATTTCTCCAAACAAACCGCCCTGCTGCCGGTATATCCCGACCTGCTCGCAGTACGCGATCGAGGCCATCGAGAAATACGGCGCGATCAAGGGCGGCTGGCTGGCGTTTAAGCGCATCTGCCGCTGCAATCCTTTCTCTAAGAGAGGACCCTATGATCCGGTTCCATAATAGGAACGGGATCATGTTTTATACTGCCTTACGGCGGTAAAGTGAGGATTTTGCTTTGCAAAATCCTTTTCACTGTGTCGTTTTACAATTTAACATGGAGGTTTTTATGACCCTGGATCAACTTTCTAACCTGGTCAAAGATCCGAAACTGTTCGGTATTTTGATCGTTCGACCGTTCGGCCTGCTGCTGCAGTGGCTGTACAGCATCGTGCAGAACTACGGTATTGCCGTTATCCTGTTCGCGCTGCTGGTAAAGCTGGTCTGCATCCCGCTGACCATCAAGAGCAAGAAGAGTATGCTCGCCATGAGCGCGATGAACGCCGAGCTCCAGCAGCTGCAGAAGAAGTACGCGAACAACCGCGTCAAGCTGAACGAAGAGATGCAGAAGCTGTACGAAAAGCACGGCGTCAGCCCGATGAGCGGATGTCTGCCCAACCTTATCCCGCTGCCGATCATGATGGGCCTGTACTACGCGGTTCAGCAGCCGCTGCAGTACATCGTCGGCCTGAGCCGCGAGACAGTTATCGCATTGGCGCAGATGATCGGTCTGGATCAGCTCGCAGGCGCGAACTACACGGTTCAGATTCTGATCGCAGAGAAGCTGAACGCATTTGTTGATGCAGCAGGCAATTTCTCTTCTGACGTAATGAACTGCCTGCAGAGCGGCGAGACCATTTTCCCGCTGGATTTCCACTTCTTTGGTCTGAATCTGGCTGATACGCCGTCTATCTCTCATCCGAGCATTATCTGGATCATCCCGATCCTGTCCGGTCTGACCGCATTCCTGTCCTCCTACATCATGCAGAAGATGCAGGGCACGCAGAACTCTGCGGCAGCAGGTCAGATGAAGATGCTCAACTTTATGATGCCGCTGATGTCGCTGTACTTTGCGTTCATCCTTCCGGGTGCAATCGGCATCTACTGGATCTTCAACAACGTATTTACCTGCGTACAGGAGATCATCCTCACCAAGACGCTCCGCGGCAAGCAGGAGGCCAAGCAGGCTGCTGAGGCTGCCCGCATCGAGGCAGAGAAGCAGGCTAAGCGTGAAGCACACAAGGCTGCACAGAAGCAGCAGTCCCAGAACGCAAAGAACAAAAAGGGGGACAAGTAAATCATGCAGAAGTTTTTAGAGGCTACCGGTGAAAACCGTGACGCAGCAGTCGAGAATGCCCTCGAGCAGCTCGGTCTGGAGCGCGACGATGTATCGGTAGAGGTACTCGAGATCGGCAAAAAGGGCTTTCTGGGTATCGGCGCAACGCCGGCACGCGTGCGCGTGACCTATGAAGCACCGGATATTCCGGCGGCAAAGCCGGAGGTAAAGCGTGAGGAGCGCAAGCCCGCTCCCAAGGCTGAGCCGAAGCAGGAGAAGCCTGCTGTCAAGGCAGAAAAGCCGGCTCCGAAGCAAGAGAAACCCGCTGAGAAGCCGCAGAAGCTGTCCATCACCACGGATGATAACACGCCTCGTCTGGTAAAGGCTGCTCCGGCAGACTTTGTACCGGAAAAGCTGGAGTTTGAGCGTCCGCCGCGCCGTGAGCGCAGCGACCGTCCGCGCCGTGACCGCGGCGACCGCAATGGCCGTGACCGCCGTCCGCGCCGCCCGCGTGAGGACCGTCCGATCACGCCGTCCGTTCCTAAGGAGCGTGAGCTGATCCCGGTTTCCGAAGCAGGCATGCAGCAGGCGGAAAAGCTGGCTACCGATTTTGTAACCGGTCTGCTGGCAAAGATGGGCGTTGAGGGTCAGGTTAAGACCCTGCCGCAGGTAGAGTGCGACCAGCTCCGTCTGGAGATTTCCGGTCCGGATATGGGCCCGATCATCGGCCGCCGCGGCGACACGCTGGATGCCATCCAGTACCTCGGCTCTCTGGTGCTGAATAATGCACTGGATGAGCACGTTCGTTTGTCTGTCGATACCGAAAACTACCGCGAGAAGCGCGCGGAAAGCCTGGAGCGTCTGGCCCGCAAGATGGCGATGAAGGTTGTTAAGGCGCATCGCTCCATGACGCTGGAGCCGATGAACCCCTATGAGCGCCGCATCATCCATGCCGCGCTGCAGGACTTCAACGGTGTGACCACCTATTCGACCGGCACCGAGCCGGGTCGCCGCGTTGTTATTGCGCCGGATAACAGCTATCGCAACCGCGACCGCGGTTAAATCGGGGTATTCGTTATGAACGATACGATTGCCGCAATTTCCTCCTCCGGCGGACCGATCGGTTTGATCCGCGTGTCGGGTGAACGCGCAATCGAAGCGATAAATGCCGTTTTTCAGGCGAAGAACGGCAAGCCGCTTACGGAAGCACCCTCGCAGAAGCTGGTTTACGGCACACTGACGGACAAGTCCGGCAATGTGATTGACTGCTGCTACGCTGTCGCGCTGCACGCACCGCACACCTATACGGGTGAAACGATGGCGGAGCTGCAGTGCCACGGCTCGACAGCCGTGCTGTGTGCCGGCCTGGACGCTCTGTTCGCGCAGGGCGTGCGGCAGGCAGAGGCAGGTGAGTTTACTCGCCGCGCCTTCTTAAACGGCAAAATGGGCCTTTCTGAGGCTGAAGCCGTGCATGATCTGATCACCGCGCGCACCGCAGAGGCGGCGCAGAATGCGGCGGCACAGGTCATGGGCGCGGTCGGCTCTCCCGTGCAGCAGATGCGCGATGAGCTGCTCGGCATGGTGGCGCATTTCCACGCGGTCGTGGATTTCCCGGACGAGGACATTGATCCGGTGCTGTTCGAGGATGCCGCGGCGCTGCTGCACCGCACGACAAGCCGTCTGTACAGCATGGCAGAAAGCTATGAGCGCGGCCGTATTCTTAGAGAAGGCGTACCGTGCGTTATCCTCGGAAGGCCGAATGCCGGCAAGTCCACACTGCTGAACACGCTGCTCGGCCGCGAGCGGGCGATCGTGACCGATATTCCGGGCACGACCCGCGATCTCATCGAGGAGAATGTCAAGGTCGGACAGATTCTGCTTCGCGTGACCGACACCGCCGGTCTGCGCAACACGGACGATCCGGTGGAGCAGGCGGGCATTGATCGGGCGATGGCGGAGGCTTCGGCTTCCTCACTCATCCTGGCTGTGTTCGACGGCTCCAAGCCCATCAGCGACGAGGATATGCTCGTGCTGGCACGCTCGGCAGGCCACCGCGCGATCGCGGTTGTGAACAAGGTCGATCTGCCGCAGCAGCTGGATGAAAAGCTGCTGAAAAAGCACTTCCTGCATATCGTGCCGCTTTCTGCGAAAACCGGTGACGGACTGGATAAGCTGCTCAATCTTATCCCGCGAACCGTGGGTCTGGGCGACGGTGCGTTTGACGGTGCGCTCATCACTAACGCAAGACAGGCGGCGGCGCTGGCGCGTGCTGCCGAACGCTGTGAAGCAGCGCTGTATGCGGCGCAATCCGGTATGACGCCGGACGCGGTCGTGATGGACGCCGAGGGCGCGATTACCGCACTGGGCGAGATCACCGGCGAAACCGTGACCGATGCCGTTGTCACCCGCATTTTCAGCGACTTCTGCGTCGGAAAGTGACGCTGCTGCAGCTGTTATTAAGAGAAATTGCACTTAAAATTCAGAGAGGACGTTTGCAATCTGTGCAAACGTCCTCTTTTATTTTGCGCTGAAATCGTGTATGATATATACTGTATGTCCGCAGGTAAAAATGAGGTAAAAACCACTTGTGCACAACTTCTATCCGGCGATATACGAGATATAGTGGATAACCCGGAAAATTGCCCTATATTCAACTACTTATTGTAATAATAAAACGGAAATAAAACCGTGCGTATAAAAATATGGTCAAAAACTCACAAGTTATCAACAGTATCCACAGAGTTATCAACAGTTACGCACAGGTTTCACACAACCGAAATCACAGGAATTTTTTGAAAGGGGAGAGAGCGCCAATGACGGTTTTTTCGGCAGAGAGCTTTGATGTAGCGGTGATCGGCGCCGGTCATGCCGGTATTGAGGCGGCGCTGGCTGCAGCACGTTTGGGTGCAAAAACAGCGTGTTTTTCGATCAATTTGGACGCCGTAGGCAATATGCCGTGCAATCCGGCGATCGGCGGCACAGCTAAGGGACACCTTGTACGCGAGATAGATGCGCTCGGCGGTGAGATGGCGCGTGCGGCTGACGCGGCCTGCATCCAGTACCGCATGCTCAACCGCGGCAAGGGACCGGCAGTGCACTCGCTGCGTGCACAGGCCGACCGCATTAAATACAGAGAGTATATGAAGCACACGCTTGAGCGGCAGGAAAACCTGTTTCTCATGCAGGACGAGATCGTGTCCGTTGAGGTGGAGAACGGTGCCGTTTCCGCGGTTGTTACCGCCATCGGCGCACGACATCCGGTCAAGGCGGCTGTCATTGCGTCCGGCACATTCCTCGGCGGACGTGTGATCATCGGCGAGTACACCCGTGAATCCGGTCCGGACGGCATGGCGGCAGCCAAGCCGCTCACCGAGTCGCTGCGCGGTCTGGGACTGCGGCTGCAGCGGTTTAAGACGGGTACGCCGCCGCGTATCAATCGCCGTTCAATCAATTATACCGATCTGGCGGAGCAGGCCGGTGAGGATGAGATCATCCCGTTTTCGTTCGAGACCGACCACCCGCCGGACAACCGCGCGGTGTGTTATCTGACCTACACGACCGCGAAAACACATGAAATCATCCGCGCAAATCTGAACCGTTCGCCGCTGTACGGCGGCCAGATTGAGGGCGTGGGACCGCGCTATTGTCCGTCTATCGAGGACAAAGTGGTGCGCTTTGCGGATAAGCCGCGCCATCAGCTGTTCCTTGAGCCGATGGGTCTGGACACCGAGGAGGTCTATGTGCAGGGCTTCTCGTCGTCCATGCCGTTCGACGTGCAGCGGGAGATGCTGCGCTCG